>Ga0194060_10000778_pt1 | contig 23215 bp, 23 predicted proteins | sample SepL225m_MetaG_FD_163427 | JGI IMG/M metagenome (GOLD analysis project Ga0194060, IMG submission 163427) | Anoxic zone freshwater microbial communities from boreal shield lake in IISD Experimental Lakes Area, Ontario, Canada - Sep2016-L222-5m | ecosystem: Environmental > Aquatic > Freshwater >... | reverse complement strand
TCCTCGATGGCCACCATGGTCGCGATCATTCTCGGCATCTTCGTCCTCATCCTCATTGCGGCCCTCATGGTCAACCGCCGCAAGCCAACGATGGGAAAGAAGTAACAGACAAACAGTTCAATACAAACACCCCACATCAAACGATGTGGGGTGTTTAGGTGTATACTAAAGGTGATTATGTATTCTTGTAACAAACCACGTACTATTAGTTCGGTTTTGTTAGGATGTTTATTTACGTCATTCGTAACTTTTCTGCCCGTCTCTCACGTGTTAGCTGTTGATGATATTCCGCTCGTTTCATTAACGACGACACTTTCTGAGCCGGTTTTCAGTGCTGATTGGGATACAAACCCTTCATATACCAACGTAAAATATTCATGGGCTCTTACGCAGGGCGTAACGGCTCCATCTGATGATACCTGCGTGGCTTTAAATACGGGTACTTGTTTATTGGTGAATGTTGATTTACAAGATACAGCACCTACCTCTACGCATCTTGGTCAAGAATGGATGGGAACGCTTTCTTTAGGAGATTTTACTTTGGATGGTCCAGCGAATTCATCTATTTCACACGTACAAAGAGTTGATAATGATGGAAACGGGCGCTTCAATAGCCTCGAGATTCAGATTGGGTGTAGTGCTGCTTGTGCATTTGCTACAGGTACCGTGTATTCAATTACGATTGTAAATTCTCCCATAAAAAATCCAGTAAGCGTGGGTATTCCGGGTGCATATTCAACCTTAAGCCAGTGGGTCGGAATTCAAGACGGAACAGACGCTCCTGCAAATACACCTGAAAGTATTACGTCTCTTGTGGTGATCGGCAAAGGCCTTACCGTCACCGCCAATGTCGACCCAATTCTCACATTTTCCGTAGGGGGTTTTGGGCTTCCAGCTTCGTATTATGGTGAATCAGTTAGTATTGATAACTCGGCAGCGCCTGATACCTGTGATTTCGGTGTACTGTCGCCTACTTCCCCAAAGGTTTGTGCGTGGTATCTCAACATCGCCACGAACGCTTCAAACGGCTATTCGATCTATGTCGTTCAAGACCAGGATATGACATTCAATGGGAACTCGATTAAACAGTTTAAGGATGGTACGCGGATTGATGATGCTGCAGCAACGGAATGGACAGTCCCAGCTTCAGTACAGCTCGCTCACCTTGGCTATTCAAGTAACGACGCAGATATCTTTCCGCCAGCAGGGGGAACCGTCGCTGTATGGGCTGGTATTCCAACCGTTGCAGCCGCTGATGCAGCTCCTGTAGCCACAGGGCTTGTTGCAAGCAACAATCTTCCAGAAAGTCACCAATACACCTACGCCATCAAGATCGAATCCGCAGCCACGCTCCCACAAGGTACTGGCTACACCCACCACGAGTACTTCATGGTTGTTGGTAACTTCTAACGTGAGTTTTGCTATACTGTAGGTAGTCTGATCAATCCTCTAAAAAAGAAGAAGATTCTTCGAAGTTTGTACCTCGAACAAAAGCGATTGCTCGAGGAAGAATTAGAATTTACTGCTGATGGAAAGGTCACGGAAAGTGAGAAGCGTCACCTCGAGGCTCATGCGGTTCATGTACGAAAGTTGCTCACGCAGCTCATGCCACGTCAGCCACTCGATTGGGTGGCGGTGGGTGTTCGTATTGGTCTAGCAATTTTATTGTTTTTTGTATTGATAGCTCCGCCATACACCTATTTCCGATCAAAGTACTTGGCACCTGTTGTTGGTGTTTCTTCGTCAGCGACGGGGACGGTATCTATTCGAGAGTACGCGCCTGAAATCCCCGCGAGCGAAGCATCGCCTTTTTGGATTCGTCGCGATATTGATGGTCCAATCCCATTTACGCATTCGACAGACTTGCGTGGGATGACAGCGGGTATTGTGCCAGCAGAAACAAATGGACAAATGGGAGCGGCTGTATTTTGGACCGAGCCAGAACATGGGAAATTGGTCTTACGCAAACTCGTGACAGATGAGTACTTCCGTCCTTCGGCAACGGTATCTTCAACATTTTGGGGTGATCAGGAATATCGGAGTGCGGTCGCAGTAACGGCCGCATCTGGAACGAATTCATTAGTGGCTGCAGCCTATCAAGGTTCGAGTGTTGGAAGGGTGGCGGTGCAATCGTTCGATAAGCTTGGACAGCCTCTGGTTGAGCGTGTTGATTTTGATCTTGAAGGAGTAGAGCCACTCACAGATATTCAGGCGGTTCCATGGAATGATGGCTGGGCGATCATCACGCACATCCCGCGCGCACCAGAAGCTCCACTGTTTGATCCAATAAAAGTAAAGGTTCGTGTATTGGACGCGTATCTTTCAATTAAAGAAGTTTTGACATTTGATATTACAGGGTTTGAAGTCGGCGAATTTCCGATCGTTCGACCCTCGGCTTCTGGGTACACGATTGTCGCATCGGCGCATCCATCAATTCGTTCACGTGTAGAGCCGGCAGGGGATCGCTTATTTGGATTTCAATTTGATAAAGCAAAAACACTCACGCGTATTCTACGCTTGACGAATATTGGTGGTCAGCATGATTTTTGGACTACCGGATTTGCTCAGGCTGGAAATGATATTGCTATTGGAGTGCAGAACATTCTTGGTTGGTCTTTTGATGATCCTACGGTTGGATATCCGAGAGACTCTGGCCGCGCGTATCTTCGATTTTTTGATCAATCATTCCAGCTCGCGGGAACGATTATTGTGTTCGCGGAAGACGCAGTTAAGGATCTTCCTGATCAACAGGGTGTCTCTCATTTGCGACAAACCCTTATTGGGGATCGTATGTACGTGGCATTTGATATGATGAATAACGATAGCGGCTCCACTGGGGCACAGGATCGTTCTGTGCAGGGGATGTGGTTGCGAGTTGCTCGTTAGTTTTACAAGGGCATACAAAAATCCCGCCGATTGGCGGGATTTTTGTCTTAGCGGTTTCCTGGGGTTGGAAGTCCGTTCATGTTGTCGAGAATCTGACGGGCTGATGGCTTGGTTGTGACTGCGTCACGCGTTTCTGAGAGTGTGGCTTCAATGCGGTTGAGCTGTTGAACAATGCGATCAACGTCTGCGCGATTCGCGTTCTGCTTTTGAAGCGCGGCTGCTTGAGCATCCTGTGAAGCACTTGCGGCAGAGAAGGCGAATGAAGCGGTTACAAGGAGCGCGAGCGATGTGATGACCGCTGCTGGCCAAATGTGGTTCGTGTTACGCGCAGCGATCACCATGTGATGATCATGCATGCGGCTCACAGGACCCGCATACGTGACGCGGCAAGCGTCCGTGGTGCAGCTGCCGTCATGGCCACAGGTGGCCATGCTTCCTGGACCGGTTGGAAGTGGGGATGAGGCGGCCTTTTTTCGGCGGATGGTTTTTTTTGCGGTGGTTGGGAGGTCAGACATAATGTGCTTTTGGTCTGTTGATGAGACGTCTGTGAGTATAACACAAGGTTGACGAGTGCGACCAGTTTCGTTAAGATCTGCACGCTTCCGATTGGACGGCTAGCTCAGTTGGTTAGAGCGTCACATTGACATTGTGAAGGTCAGAGGTTCGAATCCTCTGCCGTCCACCACCGAAAAGCCCCGCTTGAAAAAGTGGGGTTTTTCGTTATGAAATATGTGCTAATCTTTTGGGCATGCAAGACACCTCCTGGCTCTCCGCCGACCCCGTTCCCTCCGCCTTTACCGTTGAAGGCGTTACTGCGCTTTGTGATACGCATCTCGCGAAAGCGAAGGAGCTTACGGACGGTATTCGAATGCTCTCCCATGATGCGCTCACGTGGGAAAATACATTCGGCGCTTTTGATGATGCGATGTTGGCACTCGAGCTCGCCTCATCTATGCCTTCGCTCATGCTCATGACGCATCCTGATGCGGCTGTACGTGAGGCGGCGGCAAAAGCAGAACCAAAAGTGAGTGAATTTGTCACGAAACTTTTGTTGGATGGCAAACTAGCGGAAGTGCTCAAAGCATATGCATCAAAAAATATTGAAATAGATGGTGCACGCAAAAAATTCATTGAAGAAACACTTCGCGATTTCCGCCGAAATGGACTTGAGTTATCTTTGGAAAAGCAAGAGATCCTCAAGAAGCTAAACGAAGAATTAACGAAGCTCGGTCAGGAGTTTGAAGCGAATATTGCAAAGGCGCAGGGCTTTATTGAGATTGACCCATCGCAACTGAGTGGTCTGTCGGAGACGTTTATTGCTGATCATTCAGTTGGCGAAAACGGGAAAGTACGCATCACAACGGCCTATCCAGACTTCAAGCCATTTATGAAGTTCGCGGAAGATCGTGAGGCGGCAAAGCAATTACATATCGTCTATAACACTCGTGCGCAAAAAGAAAATCTACCAATTCTTGATCGTGTTCTTGTTTTACGAAAAGAAAAAGCGACTTTATTAGGATATAAAACCTGGGCGGAATACGTGCTAGAAACGCGCATGGCGAAGAACTCAGAAACCGTATTTGGATTTCTTGGGAAATTACACGCGTCTTTAAAGGAAAAGTCTAAAGAAGAGTTTGAGCGTTTTGGTCAGCCTGAAATTCTCTCTTCAGACGCGAGTTATCATGAAGAGCGTTTGTGTCGTCGTGAGTATGCATTTGATTCTGCCGCGCTTTCAGAATATTTTGAGTATTCTTCCGTTGAGCGTGGATTTCTCGAAACCATGTCCGAGTTATTCGGAATTACGTTTCAGGAGGTAATTGTTCCTGCATGGCATGAGGACGTACGTTGCCTTGATGTGGTGCGCAATGATCAGCCACTTGGACGCATTTTTCTAGATCTTCATCCGCGAGAAAATAAATATTCACATGCTGCGGTATTTGGAATTCGAAACTCTCGACGTCTTCCAGATGGAACGCGTTTACTTCCGATGTGTTCACTTGTGTGCAACTTCCCACGCAAAGGCGGTCTGCTTTCACATGATGACGTGACCACGCTTTTTCATGAGTTTGGCCACGCGATTCACAAGATCATGTATCAGGGTGAGCTTTCGAGTCTTGCTGGTTTAAATGTCGCGCGCGATTTCGTGGAAGTCCCTTCACAGTTGCTAGAAGAATGGGCATGGGATCGTTCATGCCTTGATCGATTTGCTCGCCATCACAAAACAGGGGAACCGATTCCTGAAGCGTTGTTCAACGCTATGACGAAAGCTCGCCATTTTGGCGATGCCATGTTTACTGAGCGTCAGCTCATGCTCGCGATGCTCGACATGACCTATCACACACGAGAGCCAGGATTCGATACAACGGTTGTCGCGCGCGAGCTTGCGGCAGAATACAGCCCATTCACGCCCGTTCCTGGCACGTGCATGCAGGCTTCATTTGGTCACTTGATGGGGTATGACGCAGGCTATTACGGCTATCAATGGGCATTATCCATTGCACAAGACGTTCTGACGCGCTTTCACGACGAAGGCCTCATGAATACCAAAACCGCCGCCGAATATCGGCAGCGGATTCTGGAAAAAGGAGCGGGTGCGTACGAAGAGGAGATGGTGAAGGATTTTCTTGGACGACCATCAAATGAAGACGCGTATCTAAAGTTTTTAGGCGTGTAATCATTTCCCCGTCATTTGCCAGAAACGAAAACGATAGAATATTTCTCGCAGCGGAACAACAGTTGGGAACATGTGCCCGCCTATCGGCGTGTCAAAATATCCTGTATCACCAAATGTGAGGATGAACCCATGAACACGGTGTTTATAGGGACGAGGATCTTTTCTGAAAACTGAACGTGAAATATTTTGAATAATGGATTGCGATTCAAGCATAGCCGTTTGGGCAGTTTTTGAGGCTGGCTTTCCGTCAGAATCCAAAACAGTGACTCCATCGCCAGCGCCATAGATAGCGTGTTCGAGTTGAAGGCATGGGTCGCTCTGAAGCGTGCGCCTTGTGTCGCGAGGGAGATCGGGTTTTGCGGAAAGATCGTTTGGAGCAACTCCTGCGGACCAGAGCACGAAAGAGGCGTCGAGACGCTTTCCGCTTTTTAATACAACCCCATCCGTTTCGATGGAAGCGGCTGCATCGCCGTTTTCGATATGTACGCTTTGGCGTTCTAGCGCTTTTCGCGCGCTTGAAACAATGGAATCGTTAAATCCACCAAGAATATTTATTCCCCCATCAATTATTGTAAATGAGCAGAGTCCAGCAAGACGGGGGCTGTCGTATAAGAGTTCGCGTGTAAGATATTGCTTTAAAGCAAATAAAGATTCGATGCCTGATGGTCCACCGCCCACAATAACGAAACGGAGAAAGTTCGCGGCAGATGATTCGTTCGCGAGTCGAGCGCTTGCAACTAGCTCGGCGAGTCGATCATGAATGTCTTTAACATCGTTTAGGGATTTAAGCGTATACGCATTCGTTTCGGCCCCAGGAACACCGTAAAAAGCAATGTGAGAACCGGGGGATACGATTAACCAATCATAGGGGAGTGCTTTTGATGCGCCGTTTATCGTCTTGAGATCAACGAGTTTTGCATAGCGATCAATGGAGATCGCCTCGCTTTGTTCAAATATCCATCCCTCTTTTGCAGCGAGCGCCGCATAGGTTGCGCTGTAATCAGTTTCGTTTTTACTTCCGGCAAGTCCATCAATCAGCCATGGAGAAAATACAAAACGCTCGCGGCGATCCACGAGCGTGATATGTACTTTTCCTCTGAGTAAGCGCTGAAGACGACGTGTTGCGCGTAAACCGACAAATCCTCCACCCACGATGACGATCTGTTGCATGGGCAGCAGTATATCGGCTTATCGTTTTTCAAAGAAGTCGCTCGCTCGCTTTAGGCTGTCAAAGGTTCCGGCATCCGTCCAAAAGCCACGGATTGGTTTTGCGACGAGTTCATTGTTCGTGAGATATGCTTTTTGAATGTCGGTGATTTCGTATTCGCCACGGGCTGATGGCTTGAGCGTTTTAATGATATCGAATACGCGATGATCAAAGACATACAATCCAACGGAGGCAAAATTCGATTTTGGATTTTGTGGTTTCTCTTCGATAGAGAGCACGCGACCCATGCTGTCGAGTTCAACCACGCCAAAGCGCTGCGCATCGGCGACAGGTTTGTAGAAGATGAGTCCGCCACCTTGAAATGAGCTGATGGGCGCGAGGAAGTTGTCTTCAAAGATATTATCTCCAAGAATTACTGTGCAGTGGTCTTGTCCGATGAATTCTTCCGCCATGCCAAGCGCTTGAGCGATTCCGCCGCTTTCATCTTGTATTCGATAGGTAAGACGACAGCCGAATTTTTCACCGCTGCCAAGCAAGTTCATGAAATCACCCGCATGATCTGGACCAGTCACAACCATGATGTCGCGGATACCAGCTTCAAGCATGGTTTGAAGCGGATACATCACCATCTGTTTGCTGCCTACAGGAAGCAAGTGCTTGTTGGTGATGTTTGTGAGCGGCGCGAGTCTTGTGCCTTTTCCGCCCGCACAAATAATCCCTTTCATTCTTGGTGATCTTGAGGTAATCGGGGCTGGTACATGCTGTTTGCTGCGTGTGACGTTCGCGGCGTACTTGATCATGGTGTCACGCAGGGCGACATCAACCGGGCGCATCTCGATACCGAGCGCTTTCAAGCGATCACTTTGCAAGAGTGTATTTGAGCGTTTCTTGGTGACGAGCCCTTTGCCAAGCAAATCAGATTCCTGAATCCACTCACAAGAATGTGAAGGATCGACATGTTCTTTGTACAAGCCGAGCAAATCACGATGGCGTTCGATGCCAGGGTTTACGGTGTGGAAAATACCTGTGCCACGCTTTTCAATAAGCTGACGGCAAGCATCAACCAAATCTTGTAGCACGGTGACGCTGTTTTGCATGTCGCCCATGACCTGTTTGAACGACGCGAGTTTTCCAATGAGGTTGGCTGGGCTTGGTCGATCATCGATTGGCATGCGCAACCGAGCGATGCCGACATTTGGGAATGTGGTGAGCAAAAGATCGGCTGCGTATTTTGAACGAGTGTAGACTGCGGTTGGATTTGCAAAGTCACTTTCCTTCCATCCGCGTGGATCTGTGGAGTAGCCGTAAAAAACGCAACCCGTTCCAAGATTGAGCATGTAGATGCCGCGCTCCTGACAAGCTTCGGCGATGAGTAATGGCAAGATGGTATTGCCTTGGATGGTTTCAAGTTGGTTTGTCTCGCACCAGTCCACGTTTGGTTTACCGACAATGCCAGCCGCATTCATAACCGCATCCGGCTTTACACGGTCGATCTCAGCGAGTGCATCTTCTTTGCTGCCGATCCAAGCGTCCGTTCCGACTGCGTCAGGCCATGCTTCGAGCATGCGTCCGCCGATATAGCCCTTGGATCCAAAAATAAGAATCTTCATAATCCAAGCATTTTTACACCAAAGTCACGGCAAAAAACAGGCGACCTGTCAACGGCTCGCCGCGTGACTCTACGCGGTTGACAGAAGTCCATATTTCGGTCAGGTTAGCCGCGTTGTCGATAAGGAAAACGGCAATAGGGAGTGTTGCAGATGGTGACTCAATCGGTTGGACAGGTGACGGTTCCGGATCTTCCGGCGGATCGGATGATCAAGCTCATCGACAAGCTCTTCGAGCCCTCGTACCTCGATCCGGACTTCGTCGGGTGGGACTTCATGCGCGGCGAGCGAGGGAAGACCTTCGACGTGAAGGTCTGGACCCCGGACAACGATCTCGCGTCGGCGAATGAAGTGCGTTCCCACTTCAAGAAGCGGAACAACTTCCGCGGAAACACGGCCGCTCTCCTGGCCTGGTTCGCGAAGTGCGACCACGATGGTCGGTACGCGACGGTGCCCGAGAACAAGCATCTCTACATGCTCGGTCGATCGGGTTGTCTCCCGCAGTGCATTCGCACGGAAGGCGATGCCAAGCTCCATCTCTTCCGGAGCGTGAACGGACCTTGTGTCGCTTCCGAAGGCTGGACCTTCCTCGGATTCAAAGAGGCGAACGCTACCTGAGCTCTATCGAGCTCGTTTTTATTACAGCAAAGGTTTCCACCACGGTTCATTATCGATAAACCATTGCACGGTTTCCGTCAGACCTTGTTCAAATGTTTTTGAGGGCTCCCAACCAAGTTCGGCTTTAGCTTTTGATGCATCAATCGCGTACCGTCGATCATGTCCTTTGCGATCTTCGACGTATTGTATGAGTGATTCTGATTTACCGAGAATAGCAAGAATCCCTTTCACCACATCAATATTTGCTCGTTCGGCATTTCCACCCAAGCAATACGTTTCGCCGATTTTTCCATGAAGTAATACGGCTTCAATGCCTGCACAATGGTCATCAACATGAATCCAGTCACGCACATTCTTTCCATCGCCATAAACTGGGAGGGGAATGTCACGCAATGCATTGGTGATCATGAGCGGGATTAGTTTTTCTGGAAAATGATAGGCGCCATAATTGTTCGAACAATTACTGATCGTGACGGGTAGTCCATGCGTATGAAAATAGGAGCGCACAGTGTGATCGCTCGCTGCTTTGGAAGCTGAGTAGGGACTGCGAGGATCGTATGGCGTGTCTTCCGAAAAACGCTCGCTTGAATCGAGTGGAAGCGCTCCGAACACTTCATCTGTAGAGATGTGATGAAAGCGTTTTATTTGATCGCCGCGACGTTTTACTTCTTCGAGAAGTGTATGCGTTCCCAATACATTCGTTTCTAAGAAAATTCGTGCACCATCGATCGAGCGATCTACGTGCGACTCTGCCGCGAAATGCACCACGATGTCACATCCTTCCATGGCGCGCTGCACGGTCTCGGCGTCACAGATATTTCCGTGGATAAAGATATGGCGATCCGCATCTAAACCGCGAACATTCTCAGGATTTCCAGCATAGGTAAGGGCGTCCAAATTGACCACCGTATCTTCGGGATGGTTAGTGAGCCAGTATCTGACGAAGTTGGAGCCAATAAAACCAGCCCCGCCCGTGACGAGAAGACGCATATAAGGGCATTCTTGCCTATAAAGAGGTGTATTGCAATACATCCCACCCGTGATAGGGTTATCTGTGAATTATGGCTACTTCAAGCCAAAAAGACTTAGCGATCGTGATCGTGAGCTGGAATGTGAAAGACGTGGTTCTCGCGAACCTGCGTTCCGTGTTTTTGTCTAGGGGCGTGATAAATCACGCCCCTACACTTGATGTGATTTTGGTGGATAATGCATCACAGGATGGAACGGTTGAGGCGGTGAGAGCTGCATTTCCAGACGTTCAGATAATTGCGAATACAGAGAACCTAGGATTTGCGAAAGCGTGCAATCAGGGATTGGCTTTGTCATCTGCACGTCATAAGTTGTTATTAAATCCAGACATGCGTGTCGAGCCCGATGCATTCGCGAACACGATTTCCTATCTCGACACCCACCCTGAAGTAGCGGTTCTTGGAGCGAGACTCGTGGGAGAGGATGGAAAGGTTATGCATCACATGCGTCGTTTTCCAACTGTGCTTGATCAGGTATTGATTGCGCTTAAACTTAAAAAACTATTTCCGCGTGTGATGAATCGTTACATGGGAACAGATTTAGACGCCGAACAAGAGCAGCAAGCGGATTCTGTCCGAGGAGCCTATTTTGCGATAAGTCAGAACGCGCTCGAAAAGATCGGCGTGCTCGATGAGCGATATTATATTTGGTTTGAAGAGGTTGATTATTGTAAGCGTGTAAAGCAAGCGGGGATGAAGGTGATGTATGTTCCCTCGGTTCATGCACATGATCTTGTGGGAAAGAGTTTTGCGCAACGCGATGTTCGATGGAAGCAGACGCAGTTTCGTAATTCAATGATCAGCTATTTTGATCGATGGCATGCGGGGATTGGGGCGTGGACAATACGAATTGCTTGGACTTTGGTGTGGCCCTATATCTTGCTCAAAACTAGAAAACCAATCGTATGAAGGTAGCGATTCAAGTCGTTCTATATAAAAGCTCGAGCTTTCTCGCGCCATTGTTAGAGTCGCTTAAGGCGCAAACCTATAACGATTTTGAATTGTATTTTTTTGATAATTCCGTGGATGCTGCCGAGTCGGCACGTTCGCAATCCATTATTAGTTCCTTGGTTCCGCATTTTACGTTTCTGTCGTCAAATAAAAATATTGGTTTCACCGCTCACAATGAATTATTTGCGCAGCATGATGCGCCGCTTGTTTTTGTATTGAATGATGACACGTTGTTAGAGCCACATTGTCTCGAGCGATTAGTGGCTATGATGGAGAGCGAGCAGCGTATGGCATCGGTGACGCCTCTCATTTTCCGCGTGCCACGTGGGACAAGTGCTCGACCTGTGGTTTCAGACGAGCTGATCGTGGATTCGGCCGGACATGAGTATCGCTATTTGTCAGATATTCGAGATATCGGATCTGGTCGCGTGTGGGGAGAGGTGAAGGATGAGCTTGCAAAATCAGGCCCAGTGTTTGGGGTTGCGGGAACAGCGGCCTTGTATCGTCGAAAAGCGGTGCTTGCCGTTTCTCCTGATGGTACGCTCTTCGACCCTACGTTTTTTATGTACAAAGAGGACGTGGATTTGGATCTCCGTTTTCGACGTGGGGGATGGAAGTCGTGGCGTGCTTCCAGCGCGGTGTTGTTTCATGCGCGTTCAATCGCCGGCACGCCATCGGTCTCATTATCTCGATTGGCGCAAGAACGAGCGCGATCGCCGATATTGCGTCGTTGGTCGTATCGAAACACGCACTGTCTCTATACGTATCATTGGAGCCTAAAGTTGGGATTTCGTGATGTGGTGTTTGGGTTAGGGTTTGAGCTGATGCGCTCGCTAGGAGTATTTGTTGCTTCGCCAAAGGTTTGGTTTGGGGCAATGTTGGATGTAGCGCGTGGGTTGCCAGCTTCTTATCGACGTAGAAAAAAGATGGAACAAATGGGATTAAAATATGTTCGATTTATCTCATAATATGATGCCACGCGTCGGAATAATCTATCTCACGTTTCCAACCAAACATTGGGAACGAGATATTGATCGATTCATGCGTTCTTTGGAGCATCTCAACTATCCGAAAGATCGTGTGGATTTGATTTGCGTTGAGCCAGAGCGCACATCGCCGCGCGTGAAAGATTGGTTTGATCAAGTGTGGATGCCAAAATCAGGTATTTCACTTCCGACCATTCACTATGTTTTTAACACCGCAGAGTACGGATTTTCTGCCAATAACAATGTAGGGCTCATCAAAGCGCGAGAGCTCGGATGCGCCTATGTCCATCTCACGAATGAAGATACGGATGTTGATCCAGATTATATTCTTCGTGCGGTCGAATGTGCTGAGTCGGATCCAAGAATTGGAGCCGTTCAATCGCTCATGTTGCTTGGCGAAGAGCGCGATAAAATAAATTCCACCGGAAATGCATTCCATTATTTGGGTTTTGGATTTTCGAATGGATACAAAAATAACGTAGGGGCGCATGGTTATGCGCCCATGGATGGTTATGTGCCCATTCAAAACATCGGATATGCATCCGGTGCAGCCGTGTTGGTTCGTGTCGCCGCCTTGCATGGCGAACCGTTGTTTGATGAGAGATTTTTCTCGTATCACGAAGACACGGATTTATCGTTGCGCTTAAAATTACGCGGTTACAGAGTGGTAATTGAACCAAAGTCTGTCATTTGGCATTATTACGAATTCGCGAAAAACAAAATCAATTATTACTGGATGGAGCGCAATCGATACGCGTTGATATTCAGTTACTATCATGTGTGGACTCTTATTCTCTTAACCCCGATGTTGATTGTCATGGAAATGGCACAGTCCATGTTTTCAATCAGGGGAGGATGGTGGGATATGAAGCGTAAAGTTCACAAAGATTTGTATTCGCGTGCATTTTGGCAGTGGATCATTGAGCGACGCGCCTCGATTAAGAAGATCCGAAGAATCGGAGATCGTGAATTATTGAAAGATGCGGTCGCGACCATTGAGTTTCAAGAAGCGAGCGTCCGAAATCCAGTTCTTGAATATATTGGAAACCCGCTCATGAAAGCGTATTGGTGGGTGGTAAGGAAATGCATCGTATAAAAAACACCCACCGAAGCTCAGTAGAGCGCAGGTGGGCTAGTTGACGGTCGGCTTCGCCGCGAGGGTGTTCATCACTGGTTCCGGTGACTTCTCGAGCGCTTCCGCCATGCGGATGATGGCGGGGAGGAGCTTCAGGAGGAACGGACTGAAGTCGATGGGGCCGCTGATCGAGATCTGGAAGTCGTCCTCGATCGCCGACATCTCGCGCGTCTCTTCGTCGTACTCGTGAAGTTCGACCTTGAACGTGATCGCGTCAGCCTTCGATTGGCTGAGGCATGTTTCGAGGACCTGCTTCAAGACGTCGATGGTGACGATTCCCTGCAGCGTCGTGCTGGTCATTCCGATCATCGAGCCGAACTCGTGGCCGATCGTGAGACCATCGTCGCTCAGGGTGATCACGAGACAGGCGCGGAAGCCGGCCTCGTTATCCTCGATGGTATGGCTGAACTCGATGAACGTGTCCGCTTTGGTATTTTTTTCGCTCATGGCGTCCTTTTTGAGGGAGAGATATAGAGCGAGCGTATCTGGCCTCAAAACAGTGGAATAGTCAACCCCCAAGACTGAACCGTGTAAATGGAAAATAAAAGAGTCCCGTATAACGGGACTCAGGGCTTGAGGATGCCGAGCGCGACGAGTCGCGCGATGCAGCTTCCGAAGAAACTGTCGGAGTTTCGCATGCAGAGACCCTTCGGGCCCCACAGCGCCTCGGTGCGGGCGACGACGATCTTGTGCGCCATCTCGAACAGATCGGCGTTGAGGTGCTTGTCTTCCTGGATACGATTGATCTCGCTCCCGTCGACGATGACGGCGAAGAGCTCGGGGCAGTTGGGCGTCATGCCGCGGTCCGAGTGCATCGGCCCGAGGCGGATCAGCTCCTGGATCTTGGCCTCCTTCAGGCCGAGCTCCTCCTCCAGCTCGCGATGGATGGTGCCGAGCATCTTCTGGATGCTGAACTCGTCCACCTCCGCGAAACCGCCTATGCAGTCGAAGGTCTCGGCGCCGATCGCGAAGGAGTCTCCGCGAAGGCACACGATGTGCGAGATGCGGTTCTCCTTGTCCCGAACGAGGACTAGGCCCTTGGCGCCGGAAGTGCTTCCCTGACGCCAGCAGAAGTACTGGTAGGTGTAGGACGCTTTCCCGTCGAGACGCTCGACCTGGAACACGGGGAACAGCCCAAACATCAGGCCCCCGGGCAGATCCGGGTAGAGCAGGTCGTGGAGACGGATGAGCCGGACGCCCCCGCACTCCATCGGCCGGTTCGCCAGGTGCTGGAGGAAGCCGTTGCAGTTGCGGTCCGGCTTCTTGGCCCCGACCTCGTCGGCCGTGAGCTCACTTGGCAGGTTGAGGAGCCGATTCTGGAGCTCCTCGGACGTGTTCTGGAACCATGGACGAGATCGGAGCTTTCGCTCGATCTCTTCACGCGAATTCGCCATGAAATGTGCGCACTTTCTGCCAGAAATGGCAGGGAATTTATTAGCAGAAAATGTTGGTATGGTCAACCCCTTGCCAATTGCAGATCGTTTTGTTAACCTCTCGCCAATCATATGAAGGCCGAAATCCACCCAGAATATCATACAGACGCCAAGATTAGCTGTCTTTCATGCGGCTACTCCGTCGTCACTGGTTCAACCATGCCTGAAATCAAGGTTGAATTGTGCTCCAAGTGCCACCCATTCTATACGGGTAAGCAGAACCTCGTAGACACCGGTGGTCGTGTGGACCGCTTTGCTCGCCTTAAGGAAAAGGTAGAAAAGGTTTCCTCAACAGCCACAAGCAAGAAGGTAAAGACAGAAAAGCGTGCGGCTCAAAAGGCAGAGAAGAAGGCATCAAAGACTCAAGTAGAGGCTTAGATACAACGAAACCGACTCAATCAGGTATCATACCTGTGAGTCGGTTTTTGATTATGTCCACCATCATTGAACAGGCGAAACTCGCCATGGAAGAACTAAGCAAGGCAGAAGCGGTGCTATCCAATCCTGCGGTTCTTGCTGATCAGAAAAAGGTGAAAGATGCGTCCATCATTTTCACGCATGCGCGAACCAAGGCAGATGGAGCACGAATTTTGTTAGATTTGGATCAGGCAGTGAAAGACGCAAAAGAAGCGGCATTCTCTGATGACGCAGAAATGAAAGAGATGGGATTGAGTGAACTTGTGCGCTTAGAACCAGAACTTGCAGCAGCCACGGAGGCATTTGAAATCTTGTTGGTTCCTCTTGATCCGCACGATCAAAACGACGTTATCATGGAAATTCGTGCTGGAGCAGGTGGCGATGAAGCTGCGTTGTTTGCCGGTGATTTGCTTCGCATGTATTTGCGCATGGCTGAACGTCATGGATGGAAATCGCATCTTGTATCTGACTCCATGAATGAAGTTGGTGGTTACAAAGAAGCCGTAATTTCTATTGAAGGTTCTGGTGCATACGGTTGGCTTAAGTATGAGATGGGTGTGCATCGTGTGCAGCGCGTACCGAGTACAGAAAAAGCCGGGCGCATTCATACGTCCACTGCGACGGTTGCTGTCATGCCAGAAATTGAAGAAACAGAAGTCCGCATTGATGCAAAAGATTTACGTATCGATACATTCTGCGCTGGTGGAAAAGGTGGACAGTCGGTAAACACCACAAAATCAGCCGTGCGCATCACACATATTCCAACGAATATCGTTGTTTCGTGTCAGGATGAGCGTTCGCAATTACAAAACCGTGAACGCGGTATGACGATTTTGCGTTCGCGTATTTGGGAAGCGGAAGAAGCACGGAAACACTCAAAATATGATGCAGAGCGCCGTGCGCAAATCGGTTCTGGTGATCGCTCAGAAAAAATCCGCACTTATAATGCGCCGCAAGATCGTCTCACGGATCACCGTATTAAAAAGAGCTGGCATAATCTTCCAATGATTCTTGATGGAGATCTTGATCATGTGATCATGGCGGTGAAGTCGGGTAAAAAGGGTAATGAGGAAGAGAGCGAGGATTAATCCACCGAAGCTCCCCAGAGCGCAGGTGGATTAATTTTGGTATCCTGTTGGTACATGCCGATGCGTGCTTCTGGAAAAGCGATTGGCGCCTCTGTCGGGCGTATGATTTTTGCGGGCCAATCTTCAAAGCGCATAGAGAAACATTTGGAAAAAGTGGGGCATGAAAAATTATCACAAGCGCTTTCGAAGCGCGGTGTTTCAGATGTGAAGGCGGAGGATATCGCAAAAGCGATGTCAGGAGAGCTGCGTGGTCGAGCTGGATGGACGCAGGGAAAGCTAAAAAATGTAGTTGAAGCACTTCAAGAAGTCGGTGTAGCGCGCGCGGAAAAAAGCGCGAGTCACATGATTCTGCAAGCCACGAAAAACATTGAAGTTGATAAAGGCCAGGCCCAACTTTCAAAAGATCAGCTTGAAAAAATGTATAAAGATACCTCTCGCGAGGGAGCGATCAAAACGCGAGGCGGGGGAACAGAAGAAGCTCAAATGAGCGTGCTTGATCGTGCTCGTGGAGCGATGGGTCGCGCGAATTCCGCCTCGAACCAGGGCTCTCGCCTAAAGACGGATGACGAGGGAGAGAAGTTACTTGGAGTTCGCGAAGCTCGCGAACAGATGCGTCAAGACATGCATTTACAGCCAAAAATGGTCATACCTAAGCCAAATAATCCATTTATAAATCAGACAGGTTTTCAGCCCTAGTAGCGTTGACAAAACCCTTAAAATATAGTATAAACGTCTGTCCGGATCGCGGTGATTCGGAGCAGACAAATGGAGGTGCCCAATGGGCTCAGGCGTGAAGCTCTTTCTCGCAGCGGCCATTGTGGCCATGGTTTCGAGTGGTTGCGTGCTTGATCGGTCAGGCATCGGAACCTGTGCTTCTGGACTCTGCGGTGACGCGGGGAACATGGGTGATGCTTGGGTCGAGGATGGCAACATCCCCGATGCGGGTCATGACGCCTTTGTGGTCATGAGCGATGCGGGCGACGCAGGGGAACCTGTGGATGCCTTCGTCGAGCCAGACGCCTTCGTCGAAGTGGATGCATTCGTGCCTCCTGTCGACGCTGGGCTAGACGCCTTCGTCGAGCCAGACGCGTTCGTTCCTCCGGTGGATGGAGGTCCTCCTGGCGCGGTCGTATCCATCGTGATGCATGGTGCCGTGGGCACCGAAGGCATCGGGTACATCGTGACAAACAACCGGACCCCGCCCAATCCGCCGCTAACCTATGGGCCGTTCTTTGACGGATGCTGGGGCGGAATCACGCACCCTGACGCGACCAGCGTCGCTTGCGACGCATCCTACGTGGAGATCCGGAGCGGAAGCATCATCAGCTTGTTTCCGATCGACACGGGGACTCACGCGAGTCTGTGCGACCGCACGACTTGCCCTGGCACCTACGTGGTCACCTATCTTGGTGGCGGGGTCACTCCGGTGACCCTGATCCCAGACGGGTACGACCAAAACTCGGACGGATTCGGCGATCACGCCGTGCTCCAGTTCCGAATGCCCTAATCTTAGGGCCACACATGGCTCCTGCCGCGTTCACGCGTGGCAGGAGTTTTTCTTTGCCAACCCTTGCAATTTTTCAGGCATTTGGCTACTATTCGGCCACTAAATAACCCGAGCTTTTTCCTCAAGAAACGGATTCCTTCCTTTCCCCGTCAAGACACCGCGCGTGTCCACGGGGTGGAGTCCCGAAAAAGCCGACTAAAAAAGGAACATCCTATGGCAAAAATGCCTCCGTTATCCGACATGCTTCAGGCGGGTTTGCACTTCGGTCACCAGACTTCAAAGTGGCACCCAAAGATGCGTAAGTATATTTTTGGTTCCCGTCAGGGCATCCACATCATTAACTTGGAAGAGACACAAAAGGCTCTTGAAGTTGCTTTGAATGCCGCCAAGAAGATCTCAAATCGCAGTGGTGTTGTGTTGTTCGTTGGAACAAAGAAGCAGGCTTCGGCGATTGTCGAAAAGGCTGCACTCTCTTGTCAGATGCCATACGTCAACAAGCGTTGGCTCGGTGGTACGATGACGAACTTCGCTTCGATCGCTTCCCAGATCCGCAAGTTTAAGGATTTGAAGCGCAAGCACGAGAAGGGTGAACTCACGAAGTACACCAAGTTCGAACAGTTGAAAATCGGTGAAGAGATTAAGTTGTTGGAAGACAAGGTTGGTGGATTGCAGGAGATGTCCCGCATCCCAGACGCCATCTTCATTCTCGATGTGAAGAAAGATAAGACTGCTCTTACCGAGGCTGTGAAGCGTGGAATCAAAGTGATCGCCGTGTGTGACTCGAACGTTGATCCAAAGAATGTTGATTTCCCAATCCCAGCAAATGATGACGCGGTGAAGTCCATTGAAATGATTGCCAATTTGATGGCAGCTGCAATCAACGAAGGTCGTGCAGAGTGGGAAGCGAATCGCGCCAAGCTCGGTGGTTCGCTCATGAGCAATCAAGCTCAGCAGTACGCAGAATTGAAAAAGAATTAATCTTCTAACAATCGAACCTTATATGGCCGTCGACAACAAATTGGTGATGGAGCTCCGCAACCGGACTTCTGCCGGTATTGTGGACTGCAAGAACGCGATGGAAGAGGCAGGTGGTGACATGGAAAAGGCGATCGAAATCTTGAAGAAGAAGGGGGCAATCAAGGCAGCAAAGAAGTCTGCTGAGCGCACCGCTTCCGAAGGAATGCTTGCCACGTATCTTCATCACAACGGTAAGCTTGCGGCGATCGTTGAAATCGCTTGCGAAACAGACTTCGTCGCACGCAATGAAGCGTTTAAGCAGCTCGCGAATGATCTCGCGCTTCAAGTAGCCGCTTCTGACCCAACGTATGTCAGCCCAGAACTTATTCCAGCGGCAGATGTAGAAAAGAAGAAGGCAGAATTCTTGGCAGAAATGGAAGGCGACAAAAAGCCAGAAGAAATTAAGGCAAAGATTCTCGAAGGGAAGTTGAACAAGTGGTACAGCGATGTGTGTTTGACCAAGCAGACCTTCATCAAAGACGAAGAGAAGACGATCGAGCAATTGATCGCAGGCCTCTCCGGAACGATTGGTGAAAAGATTGAGGTCACACGTTTCTCGCGCATGCAGATGTCTGCATCGAGTGGACAGACTTGTTAATACTTTTTCCCAAAACCCCTCCTCATTTGCGGAGGGGTTTTGGTATATAAAAAACCCCGAGTTAACGGGGGAGAAGGGGGAGAGATCGGTCGTGAAGAATGTTCACGACGAGCTCAGAGGCAAGACGAGTTGTGTCGACGAAGCACGCGTCTTCGGGTCGCCGAAGGGGAGAGTGCTCACGTTCGAGATCGAGCTGATCGCGCGTGCTCACGAGATGCCGGCTCTGCCGACAGCGATACGCACGCACTCTCAGATCGGCGTCGAGGTAGAACTTGGCATTCGCCATGGGGAATACGCTCGTACCGACATCGCGACCATCGCAGACGATACCGCCGTGCTTTCCGAGGTCGTGCAGTCGTTTGTTCACAACGGCACGCACTTCAGGATGTTTGGCGATGACAGCGACCGTGCGCGTCACGAGTTCGATGCGGATGTCTCTCGTGAGATCGAGGCCGTCGACAAGGACCTGCGCGGGAGACGAACCATCCCTGACGAGCTCGATGTTGAGCTTCGACGCCATGCGTCCGATGCGGATGCCATCCTCAAACGGGATATCGAGACCGATCGTCGCGTACGTGATGCAGCGATAGATGACTCCCGAGTCGAGATGAAAGTACCCGAGGCGGGTGGCGAGCCCTTGGGCGATGGTGCTTTTGCCTGAGCCAGCAGGCCCATCAATCGTTATGATCCCATTGATTCGAGGACGCACGTATTCTCCTAACGTATAGACACGAGAGGCTCTTTAGAGCTTGGCGATTAAACCCTTAGACGGAGGGATTGTCAATCCGCTGTTACCTTGCGTGATTCTGACGTATGATAGAGGCAAACTTCCTCAATATGCCAAATACTCGCCGGATCGTGACTGTTGCTGCGGCCGCTCTATTGATCGGTCTCCCACAGATTCATCCAGTTCGCGCTGCTACAACAGATTGTATTCTATCGATTCGTACGCAGGACATTAGCATCACTCCTGCGGCGCCATTCTTGAATCAGAGCGCTCGTATTTATGCGACCGTGCAACCTGAATGTCAGCGTGACACTGAGGGGAGCGTGCTTTTCTATGCAAATGGAACAGAGATTGCTGTTAAGCCGATTTCCTATAAGAAAAGCGGACGCGCGGAAGAGGTGTGGGCAAATTGGCGCCCAACGCAGTACGGGGCAACGACACTTCGCGTAGATACAAAGGGCGAAGGAGGAGAGGTTGGCGATTCAGCATCGATCACGCTGTTTGTGGATCGCGATACGGATAATGACGGTATCGGCGATCGTGAAGATCCAGATGATGATAATGATGGCGTTCCTGATAAGCAGGACTCCAATCCAACAGATCCGACGCGTTCACGTGATACAGATCATGATGGCATTGATGATTCGGTAGATTCAGACGATGACAATGACGGATTGTATGATTATGAAGAGCAGGGAATTGGAACAAATCCACTTAAGTACGACACGGATGGAGATGGTATCGGAGATAAGCAGGACGCGTTTCCGCTTGATCCAAAGCGTTGGGAGGTTCCTCCAGCGCCAAAGCCAGCTCCAGCTCCAGCTCCAGCTTCTGCGCCAGTAGTCGCTCCTGCAAATACAAATCCAGTGTCAGCTCCAGTGCCAGAGGCCGCTGCTGTAACAGATAATGGAGAAGTGCTTGGTGCCACGTTCGAAAATAACGCCGTTACAGGGACGGTAGCCGTTGGAGAATCAACAAATACTTCCGCATCAACAGATGATGGTTCTTGGCTTGATTGGTTGATGGGTTTTGGTAAGTGGCTGCTTCTTGCGATCTTGTTTCTCTTGCTTGGTATTTTCTTCTTTTGGCAAGACAAGCGTCGTCGCGATGATAAAGACGAACACAAGGTGTGAGTGTGTGATAGAATGAGGGCTATATGCCCAAGATTGCTATCAATGGATTTGGTCGGATCGGTCGAAATGTTTTTAAAGCTGGATTTGCGAAAGCGGGATTCAATGTTGTTGCCTTGAATGATCTCACGGATACAAAAACGCTTGCGCATTTGTTGAAGCACGATTCCACATATCGTGATTGGGATAAAAAAATTTCTCACGAAGAAGGATTTGTAATTGTTGATGGAAAACGCGTACAAGTTTTTGCCGAAAAAGATCCAACAAAGTTGCCTTGGAAAAAGCTTGGGATTGATATTGTGCTTGAGTGCACAGGCCGTTTTACGGATCTCGTCGGTGCTTCGCAGCATCTCACGGCAGGAGCGAAGCGCGTCATTATTTCGGCGCCTGCAAAGGGCGGCGATGTGCCAACACACGTGATTGGGGTGAATGGAAAAGGCGCAGGGAAAAAAGCGAAAGTGATAAACAACGCGAGCTGCACCACGAATTGCATTGCGCCAGTTGCCGCTGTCTTGAACAGCGTATTTGGCATTCGTAAAGCCATGATGACCACGATCCATTCATACACAGCAGACCAAGTATTGGTGGATGGTCCTCACAAAGATCTTCGTCGTGCTCGTAGCGCTGCACTGAATATAATTCCAACTACAACCGGAGCCGCTATCGCTACAGCTGAAGTTATTCCTGAGTTAAAGGGATTATTTGATGGACTTTCTATTCGCGTGCCGACTCCAGTGGTGTCGATGTCGGATTTTACATTCCTACTCAAAAAGCGCGTTACCGTTGAACAGATTAATGAGGCACTCACAAAGGCAAGTCAAAACGCTGCATGGAAAGGAATTCTTGAAGTCACGAATGAGGAGCTTGTTTCAAGCGATTTCATCGGCACGACCGCCTCGTGCGTCGTAGATCTTCCAATGACAAAGGTTGTGGATGGAGATATGGTGAAAGTGATCGCCTGGTACGACAATGAATGGGGTTACTCGCATCGTCTCGCGGAAATCGCTCTCGAAGTTGGCAAAAATCTAAAATGAAACTCGACCTGCGCACGTTATCCAAGACCGCCAAGCTCAAGGGCGTTCCTGTTCTTGTGCGTGTGGATTGGAATGTCCCTTTATCTGGGTTGATGGAGCGTGAGGATTCGTTGAAGATCGAGCGTTCGATTCCTTTGCTGAAAGATTTGAAAAAGCGTGGAGCGATTGTGATTGTACTTACGCATCTTGGGCGTCCGAAGCGACGCGAGGCGAAGTATTCGACCAAACCGCTCGCAGCATTGATAAAGCAGGCATATGGCATGAATATCGAGCATCATACGGAAATGGTCTCGAAGTCCGCCGAGCGCGCTCGTTTGAAGCAGGCGCTTTCAAAAGCAGAACAAGGCTCGGTGCATTTGCTTGAGAATGTGCGTTTTGAATTGGGAGAAGAGAAGAATGAAAAAGCGCTCTCAAAAGCGTATGCCGAACTTGGAGATTTGTTCATCAATGACGCATTCGCTTCGTGCCACCGGGCGCATGTCTCTGTGGTCGGCATCTCAAAGATGATCGCATCGTATGCGGGCCCATCGCTCGTAGAAGAGGTTGGAGCGCTCATCAAGATTATTGATCGGCCAGCATCGCCATTTATCGCCATTGTGGGTGGATTGAAGCTTTCCACCAAGTTACCGGTGATTGAAGCGCTTGCTTCCGTGTGCGACACGGTGATGATTGGAGGAGCTATGGCCACGCCATTCTTGAAAGCGAAAAAGTTAGAAATTGGAAAGTCTGTTTTTGAAAAAGAAGGTGTCGCGATCGCCGCCAAGTTACTGAAAAAGAAAAATATTGTTCTTCCAGAAGACGTGGTCGTTGCCCCTTTCAAGCTTCAAGCTTCAAGCTTCAAGCTTCAAGACCTGCGTCGTATTGCCGTGAATCAGCTTGAGAAGCGCGACATGATTGTGGATGTGGGTCCAAAGACCTTGAAAGCGTGGGGTGAGACGATTCAAAACGCGAAAACGATTCTCTGGAATGGTCCGATTGGTCTTGTGGAAAATCCTTCCTGTGGATTTGGTTCGCGATTTCTTGCGCGCGTGATTGGAAAGCGTTCCAAGGGCAAAGCCTATGGCGTCGCCGGCGGGGGAGATACGATTCCGGTGATCGTAAAAAGTAAAACCGAACATCAATTTGATTTTGTCTCCACAGGCGGGGGAGCGATGCTCGAGTTTATCGCGAAGCGAGGGAAGTTGCCGGGGGTGATGGCGCTGTTGAGATAG
>Ga0194060_10000774_pt1 | contig 23252 bp, 20 predicted proteins | sample SepL225m_MetaG_FD_163427 | JGI IMG/M metagenome (GOLD analysis project Ga0194060, IMG submission 163427) | Anoxic zone freshwater microbial communities from boreal shield lake in IISD Experimental Lakes Area, Ontario, Canada - Sep2016-L222-5m | ecosystem: Environmental > Aquatic > Freshwater >... | reverse complement strand
CGCTGACCCAGGTCGATGAATCGTAGCTGTCGGTGGTCGAGGAGCCCGAGAACGTCAGCGCGCCGCACGTGCCGGCCTTCGCGAACGCCGCGTAGACATCAACGGGCTGGGGCGTCAGCTGCTTCTCGAGAATGGAGGTGACTTCCACCGTGGCGGTGCGCCCCGCCCTGATCGTGCCGTTGGCGGTGATTTCCCACGCGATCACGGTCTGGTTGCCGTTGATCTGCTGCATCGACAACATCGTCGCGTAGGCCTTGTAGCCGACCGTGCCACTAGCGGCGGCGAGCGTACCCTGCGCGGCGGCGCTGAAGGCGGTCTGCGCGGCGGCATCAGGATAGTTCGAGGCCTTGGCGCTGTCACCAGACAACACGACGGTCGCGCCGTTGTACCGAACCGGCGATCTGGTCATGTCGTAGTTGGCCAACTGGGCCGCGGTGGTCGGAGCTGCGTAGGTATTGAGCAGGTAGTTCGCCGTCTTGTGCACGCCCGACTCGGCGCCGTACCGGGCCTGCGACATCAGCCGATAGTTCAGGCTGGCGTAGGTCTCTGTTTGCGACAGGAACATCAGCGACGCCGCCAGCACCGACATCGTCGTGACGAGAAAGAGCGCGAGCATCAACGCGATGCCCCGCTCGTCGTCCCGCAACCTGACGATAGGCATGGCGTCCCTCATGGCAGCAGCGCGGTGATGCTTGGCGGGGCCGATAAGAGGGAGGCCGGCGCTGGCTGCACCCGAAAATACGAACCCTGGCTCGCGAGTTCCCAGACGTTGAAGACATTCCGCGGCGAGACGTTCAGCAATGCCTTGGTTTCCGTCTGGAACTGTCTGGTGATCGGATCCAGTTGCTGGGTCTGCACGGTGAGCGTGATCGCCACGTCCGTGACGTACGTGACCCCGTTGACGGTCGATTGCTGGTACGTGAAGCACGCGGTGCCGCCCGGATTCGCCACGATATTGCCCAGCAGGATCTGGGAGGCCGTCACTGCCGGCTTGCTCGCGGCGTTCCAGGCCATCATGTTCCGGTACAGATTCCCGTTGGCAATGTTGCACGTGTACTCCACGTACACCATCTGGCCGTCGCCGTTGATGTCGCCGTAAAGCTTCAGCACGGTGCCGGTGGAGCCATTGGCCATGTTGGTGGGCACCACGCCGCTCGAGAAGCCGCCGTAGGCCTGCACCGGCTCGCCGGCCGCATGCGCGTAGCAGAAGCCCGTTGAGCACGCGCCCGTCGCCCCGGTGGACGAGATCGCGGTGAGCGTGGTCCCCACCGGGGTCGAGTTCACCCACACTGTTTCCGACGTGGAACCTGCCCCGATCACCAGTTGCTCGCCCCTGAAGATCCCGCTCGCCGAACTGACGCTCGCCGACGTGGCCCCGGCGGCGACAGCGGCGGTGAGCGTGGCCGCGGCCGGCAGCGTCACCCGCCCGGCCTGTCCCACCTCCTGCTGCAGCAACTCGGTTGCACTGCGGACGCCGGCGTGAAGCTCCGTCCGGTTCCAGATCGTGCGCTGCGCGTTGGTCATGTGCAGGAGCGCCGACGTGACGGTGCTCGAGATGACCAGCATGATGGTCGTGGCCACCAGCAGTTCCGGCAGCGAGAATCCGGCCTCGGACCCGCGCCTCCGTGTCTGCCCTGCGCCTGCCGCCACCGCCTCGCGTTTCACCATGGCTCGTCAGAACGGAAATGTCTTCAGCGCGACGACGGTGGACTGCGGACGCAGCACACCGCCGACGCTTCGGGCCACGATCGTCGTGACCGTGATTTCTTTCAGGTTCGCCGAGGGGGTCGTAATCTGCCACACCCGCTTGTAGAACCAGTTGGCCGGCGCCACGTTGTTCACGGAGACGAGGAGGTTGCCACTTTGGTCGAGATAGTCGACGTACCGGGCGGCCGGAGCCGCCGTGTTCACACTGCCGCCGGCGGCAAGGCCCGTCCCGCCGGAGTTGGCCGCGGGAAACACGGTCGTATCGCTCTGCGCATCGCCATACTTCAGCGCGAGCAACTGCTCCATCTTGTCCTGGGCGTATTCCGTGGTTCGAGCCGCCAGATGACCCTGGTTCTCGGTCAAGCCGGTCGCGATCGCGGACATGCCCATCAGGCCGGCCATGGCCACGAGCAGAATCGCGCACGCGATCGTCGTCTCGATGAGCGTCGTGCCCTCGGCCGACCGGAGACGCTGCACCAGCGTGGTGTGCCTGGCCATTACTGCCTGGTCCATGTCGCCGTCGACGGCTGGCTGGTCCACGACTGGATGAGGCCGGAGGCCGAGACCGTGACGCCGTACACGACGCTCCCGTCGGTCAGATACACCGCACCGAGCGCCGTCGGCGAGCCGCTCGAGTCGACGGGAATGCCGCGCGAGTTGAACACCACGCAGGCGGTGTTCCCGATATCGACGCCGGCCGCCGTCCGGCACGGCGGGGCCTGGGCCAGCGTGCCCTGCGTATCCGGCGGTGCAGCTGCCAGCCCGCTGAAACCAAACGAGACGCCGGTGGACAACTCAAGGGCACCGCCCTCGGTCACCCATGCGGGCGTGCCGGTCTTCTGCCACGTTTCAACGTGATACGTCCTGGTGCTGAGGTCCACGTAGACGCGGGCCTGGTCAAAGGTGGAGGCCGCACGCATCTTCGTCAGCGACACCGTGTTGGTGAGCGTGCGTATGTCGCCCGTGATCCGGAAGCTCCTGATCGAGTTGCCGGTCATCGGCACCGCAATCACCGAGACGACGGCGATGATCCCCACCACGACCAGGATCTCGATGAGCGAATAGCCGGCCGGGGCAGAGAGGGCCCGGCGGCGCCTCGCCGGCGGCAGTGTTGGGATCATCGATTTCGGCGTCATCTTCACGTCAGCCTCGTACTTTCCCACAGCTAGAGCAAACGACATACCGCGACACTAAGAGAGCCAGAACTAGATGTAGAAATTGGACTTACCGGTCAAGAGAGACCGAATCTGCAGAGGTTTTCAGGAATGACTGGAAGTGACGGAGTGTTCACTATTGCGACGCGGACTGACGGTACTGATCGCCATCCCGACGACCACCACAACGACCGCGCCAATCAGGTTGTACCAGAGGTAGGTAATCCAGGGCAGTTCGGCTGAGACGGCGAACACCGCGATGATGCCCGCCACGAGGCCCCAGAACGCGCCTCGCGCGGTCGCCCGCGTGGTCAGAATCGCGAGGATGAACACACCGAGGAGGGACCCGTAGACGTAGGAGCCATACCGGTTCACGACCTCGATGAGCGACCCCTGGTTGGCGGCGCGCATGGCGACGAAGCACGCAAAGAGGCCCCAGAACCCCGTGGCGAGTTTGGACACCATGAGGTAGTGAGTGTCCGACGCCACCTTCACGAAATGCCGGCGGTAGAAATCGATGATCGTGGCGGTGGCGAGCGCGTTCAGTTCCCCGCCGCTCGCCGACATCGCGGCCGCGAAAATCGCCGCGATCATGATGCCGACCAGGCCGATGGGCATCCGCGTGGTGATGAACGTCGGAAACACGTAGTTGACGTCGTTGTAGCCCTCGTCCCCAGTTGTCTGCTTGACGACGCCGACCGCCTTCGCGCGAATGGCCTTCACGCGCGCGTCGCTCGCCAGGAACGCCTCGCGATCATTACGAGTGGCCGCGCCTCCGCGGGTGGCAATCTCGGCATCGAAGGTCTGCTGGAGCGCGGCGTACTCCGCACCACGCGGGCCCGCGGCAACCTCCGTGTCGTGCACGCGGTTGAAAAGCATCGGCGGCGCCTGGAACAGGTAGAACACGAACACCAGCACGCCGCACGACAGAATCAGCAACTGCAGCGGAATCTTGACAAACGCGCTCATCAGCAGCGAATGCCGCGCTTCGTCGATCGACTTCGCCGTCAGGTAGCGCTGCACCTGGCTCTGATCGCACCCGAAGTACGACAGCATCAGGAACAGGCCGCCGAGCATGCCTGACCAGAACGTGTAGGTTTCGCTGAGGTTGAATCTGAAGTCGATGGCGTTCAGGCGGCCGGTAGCGCCGGCCAGGTGCAGCGCCTGGCCGAAGCTCACGTGCTGCAGGATGCCGTAGACGAGCACTACAGCAGCCGCCGACATGCCGAACACGACGATGAACATCTGTTTGACATCGGTCCAGGCAACCGCCTGCACGCCGCCGATGGTCGTGTAGATGATCATCGGGATGCAGATGGTCAGCACCGTGACCGGCAGCGTCCACCCGAGAATGGCCGACATCACGACGGACGGCGCGGCCAGCGTGACGCCGAGCGCCGCGGCGCGGCTGATGAGGAACAGAAAGCTCGCCAGCGATCGCACGCGGACGTCGAACCGCCGCTCGAGGTACTCGTACGCGGTGTACACCCTGGCCCGCGTGAAGAACGGCACGACGGTCAGGGACAGGATGACCATCGCCAGCGGGAGGCCGAAGTAGAACTGCACGAACCGCAGGCCGGTGAGGTAGGCCTGACCGGTCGTGCCAACAATCGTGACGGCGCTCATCTGCGTCGCCATCACCGACAGGCCAACGGCCCACCACGGCAACGACCGATTCGCGAGGAAGTAGCCGTCCACCTTGTCGGTGCCCTTCGAGCGGCGCAGACCGTCCACGACGACCCAGCCGATGTAGGCGACGACGACTATCCAGTCGAAGGGACGCATCTCTAAGGGCGACGGGCTGAGGGCTGAGGGCTGGGGTTGGGGCCGGGCTTGCCTCGCCGAAGCGGACGCAGCACGCGAAGGTGGGCGGCCGCGGCGAGCGTCATGAGAACATCCGGCCGAAGAACCAGAGCGCGGCGAGGATCGCGGCCTCAAAGACGAGGACCCGGACGTAGGTCGCCGTCATGGGCGTGTCGCTCTCTGGTGGCTGGTGGCTGGTGGCTAGTGGCTGGGTCACGGCGCCGCCCTCCAGCGGGCGGGCGCGTCCGCCGCGCCGTTCCATCCCGCCGCGTCGCCGAACGGGTCGACGCCAACGAAGACGTTCTCGCGGGCGACGTCTTCCTGAGCGAATCGCATCGATCGGAGTATATCGAGGTTCCACCGCCGTGGAACCGGGAACCCACGGCGGAGAGCCTGCCATCTATACTTTCTGCATGAAGCATTCGTTGTTCCTCGTGCTGTTCAGCGTCGGCGTGCTCACGGCCCAGTCCGGGCCGAACGACGAGCGGGCGCGCGCCATCTTCAAGGAGCTCATCGAGATCAACACGACGGACACGCCGGCCGGCAACGTCACGACCGCCGCCGACGCGATGGCGGCCCGACTCAGGGCGGCGGGCTTTCCAGACGTCCAGGTGCTCGGACCGGATCCACGAAAGGGCAACCTGGTCGCTCGGCTCAAGGGCACGGGCACAAAGCGGCCCATCCTCCTGCTGGCGCACCTCGACGTGGTCGACGCCAGGCGCGAGGACTGGTCCACCGACCCGTTCAGGTTTCTCGAGACGGACGGGTTCTTCTACGGGCGAGGCACAAGCGACGACAAGGCGATGGCCTCGCAGTTTGTCGCCAACCTCATTCGATTGACACAGGAAGGTTTCAGGCCCGAACGCGATCTGATCCTGGCGCTCACGGCCGATGAGGAAGGCGGCGCCTTCAACGGCGTCGACTGGCTGGTGAGGAACCACAAGGACCTCATCGACGCCGAGTTCGCCATCAACGAAGGCGGCGGCGGCAGCATGCGCCACGGCACCTACCTCACCAACGAGGTCCAGGCCAGCGAGAAGGTGTACCAGGACTTTCGACTCGAGGTGACGAACCCGGGCGGCCACAGCTCATTGCCGACCAGGGAGAACGCGATCTACCACCTCGCGACCGGTCTCGCACGCCTGGCGGCGTTCGACTTCCCGGTCCAGATGAACGACGTGACCCGCGCGTACTTCGAACGATCGTCCTCGGTGGAGAGCGATCCGAAGGTCGCCGCCGACATGCGCGCAGTGGCGCGGCCTTCGCCCGATGCGGCGGCCGCCGCCCGATTGTCGGCCTCGCTTCCCTACTACAACGCGATGATGCGCACCACGTGCGTCGCCACGCGGCTCCTGGCCGGACATGCGAACAACGCGCTGCCGCAAATGGCCGGCGCGAACGTGAACTGCCGCATCCTGCCCGGCGTGTCGCCCGCATCGGTGAAAGCCACGCTGGCGGAGGTGCTGGCGGACCCGGCCATCACCGTGTCGTTGGTCGACGAGGCGCAGCCGAGCAAACCTTCCCCCTTGCGTCCGGAATTCATGGCGGTCGTCGAACGGCTCACCAAGCAGTTCTTCCCGGGCGCGATCGTCGTCCCGGTGATGAGCACGGGCGCCACCGACGGACTCTACCTGCGAAATGGAGAAATCCCGACCTACGGCGTCGACGGCACCTTCGGCGACCTGGACGACGTGCGCGCGCACGGGAAGGACGAGCGAATCGGTGTGAAGCAGTTCTACGAAGGGCTGGAGTTCCAGTATCAGATGATCCGGGCGCTCAGCGGAAGATAGGCGACCGTCAGAGGCGCGGGCGACACGCTCAGGAATCGACGTCTGGCGCGCCCGAAGCCCGACGCCTCCCGGCCGGCCTCAGTCGGTGAGGCGGACCTGTATGTCGTCGCCCACGAGCCGTGTCTCGTGACGGGTCACCCCAACCACGGGGTCCTGCACCATCGTGCCGGTCCTCACGTCGAACTGCCATCCGTGCCACGGGCACGTCACGACGCCATCGCGGACGGCACCGTCCGCCAGCGGTCCGCCGCGATGCAGGCACAGGTGGTCAATGGCGTGGTACTCGCCGCCGAGGTGAAACAGCGCGACCCAGCGGCCGTCGACGGTCACCTTACGGCCCGACCCGGGAGGGATGTCACCGACGCGAGCGACCGTCACAAATGCGCGATTGTCAGGCCCTGCCATGCTCGCTCCAGTAGATCATCCGCGCCGATGGGCGCCCCTCTGTCGCGCGAGGGATTCGCATCCGTCTAATATATCGCCATGCCAGGACATTCGGTCCGCACGCGTCCGCCGCTCGGCGAATCGTCGGTGCCGTCTGTCGTCAGCGACCCGGACATCGTCGCCTCGGTTCTGGAAGACGCCGCGCACTATCCCGGCGGCCACGCCGCCGGCCTCGCTCTCCCGTCCTCTGAAGCGCACGTCGCCGCGCTGCTGAGGACCGGGTCGACGGTGCTGCCCATTGGCGCCCAGTCGTCGCTGACCGGCGGCGCGACGCCGATGGGTGAGGTTGTCCTCGGGACTCAACGCCTCAACCGCATTCTGGACATCGGACCCGACTGGGTGCGCGTCGAGCCAGGCGTGACCCTCGCGGACCTCGACGTGGCGCTGGCGCAGGCCGACAAGTACTTTCCGCCGACGCCGACGTACACCGGCGCCTGCGTCGGCGGCGTCATCGCCACGAACGCCGCCGGCGCCGCCACCTTCAAGTACGGCACGACACGCGACTGGGTCCGCGCGCTGACCGTGGTGCTGCCCGGCGGCGACGTGCTGGACCTCGTGCGTGGCGCCACCGACGCCGGACCGGATGGATGGTTCGAGCTCGTGCTGCACGACCGGACCTCACGCGTGCACGTTCCCGGGTACCGGATGCCGCAGGTGCCCAAGGTGTCGGCGGGCTATTTCGCCGCGCCGGGCATGGACCTCATCGATCTGTTCATTGGCTCCGAGGGCACGCTGGGCGTGATCACCGAGGCCACGCTTCGGGTGCTGCCGGCGCGGCCGGCGATGTGCGTTGCGTTCGTGCCGTGCGCGGATCGACCAACGGCGCTCTCCCTCGTGACGAGGCTGCGCGAGACGACGCGCGAGACCTGGCGCAGCGGCGATCCCAACGGCGTGGACGTATCCGCCATCGAGCACATGGACGCGCGATGCCTGACGCTGCTGCGCGAGGACGGGGCCGACCGTCTTTTCGGCGTGCCCGCGCCGGCATCGGCCGGGCTTGCGCTGCTCATCATGCTCGAGTTGCCGCCCTCGACGTCGTCTGCGCAGGCCTTCGATGAAATCGGCCAGGCCCGCGAGCCGAACGCACCGGATACACCGCTCGTCCGCTTCTGCCGGATGCTGGACGAGGCGGGCGTCCTCGACGATGTGGAGATTGCCGTTCCGGGCGACCGCGCACGCGCCGATCAATTGCTGGCGTTTCGGGAGGCCGTGCCCGCCGCCGTCAACGCGCGCGTCGGGCGGGCCAAGCAGTCGGTGGACGCGCGCATCGCGAAGACCGCCGCCGACATGATCGTGCCGTTCGAGCATCTTGCAGCACTGCTCGACTTCTACGACGCGGAGTTCGGGCGACGAGGCCTCGACCTGGCGGTGTGGGGCCACATCTCGGACGGCAACCTGCACCCCAATGTCATCCCCCGGTCGATGGACGACGTCGACTCTGGAAGGGCCGCCATCCTGGCGTGCGGCCGCGAAGCGATCCGGCTTGGCGGGTCGCCGCTGGCAGAGCATGGTGTCGGCAGGAATCCGGTCAAGCAGCAACTGCTGCTCGCCCTGTACGGGCAGGAAGGGATCGACGCGATGCGCGCCGTGAAGCGCGCGCTGGACCCCGGCTGGGTGCTTTCCCCTGGCGTGATCTTCACGGACCGGTGACCCGACCGCGCGGACCGCGCGTGCCGGCGCCGCCCGCTATCTCGGTCCGAGCCAACGCGCGCGAAACGTCTTCTGCGCCTCGGTCAGCGAACCGCCGACCGATTCCGACGGCACGACTTCCACGTGCGGATCTTCCGCGAGGGTGACGGTGGCCGTCCGTGCCGCGCCGCCGCGGTCCGCGTAGGCAACCGACACCCTGTCGCCTGGTTTGTGTCGCTGCAGCACCGCGTCGAGATCGTCGGCGGCGGTGATCCGCTGCCCATCCACCTTCTGCAGCTCATCGTCTTGATCGATGCCGGCGGCATAGATCGGCCAGCCCGGCGCCACGAGCCCGAGGACGTGCACCTCAGGTTGCGCGCCGAGCCGCAGGTCGCCGAGCCACGCGCGGCCGGCCGAGCGTTTGCGGACCGTGAAGCCGGCCCTGGCCAGCAACCGGGCGTAGTCGGCCGCTTCGCGCCCTTCGATGTAGCGCGCGAAGAAGTCGCGGGCGAACGCGCGGTCGCCGCCGACGGCAGTGAGCGTCGCTTCGGCATCCGCCAGGCTGTACGGGTGATCGACGTAGCCTTCGCGGGCGCCCCCGGGCTTGCCGTACGTGCGCCACATCGCCCTCATGAAGTCGTCGAGGGACGTCCGGCTGTCGGTCCGCTCACGCAGCGACAGATCCAGCGCCAGCGCAATCGCGCCGCCAAACGGATAGTAGGAGATGACGGTGTTCGGCCAGTTCGTCCGGTCGATCGTGCGGCCGCCGTCGATGAACGACGCCATGTGGCTCATCTCCACGGCCGACCGCACCTGCCTGCCCGGTCCCTGCGCGACCGACTCGACCAGGTCCCCGAACGTGCTGGCCGTCGACGCCAGGTCCACCAACTGCGCCCGTTGCATCGCCAGGGGGCCGTAGTACTGGGTGAAGCCCTCGGCCAGCCAGAGCGAATCGGTGAGGTTCGCGTGGTCGAAATTGAATGGCTCGATGCCCTGAGGCCGGATCCGTTCGACGTTCCAGCAGTGAAAGAACTCGTGCGCGACGGTGTCGAGCAGGCGCAAGCGATCGGTGGCAATCGAGCTCGAGGCCGACACCACGGTGCTGTTGCGGTGCTCCATGCCATCGCCGCTCGCGTACGGCAGGTACTCGGCGAGGAACGTGTATGAACCGGGCTCGTACTCCGGGTATTCGCCGTAGATGGCTCCCTCCTGCTGCACGATCTTCTCGACGTCCTTCGCGTAGCCGTCCAGTTCGGCATCGGTGCCGGCGTGGTGAACGGCAAGACGGAACGTCCGCCCTCCGACCGTGAACTGACGGACGGCCACGGGCCCGAACTCGGACGGGCTGTCCATGAGGTACTGCAGATTGGGCGCGGTGAAGTCGAACCTCGACGAGTTGCCGGGAGGCCCCGCGGGATGCAACTGCGTCGCCACGCGCCAGCGCATGCCGGCGGGTTGCTCGAACGACATGGCGATCGGCCGCTCGTCCAGGCCGTGCGCCCACATGATCGCCGAGGGCATGTTGATGTGCGCGTGCGTCGCGTCAACGCCAAGGTACGTGCCGTCCACCCGATCGCCGTACACCTTGTACGTCACGGTGACGCTGCCGCCGTGGCCGCTCACGTTCCACCCGTACGGATCCGGCCGCGTCGTCTGCAGCTCGCGTCCGTCCCCGCCGGTGGCGTGCACGTCGTAGACGTTCTTGGCGAAGTCGTGCATCGAATAGCGCCCTGGCGACGTCCGGCTCATCCGCAACTCGAGCACACCGGACCCCAGATCACTGAACGATGCTTCGACCTGCATCCAGTGGTGCTGGGGCTCGGGGAATGACAGCCGGTATCGAACGGGCGCTCCCGCTCGCTGGGCGTGCAGCGCGCCGACCGCGCACAGGCACGCACACACGATGCACGCAAGGACTTTTCTCATGACGGTTCGATGCTATCAGGGATCGGAAGGCCCGGACGAGGGCCGGTGAAAGGCGCGGCCTGGCGACGGCCGCATGCCCGAGCGCGGGCTCAGACGAGGCGCAGGTCGGGGATGTCGCGAAAGTCCTGGCTGTTCAGGGTCCAGAGTGCGGCCCCGCCGGCCAGCGCGCACGCGGCGATCGCGAGATCCACCTCCCGTCCGCGCCCCCGCGCGACCTGTTTGTACAGGCGGGCCGCCAGCGCCGCTTCGCCTGGCCCAAACGTGACCGCGGCATCGGCAGGAAACAGGTCTTCCTGCACCGCGAGCTCGGATCGCGAGCGGGGACCGCGCATCCATTCGTACAGCACGACTGTGGACAGGGTCAGCCGATGGCCTTGATCGATGAGCCGGATGAGGCCGTCGAGGGAGCGACGCGGTCCCGTGAGGGCGTCAACCAGCGCAGATGTGTCCAGGTGCACGGTCATGCGGCACGGTGTCGGCGCCCGCCGGAGCGGCGCGCCGCTCGCACAGAGCGCAGTTCCGTGTCCACGGCAGCAGCCGGTCGCGTCGGCTTCGCGTCGCGCAGGCGCTCGAGCACGCTCATGGCGTGCAGCCGCTCGCTCTCGCTGAGCCGATCGCATCGCTCCGCATAGTCGGCAACGGCGTCACGCACGACGTGGCTCTGCGCCTTGCGAAGGCGGAGGGCCGTCTGACGAATCTGCGTGACGGTTGCCTCGGCGAGCGAAAAGGTAACCCTTACCATAACATTACAATACTACCATACGTTCCGCAGGTTCGGTCACTTGAACAGGTCGTCGAACGCCCGGCGCGCACCGGAGGATCCCGCGCCACCAGATTCCGCGGGCGCTGCCACGGTACCGGTCTGGCGCTCGACCGTGGTACGCGGAGCGAAGAGCGAGCACGCGTTGCGCGCGTCCTTGGGCGCCACGCGCGCCGTCACCGTCTGCGCGCACTCCCAGCGCGCGCTCGTGTCGAACGACGCGCACTGCACGCAGCTGTGCAGGTCCACGCCGCAACGTGGGCACGTGCCGTCGGGGCCGACCTCGAGCGCAAGACGATGCCCGCACCGCGCACAGCGGAGCACCTCGTGCGCCGCCATCAGGTTCGGCGTCTTCGGACCCGCGGGATCCTGTAGCAGACGCCCTGGCGCGCGCTCTTTCGGCGGCCGCGGCGCCGCCGGGCCCTTCGGCCCGCGTGGTTTCCCATCGTCCTGATATCCGCGCTGTCGATACTTGCGTTCTGACATGCTGATTCTCGTCTGGCCTTCGCGGCGACGCCGCCGGGCCGGGTTCTGGCAGAAAGTCCGCGACGGGTAGGCGACGCCGCCTGGCGTTCCCCGGGGGCCTCCCGTGCCGTTCCGGACTGGCCAGTGCGGCCCCGGCCCTCAGCCGGCTCAGCAGCACGCGGAGGGCCCGGGGACACGCGCGGTCCGGGGTGACAGGGTCAGGCCCTGTCAATGAATAATGGTGACGGCCCGTTCGGGTGGCCATGGCAGCCTGCGGGCAGACAGACGCTGCGACCGCCGTTGGCTACCAGGCTCTAATATCGTACCCAACTCGCCCGAATTGCAAGCGCGACGAGAAACAGGTAACGCTCGTGGGGGAACCGTGACGGATTCTCGATGGTGCCACGCTCGCGTCGCCGCGATGGTCGTGGCGGTTGCGCTTGCCTGGCCGACGCACGCCCAGACCCGCCGGCCCATGACGCTCGTCGACATCGCCGAGCTCCCACGCGTGCTCATTCCGCAGCTTTCCCCGGACGGACGCACGCTCGTGTACATGCAAAGCCGGGCGGACTGGAAGGCGGGCCGGCCGGTCTGGCACATCTGGCGGCAGGACGTTGGCGGCGGCCCGCCGACGCAGTTGACCTTCAGCGAAGGCGGCGACATCCCGGCGCCCGGCAGCATGCAGTGGTCGCCCGACGGCACGACGATCCTGTTTCTCCGCGACGGCCAGATCTTCCTGCTCGCCCCCGGCGGCGGCGAACCGCGCGCGCTCACGCGTCACGCGACAGGCGTATCGGCCCCGTCGTGGACGCCAGACGGCTCGGCCGTCCTGTTCATCGCCCCTGACCCTCGGACGTCCGAGGAGCGCGAGCGCGACCGCTTGCGAGGCGATGTCTACGCGCTCGATGAGAACTACAAACAGCGGCAGATCTGGAAGGTGGCGGTGGCGACCGGCGCCGAGTCGCCGGTCACCGCGGGCGACTCGTCCGTGCTCGATTACCGCCTCTCGCCGGACGGCACACGCATCGCGATGCACCGCGCGCCCACACCGCTCCCCGCGGACGCTCCCCGCGGAGACGTGTGGGTCATGGATGCCAGCGGACAGAATGCGCGCATGCTCACTCGCAACGCGGTCGAGGAGAGCGGGGCGGCGCTGTCACCCGACAACACGGAGGTGCTGTTCCTGGCCGATGCCAATGAGCGGCAGGAGCCGTACTACAACACGAAGCTCTTCCTCATTCCGGCCGCGGGCGGCACGCCGAGAGTCGCGCTCCCCGATTTTCCGTACGCCGTCGACAGGGCCGCGTGGGCGCCAGACGGGCGATCGATCCTTGTGGTCGCCAACATGGGCGTACACAGCGAGGTCTTCCGGGTCGAGGTCTCCACGGGACGCGCACAGCAACTCACCGACGGCCAGCACTACATCACCGCATCGGCCGGGGGGTGGCAGGTCGTGCCTGGCGCCGGCAGGATCGTCGTGCAGCTTGACGAACCCACGCGCTTCGGGGACGTGTGGACGATCCCGCTCACCGGCGGACCGGAGCCGCCCACACGAATCACCAGCGCGTTCGAGTCACTCGAGCGCAACCTGGCGCTGCCGAGGCAGGAACGGGTCGAGTGGAAGGGCGCCGACGGCGCGACCGTCGAGGGGTTGCTGTTCTATCCGATCGATTACCGGCCCGGCACACGCTATCCCCTGGTCGTGCAGATGCACGGCGGGCCGCAGGAGTCGGACAAGTTCGGGGCCGGACCGGGGCTGCTGCAGAACTACTTCCCCGTGCTGGCGGCAAGAGGCTACGCCGTGCTGCGGCCGAACTATCGCGGGAGCGCCGGGTACGATGACGCGTTTTATCGCGACGTGGTGGGCCGCTATTTCCGGAACATGCACCTCGATGTCATGGCAGGCGTGGACGCGCTCGTCAGGCAGGGCATCGCCGATCCCGACCGGCTGGTGCTGATGGGCTGGAGCGCGGGAGGCCACCTCACCAACAAGCTCATCACCATGACCGATCGATTCAAAGCCGCCTCGTCAGGCGCCGGCGTGGCTCAGTGGATGTCGATGTACGCGCAGACCGACACGCGGACGAGTCGCACGATCTGGTTCGGCGGTACGCCGTGGCAGAAAGACGCGCCGTTCGACGCCTACTGGAACAACTCGCCGCTCAAGGACGTCGCCGCCGTGAAGACGCCGACGCTGTTCTTCGCCGGCGAGAACGATCCCCGCGTCCCGATGGCGCAGTCGGTCGAGATGTACCGCGCGCTCCAGAGCAACGCCGTCCCGACGCGCCTCCTGGTGGCGCCGCGCGAAGGCCATCAATGGGGCGAGTTGCGGCACCTGCTGTTCAAGGCGAACACCGAGCTCGAATGGTTCGAGAAGTACGCGAGGGGCCGAACGTATGTGTGGGAGCAGGCCCCGTAGCCGTCTTCCCCTCGCGCCCGGCTATCGCTGAACCAGTTCGATCTTCGCGCCGACCGGGCCCTCGATGAACGCGACGTGAACGACGCCGGTGGCGAGCGTGAGCTGGCGCGGCTCGGCGGTCACCGTGACGCCCTTGCCCTTGAGCTCGGCAATCTTGGCATCGAGCGATGCGACGAGCCAGCTGGTGTGATCGATCGCGTGGCCCGCGCTCGGCGTGGCCTCGCCGCGCTGCACGAGCACCCACACGGGGCCGTACTTGAGGGCGTCGAGGCGACCCTTCAGCTTCGCCCGCTCGCCCCCGAACTTTTCGGCATACCACGTGAGCATCACCTCGGGATCCGGTCCGCGCAGGTGGATGTGATGAAATCCGAGCTGTTCGGCGTCCTGCACGAGTTCCAGACGCACGCCCCACGGATCCTCGACGAACCCGAGCTTGAAGAGCCCGGCCATGTCACGGACCGGCGTGATGATCTTCGCGCCGGCGGCCTCGAGATCCTTGACCTTGGCGTCGAGGTCGGCGAACGAGAAGCTGATGTGATCGACGACGCTGCCGACGCTCGGCGTCGCCTTGTCGCCCTTGCTGAAGATGATCGCGGTCGGGCCGAAGCGCAGCCGGTCGCTCATCTTCTCGACCGGCTCTCCGCCGATGTTCTTCCGGTACCACTCCGCGGCCTGAGCCGGGTCGGGAACCGTCAGGTGCACGTGATCGAACGGCAGCGTCTCGGTCTGGGCGCGGGCGGGCCCGACGAGCCCGACCAGGGCGACAAGAGCGGCGACTCCGACGAGAGCACACTGGCGCATCAATTCCTCCGGGACATACCTTACCAAAAAAGACGCGCTGACCTCGCCGCTACGGGCGCGGCGTCAGCGTCACCAGGGGTCCCAGCGAATCGTGGTGCGACGTGATGAGCGTGCGCATGTAGACGCCCACGGCGTCTGCGCTGGCGAAGCCGGTCTCCCTGGCGGCGGCGTCCGACACGTCGGCCGGAATCATCTGCAGCTCTCCATACTGCCGCCAGTCACGCCACGCGTCGAGCGTGATCACGTCCCACGCCGCACCCTGTTCGTGCGTGAAGATCAGCGCCCCCGGCCTCCCGCGTTTCATGTTGTAGGCGTTCTCCATCTGGCGTTCCTTGATGAGCTCGTCCCGCTTGCCGGCGAGGGCCTGCAGCATCTCGAAGTGCGCCAGGCCCATGTCCTTGAGATACGCCCTCACATCGGCGAGCGGCGGGCCCTCGACGTAGACGTCCTCATGCCAGTTCACGAGGTCGTAGAACTGCCTGGCAAACGCCGCGCTCGACACACCCGAGGCATTCGCGGCGGCCTCGCGCTTCGCGACGCGCTCGCGGCTGTAATACTCGGTGAAACTGCCGCTGGGATACATGACGACCAGGTCCCACCGGTCGCCCTGCGAGTGCCGGACGACAATCGGCAATTCGTCCCCACCAGCGACGATGACCGGCGCTCTCTGGCGATACAGGGCCAGGAGGTCCGCAGACTTTCCGGGAGCGGCCTGGATCATGACGAAGCGGTAGAGGTCCCCGGGAGGGGCGGATAACCGCTGCTGCGCGTCCGCCGTGACGGCGCTCGCCAGCGCCAGAACCGACACCAACACTCTGAACACCATTGTCTGTACCCGTGCCTCATGAAGCATTGAACACCCCGCCTTCGCCGACCCCAATATACACGCGGTCAACACGAATCGTTGACGGCCTGATCGGGCATTCGGGTGTCCTGCGCTACACTGCACGGCGGAGGAACGACCGCATGCGCTCGAACGCCGTCATCGTGCTGCTTCTCGGCCTTCTTGTGGGCCTGACCACGCCGGTGGCCGCCGGCCGCAGCGGCCAGACCGCGGCGCCCGCCCAGGCGCTCGACGCCGACCCGGCCAGGGCGCTGGTCGATCGACTGGATCTCGAGAAGTACAAGGCCACGATCAAGGGCCTGACGAAGTTCGGGGATCGGCGCCAGGGCACGGACCGTAACCGGGCCGCCGTCGACTGGATTGAGGCGCAGCTCAAGAGCTACGGCTGCCCCACGGAGCGCATCACCTATGTGTACGATCCGCCGCCACCCGCGCCGCGACCAGCGGACGCGGGCCAGGGCAGCGCGAGCGGCCGCCCCAATACCGGACTCGCGCCTGGAGGCGGCAGGGCGAGGGGCGTCCGCACGCCCACAGGGGTGAACACCGATCCGTTGAAGCAGCCGGACGAGAAGCTGCGCGCGCTCAACATGCAGCCGACGACCCCTGGCCCACGTGAAGAGGTCTACTGCACGAAGGTCGGCACCACCCACCCTGAGGAGATGTACATCCTGGGCGCCCACATGGACGGCCACGGCTGGAGCGAAGCCGCCAACGACAACGGGTCGGGCTCGGCGATCGTGATGGAGCTGGCACGCATCTTCAGCAACCCGGACGTGCGCACCGATCGCACGATCCGGTTCGCGCTCTGGAACAACGAGGAAACCGGCCTCAACGGCGCGCGGGCGTACGTGGAGCAGCGCCAGGCGCTGCAAGGCAAGGAGAATCCGCCCGGCTCCGGCAGGTACCCGGAGCCGAGGTGGCTCGGCATGATCCAGCACGACATGATGCTCTTCGACCACGGCGCGCCCCGCGCCGACGGCACGATGAGCCGCGAGCAGCGTCCCGAGGCCGATGTGAACGTGGAATTCCAGGCGGCTTCGAAGTTCGCGGCCCAGTCCCAGACTCTCGCATGGGCGCTCGAGGTCGCCAATGACAAGTACGCCGCGGATTATCCGGTGTCAGTCGGGAGCCACATGACCAACACCGACTCCACGCCGTTCATGGATATCGTCGCGGCCATCAGCGTGCGCGAACTCGAACGCGGCACCCAGGTCGGCAATGGCTGGGACCCTCAGTGGCACCAGGCGACCGACGTGTTCGCGACCTACAGCGATCAGGACTTCCGGCTCGGCCTGAATGCGGCGCAGAGCACGCTGGGCGCGATCGCGACGCTCACGGGCGCGGCGATCGGGAAGTGACGCCCGGCTAACGAATCGCGCCGGTCATGGCCGTCGCCACAGCGCCGGTCACGATCATCACGACCATGATGACGACGGCCGACACCACCATGTACGGGATGACCTTGTCGCTCGGCGTCTTCATCAGCGGGGCCACGCCCAGATAGAACAAGTAGATCCCGTAGAGCCCTCCGACGATGGCGAGCGGGCCGAGCGCGGGGATGATGCTGAGGGCACCCGCCAGCCACTGGGCGGTGGACGCGTAGGCCACCAGCTTCAACGCCTGCATCGCATCCGATTGCGAGTTGAACGTCGGCGCCAGCTTGTCAATGACGATCGAGGCGACGTACACGCCGACGAGCGCGAGCACGTACTGCACGACGGCCGAGGCGAGTCCCTGCACGACGCCGACACGGATCGCGCCCACGAACGGCAGGCTGACGCCGAAGACCGCCATGCCGATGTACGCGGCGGCCGGCGGGATGGCCGCCAGCACCATGATGTAGGTCTTGAAGAGCGTCGCGACATCGGTGGACTCCGATGCGATGACGGTCCACTCGGTCTGTGGCCGGGTCAGGATGTTGACAACACGAGTCTGCAGATCCATGGCGGCTCCTTTCGAGCACCAGGCGAGGGTGGGAAAGTTCTGTCAGAGCGTAAGCGCACGCCTCGTCGCAGTCAAGCTCACGATTCGGACCCTGTTGAGAGCATGACTCATTCGCGATCGAGACGATCTGGATGCTGTTGCGCGTCGGTCGCCGGGAAGCACGACAGGGCCGCGGAGACAACGCGCGTGACACCGTCGCCAAGGCATGATTGACTTGTTCTCGTGAAGCCGCCGATGCTCATCCCGCGCAAGGCCGTCGAGCGCATGGCGCCCTACTCGCCGCCTACCGCGGGCCGCGAGGGAAAGCTGCGCCTCGACTTCAACGAGAACACGGTCGGATGCTCGCCGCGCGTCCTGCAATGCCTGAAACGCGCGCTGTCCAGGGACACGCTGGCCATCTATCCGGAATACGGCGAGACGCGGCAGCGGGTGGCCGCCTTCTTCGGGGTGCCACCGGGCGAGTTGCTCTTCACCAACGGCACGGACGAGGCCATCCAGGTCCTGATCAACACGTACGTGGATGACAGCGACCGCGTGCTGCTGCTGACGCCGTCGTATGCGATGTACCGGTATTACGCCGAGGTCGCCGGGGCCGTCGTCGCCGAGGTCGGGTACCGCCCGGCCGACCTGGCTTTTCCGCTCGAGGAACTGCTCGACGCGTTGACGCCGGAAACCCGCGTCGTCCTGATCGCCAACCCGAACAATCCCACCGGCACGGCGGTCGACCTCGCCAGCATCCGCCGCATTCTGGAGAAGGCGGCACACGCCGCCGTGCTCATCGACGAGGCCTATTTCGAGTTCTGTGGCACCACCGCCCTGGGACTGCTCGCCGAGCATCCCAATCTGTTCGTCAGCCGCACGTTTTCCAAGGTCTACGGGCTGGCCGGGCTCCGCCTCGGGTGCCTGTTTTCCCAGGCGGACAACATCCGGTGGCTCCACAAGGCGCAGTCGCCGTACAGCGTGAACGCCGTCGCGATGCTGGCCGCGTCAGCCGCCGTCGACGACCACGAGTACATCCGGCGCTACGTGGCCGACGCGATCGAATGCCGGCGGCTTCTCTGCCGGGCACTCGATCGGATGAAGGTCCCGTACTACCCGAGCGCCGCGAACTTCGTGCTGGCCCGCTTCGGCGACCGGGCGATTGAAATCCGAGACCGGCTCCGGGAGAAAGGCATCCTGGTGCGGGATCGCAGCTACGAGATACCCGGGTGCCTCCGCATCACGGTCGGCAGGAAGGCTCAGCTGCGCAGGTTCCTGGTCGCGCTGAAGGAGATCCTCGGACCAACAGCCGGCTGACGCGCGCGGAACGCCGGTGGCGCGCTACGACGGCGGCGCGAGGACGGTGCAGACCGACGCGCAGATCGGACCGCCGATGTTGAACGTCGCAGCATACCGGGGACTGCTCACCTGCAGTTCCTTCGGCGCCTTGCCGAGCAGTTGCCACGCCGCCCAGCCGATCATCGCGACGCCGGTGGCGCCGATGGGATGCCCTTTCGCGATGAGCCCGCCTGAGGAGTTGATCGCGCACTGGCCGCCCACCTCGGCATGACCGTCGACCCAGTATTTCGCGCCACCGCCCGGCTTCGCCTTCCCGATCACTTCCGTGCCGATGGCCGCCATCACGGTGAAGCAGTCGTGCAGTTCCGCCACGTTCACGTCCGCAGGCGTTGTGCCCGCCATCTCGTAGGCCTTGCCCATCGCCTTGTAGGCGCCCGCCGGGCGCAGCACGTCGCGGCCGGCCTTCTTCAGCGGATCGGTGGCCTGAGCCCATCCTGCGATCCGGACACACTCGGACGGCTTCAGGCCAAGTCGCGCCAGGCCCTCCGCAGTGGCGACGATCATCGCCGCATAGCCGTCCGTGATCTGCGAGCAGTCGTAGGTCTTCAGCGGCAGGCCGTCCACGATGCAACGGTTGATGCCCTCGAGCTTTTCCGCCACGTCGAGCGTGAGATCGACCTCGCGCATCTGGGCGAACGGATTGAAGCGCGCGTTTCTGTACTCCGCCACGGCGATGGTGGCCAGGTCGCGCGCGGTCGCGCCGTGCGCCTGGATGTACGCCGCCATCACCTCGGCGAAGAGGTGCGGAAACACGAACACCTTGCCCGCGCGATCGTCGGGATGCGAGAAGTAGCCGAGGACCTTCCCGACCAGCTTGCCGTCCACCTTGCCCAGCGCGTCGCGCATCTTCTCGTACCCGACGGCGATGCCCACCTCGCCCAGGCCGATCTGCAGCTTCTGGATGACCGACAGCACCGCCTGCCCACCGGACGCGCACGCGTTCTCGACGGCTTCGATCGGCTTGCCCTCGAGGCCGGGCACGCTGGCCAGCAAGCCGGCGAGCAGCCCCTGCTCGTTGAGCGAGATGTTGCACGCGGCGGCGATGGACCCCACGTCGATGGCCGACGCGTCTATCCCGATCTCGCCGCACACCCCGAGCGCCGCTCGCTCGACGATCTGCGGCACGGAGATGTCGAAGAGCTTGCCGAAGGGCGACTGGTGATAGGCGGCGACGTAGACAGGTTTCATGGCGTGCCCCCGGATCAGGATAGCGCATCCGGCGCAACCGGAACCAAGGGCTGATGGCCCTCGCAGACGGACTCAGGCGCCGGGCCTGGAGAAGTCCACGATGAGCTCGACGGGCTTCACCGTGGATGTCACGATGAACCGGCGTTCGTCGCCCGCCCGCTTGACCACCACCTCGTGCGTGCCGAGCGCCACGGCGAACGTCACGAGCGGCGTGTCACCGGCCAGCACGCCGTCCACCCACACCTGGGCGTCCTCGTTGGCCTTCACGGTCAGCGCCGAACGCGGCGGCGCAACCTGCAGCGTCGCGACCCCCCCTGGCATCACGTCCACCTGACGGGTTTCGTCGTAGCCGAGCGCACGATTCTGCAGGCGGAGCGCATGCGGGCCAGGCGGGAGCATGATCTGATGTCGGTCGTCGAGCGCAAGGGCCTTCGCCCCCTCGCTGACGATGAGGTCGAACGGGGCGTACACGGCCACCCAGCCGGAAAAGATCCTCTCCTCCAGAACGACGGGCTCCGTCGCTGAAATGATCACGGTGCGGCTGACCGAGCCCCCCGCGCTTTCCAGCACGATCGCGTGTTCGCCCGGGGCGAGATCGTCGAGCGCGAGCGGGGTCATCCCGCGGAACCTGCCATCAACGCGGACGCGCGCCCCTGGCGGTTCCGAACTGATCCGCAAGCGCCCGGCCGCCTTGTGGACCGGGACGGCGACGCTGGCAACCGCCGGCGCGACGGGACCGACCGGCTGTTCGATCGGCGTCGCCTGCGGTCCACTGCTCCAATAGGTGGTGACCGCGCTGCCGACCGCCGCGATGAACGCGACGACCGCAATCATGCCGACGCTCGTCAGCCACAGACTGGACGGCAGCGAACGCAGCCAGGCGCCGGCCCGCGCGAGCCCGGACGGATAGTACCGGCCCTCCTCCGGCGGCAGTGCGTCCAGTTCCGCGGCGGGCTCAAGATTCGGAGTGTCCGCCAGTGGAACCGCGGCGCTCCTGCTGGCGAGTTGCCGGCGCGCCCAACCCGCGGCCGCACCCGCCGCCGCGGTGAGACCGGGCCTCGAGTCCGGCCGCGCCGGGCTGGACAGGGGAAGCATCCTGAGAGGGGGTGCAAGAAGAGGACCCGGGCCTTCGCGTGTCCCTTCACTGGCAGAAACGGTATTTGACGAGGCCTGGCTCACGGAACCGGAATCGGGATTACGAAACCGTGTCGATCGACCCGTCGAAGCCGGCCGATAACCGTCGGCTGGCCGACGTGGCCGGCTGGCGCTCGGCTTGCACCCGGAGGCTGACAACTTGCCACGCCGCGACACGGGTCCCGCCGTCGTTTCGCCGCTGGACGCCGGCCCTTTGCCTGGCGCGGCCACGCAGTACCTGACCGACCCGTCGCAGCAGGAGCTCGACGCGCTGCGTGGGGTGCTGGACGCGCGCCTCGCTGCGCTCGAAGCGGCGCTCGCCAACCCGCACGAATCAGAAGCGCTCGAGCCCCTCGTGGTTGCCCTCGCGCGTGTTGCCACAACCGAAGCGGACGCGACCGCCACGCGCCTCTGCCGTCAAGCGCGCCTCGAGGCGCAGACCGAGGTGGCCGCGGTCAAGGCTGGAGCCGAGAAGCAACTCCAGCTCGAGCGTTCGGCCGCAGTCACAGCGCGCTCGAGCGTCGAGCAGGCCAGCGCCGACCTGGAGGCCGAGCGCCGGACCACCGCCCGCCTCCGCCGGGAACTCGACCAGGCGCGAACGGTCGTTGAAACCGCGCGCGCGGAAGAGGTGCGTCTGCGGCGCGAGTTCCAGCAATCGCAGGTCGCGCTGGGGGCGGAACGCGCGGCTGGCGAACGGCTCGGCCGCGCGCTCGACGAGACGCGCGCCCTGCTCGGCGCGGAGCGCGCGGCTGCCGCCACCCTGCGTGGTGCGCTCGACGAAGCCGAGCAGCGGAGCGTCGCCTCCGAACGCGAGAAGACCGACGAGATCCGCGCCATCCAGACACGTGTGGAACACGACCGCGGTCAGGAGCAGGCATCGGCGGAGCGGGTGACGGAGCAGCTGGCCGCCCGCGAGCGCGACCTCGACGAGGCGCATCGCCTGGCCGACGCGCGACGGGTGGAGCTGGAGAACGCCCGTCAAACGGCCGCCGCGTACCAGGCGGAACTGGACGCCGCGCGGCGCGGCGCCGAGGCCCAGCGTGAGGAGCTGGAGGCGGCTCGAGCCACCGCTCGCGCCCGCCAGGACGATCTGGACGCGGCGGCGACCGAACTCGACGGGCTCGAAGCGCATTATGCCGCGACGGAAAAGGACCGCGCGGCGCTCGAGCAGGCGTGGCGCGAGGCCATGGCCCAGGGCGAGGCGACGATGCGCGAACGCGACGAGCTCGCGCGGGAGTTGCGTGAGCTGACCCGGATCGCCGAGGCGTCAGCGGCGGACGGTCAGGCGCAGTCGACCCGAACCGCGACCGAGCTTGCCGAAACCGTGCGTGCGTGGCGGGACGCCGAGGCGCGAGCGGGCGCAGCCGTGCGTGTCCTCGAGACGCGCAGCGCGGAGCTGCACGCGGAGCGTGAGATGGCGCTGACGGCTGGCGCGCGGCACGAAGAGACCCGCGAAGCCCTCGAGCAGCGCATCGCCGAATTGACCCAGCAGTTGGCCGATCTCACGGTCGTCCCCGTTGCGCCCGTCGAATCGCCCGAAGCGGAAGTCGTGATCTCACTGGACGAGCTCGCGGTCGCCGACCCGCGGCTGCCGGCGATGCCAGCGGTTGACGCGCCGCCCTGGCCGGTGGAGCAACCCACCCGGGCCGCCAGCCGTCATGCGTTCGAGCGCGCCGTGGACGTGCTCATCGACGGCGGATCTGCGGCGCTGGTTGATCTCTCGACCACGGGCGCACAGGTCATTTCGCCGACGCCGTTGAAGCCGAATCGCGTCGTGAAGCTGCACGTGCCGTCCGACACGACCCCGGTCGCCTGCAGAGGGAAGATCGTCTGGGCACGCCTCGAAGCGCCGGCTTCTGGCGGACCGCTCAGTTACCGGGCCGGCGTGTGTTTCATGGACGTGGAT
>Ga0194060_10000773_pt1 | contig 23260 bp, 26 predicted proteins | sample SepL225m_MetaG_FD_163427 | JGI IMG/M metagenome (GOLD analysis project Ga0194060, IMG submission 163427) | Anoxic zone freshwater microbial communities from boreal shield lake in IISD Experimental Lakes Area, Ontario, Canada - Sep2016-L222-5m | ecosystem: Environmental > Aquatic > Freshwater >... | reverse complement strand
GCGTCTTGATGCTAACCCGCATCAGTCGGGCAAAATCGCTTTGCGACAGCCCAATCTGTTCCCGAACGGCTTTGACGTCAGGCGAAGTAACCTCGAAGCGACGAGAAGCCTTGGTCTTGCCTTTGGAAATATCCTTTGCTTCCTTCAGACTTTGCACCAGATCATCAAAAAGTCCCTTCTCCATGCTCAAAGCTCCTTAACAAAATCGCGCAGAATGGCGGTTTCTTTATCGGTCAGATTCAGTCACAGAAAATTCACGCTACGCGACGACTTCGAGACCACGCTTCTGCACGAGATGGAGCAACTTCAGCGCGGTTCCGGTGGGGCGCTTCTGACCGATTTCCCACTTCTGCACGGTAGAGACACTGGTATTCAGCAGCGCTGCAAATACCGCTTGGCTGACATGTGACTGAACCCGAATTTTTTTGATCTTGCTAGGCGACAAAGGCTCTACCGGTGGCAGACACAGACGGTCGAATTCGCGCAGTGTAACCTGCTCCATCACGCCAGCGGCATGAAGCCCCTTGGCCGTTTCGTGCACGGCCTCAAGAATTGCCGATTTAGTCTTGCGCATCGCAATTTACCTCCATCAATTCACCTGCACGTTGTGCGGTAACCATCGGCTCTTGTAGATCAGCATCCGTACCTCCTTACCGGACATTATAGCACTTAGTGCTATGGCTTGCAGCTCTCAGGAACTCGCAAAGGTATCGCCAGGCACCGGAGCGGGTTCGGCCGCTACGGTAAACACGGGTCTATGCCACAAAGGCCAAGGCGTAGCCCGCTGTTGTAGCATGCGCCACGCATGCTGCTGCGACTTGGAGGATTTCAAAAACGTCGTAGAACACAACGCCCGGCGCGCGGCGCCCTATCCACCTCGCCCCGCTAATGTAACGTTGATGATGAAGCGCCGTCGGCCCCGCAGCATTTTTTGAATTTCTTGCCGCTGCCGCATGGGCACGGATCGTTGCGGCCGATCTTCGGGCCCTCCCGCACCACCTGGATCACTTCCTTCTGCACACCAAATTGGTAATTGTCGCCGATCAATCCCGGCGGCTGGCTTGAGCGCATTTCGTTCCAATAGGCGTAGATCCTGACCAGCGAAGGCTCAATCTCGTTCATCCACTTTTCGGCGCTGCCATCCCTGCTCGTAATCTTGAGACCATCTTCCGTACCCAAACGCAGAAATGGCGTGAACCATGTCGGCTGCGCAACGGACAACAAGCCCCACTCTTCCTCATTGAACTGAAAACCGAGCAGAAACCCTTCGCTCCATTCGGCAGCGCCCCATTGGTCGCTCCGCCAGAATATTGGCTCAAATGACGCAGGGTCAGCCATCAAAGTACGGATCACAGCGTTGTAGTGCCGCATGATGAGCGACATGATTCGATTGGCATGCCCCTCGTTTTCGAACTCCGCACCGGCCTTTGCTTCGTACATATCCCACACCCAGGGAAGCCATTCAGAAGGAAGCACGGCACGCGGACCGATGCCAATTGCGGTCAAAAACCCTTCGAGTGTAGAAACATCCATCGACGTTTCCTCTATGGCCTCGTCGGCCAGGAAATCGTCTAGCTCGTCAATCTCTGCGTCCGTGAGCGATTGATCCAGCTCCCCCACATGCCGCCCGTCAGAGGGTGAACCAATCAACGATTGAATGCCATCTTCAGCGATCGTTCTCAGGGCTTCGTCCAACGCTTCCTGATCGGTCGGGAACGGCTCGTCCCAGACGGTGGAATTCTTGAATTCGTCGACGACCTCCAGGAGCCAGCCGCCCTCCCCGTCTTCGTAGATTTCTACCGAAACAGTTCTTCCATCTCGCGTTACCGATTGCGCGAGCGGGGAGTGCTTTGGAAATTGGTCCTGGTCAGTCATCTTTGGTTGGCTCAAGGCTTGAGTCACTAAATCGACTCGTGCCAAGCGCGCCTTTCACGGTGAATTCCGATTCGCGCATGGCGGTAACGCCATAGCGCGCGGCTGGTAGTCGCGCGACAAAGCGGGTGTATCGTTGAGCACCCGAGAAGCCAAAACAGGTGATTGGCACGCAATCTATGACACAAACCGCAATTTATGACACAAAGAAAGAAAAAGCGGTTAGACCGAGTTGACCTAACCGCTTAATTTACAACGTTTTATTGGCGCGCCAAACAGGATGAATCTGGGCACTGGAGCGAGATTCTAGCACTGCCTTAGCGGTCGAAAGCCGAATCGGCTATTGGGTTCCGCCTAGGCCGCTGACCACGTGCTCAATTGCGTCCGAACTTAGGTGCCGCACGTCCTTGCCGTTAACCATGTAAACCACATACTCCGAAATATTTTTCGCATGATCGCCCACCCGTTCGAGAGACTTGGCGACAAAAATAAGATCCAGCGCCGCAGATACAGTGCGGGGATCTTCCATCATATAGGTTAGCAACTCGCGCAGGATTGTGCGAAAAGAATTATCTACTTCGAAATCGCGGCGTGCAATTTCCGGTGCCACTTCTGAGTCAAGTCTAGCAAAGCCGTCCAGCGCTTGACGTAGCATATCAATCACAATTTCGGAGATGCACCGGATCTCAGGATAGCGCGGCATGTGGCTACGCCCACTCCGGAAGAATTCGCGTGCAATCAGAGCAATTTTCTTCGCCTCGTCCCCGATGCGCTCAAGGTCTACGCTGGTCTTTACTGCCATTATCACCACGCGCAGATCGATTGCAGTCGGAGTACGGCGCGCAATAATATTGGTGCATAGTTCGTCGATCCCCAATTCCAGCACATTAATCTGATGCTCCACGCCAAGGACTCGTTCGATCAGCGCCATTTCGCCGCTTTGCAACGCCTGCACCGCAACCGATAGCTGTTCCTCGACCAATCCACCCATATGCAGAATTTGGGACCGCACCTGTTCTAGCTGTGCATCGAACTGCGTCAATATGTGGTTGTACTGCATGAGTTGGGACTTAATCCAAAAATGCTGTTGGGCCTAGAATGCTACCTAGCGCATGTGACAGTTATATTGCCGCCTATATGCGAGTGGGGAAAAGCGTGTAGTGGTCTACAATTTCAACGCCGGCGTAGCGGAACCACACGCGCCAATGCCGGCGTGCCCACTGGCAGCGGTTCTAGCGACAGATCCTCCTTTAGTACTTCGTGTTCCCGCCAATGCACGAGTTCCATGCGTCCGTCGTGATGTTCGAGGATTGCGGTGCAGCTATCGACCCAGTCGCCGCAATTGATGTAGATGACATCGCCGAGAGTCTTGATTGCGGCGCTATGAATGTGTCCGCAGACGACCCCGTCGAATCCGGACAATTGGGCGTGATGCGCCACGGATGCCTCGAAACCATACACGAACTCCAGCGCACCTTTGATTTTTCGCTTGGCGTAGTCCGCCAGGGACCAGTAGCCGCGAAGATGCAGATTGCGCCTCACCCAAGTGGGCAGAACATTGACACGCAGAAGTACGCCGTAGGCAATATCCCCGAGGAGCGCCACCCAGCGGTGATAGCGGGTGATCTGGTCGAACTCGTCGCCATGCATCAGCAGGTAGCGCTTGCCGTCCGCCGCAACGTGCACCGCGTCGCGCACTACCCGAATGTCGCCGAAATTGTTGCCGACATAATCGCGCAGCGCTTCATCGTGGTTGCCGGGAACGAACACGACGTTCACCTGGTGCCGCGCTCGCTTCAGCATTTTCTGCACGAAGGTGTTGTGCAGCGGCGGCCAGTAGATGCCCCGCCGGAGCGACCAGAAATCGATGATGTCACCCAGCAGGTACACATGCTCGGCTTCGTGTACCCGCAGAAACGAAAGCAAACGCTCGGCCTGGCAGGCCCGCGTGCCAAGGTGGATATCCGACAGGAAGATCGTGCGGATTCGGCGCATGGCTAAACCGCGAGTTTGCGCCCGATGTAGAGGAAGTAGGGAACCCGCATTCCTGGCAGGTAAGGCACTTTGGCCAGACGCTCTTCGCAGCTGACCGGCGTGGTATGCCCGATCAGATACGGCAGGTGCTGCGGGTCGAGGAAAACGCCGTCGTGTCTGAACCAATGCCGCCAGAAACTGCGCGCGAGGCCGCCGCTACGTGAAAAGGCTCCGCCGGGTTTACGCGAAGGAACGTAGAAATCCACGACACCCAGCAGGCCGCCGGGGCGCAGCATGGCCAGCGCGTTGTCGACTGCGACGCGCCAGTCCTGAATCATGGTGAGCGCATAGGAAAAATAGACACAGTCGACCAGATTCGCTGGATGGTAAGTAGTGGCATCGGCCTCGATTACGACAGCCACGCCAGGCCAGCGCGCGCAGCGATTGCGCGCCTGTTCCAACAAAGCCGGACACAGATCGACCACTTCGACCCGGGCGAATGACAGCAGGCGGTCGCCGAAATATTCCAGATTGCGGCCGGTACCACCGCCGAGTTCAACAACTGTCCCGCCCGGCGGCGGACGCAGCCGCAGAATCAGATCCTCGCGGCCGTGTAGCAGGCGTTCGCGGAAGGCATCGTAATGCGCAGCCTGCGGGCGGTAGAAGGCCTGCAGGCGTTCGGCATGGCTGCCGCGGCGGGCGCTTCCAAGCGCGAGTTGCAGAAGAATACGCGCGTCGGCAATCAGATTCACGCGCGAACGTCCGCAATGTGGAATCCGGCATAAGTATGCACCCGGTCCAGCGGCTGCAACGCAGCTGCCAAGCCATCATGGAACTGCAGCCGATCGCGCACCACGCGGCCGTCGCCAAGCCTGAGCCCGTCGAGATAGTGCGGTACGCGATTCGCGCTACGGAAGATAATTCGGGCGCCGGGTGCCGCCTGCTCGCATATTGCGTCCCACTCCTCGGCAAGTGCTTTCGGATGATAGCCGCTCATCCAGTCCATGTGGTCGAGTAGGACGAATCTAGAAATGGGCTCGCGCGTGTGCCGTAGGAACTCTGTCACGGTGCAGGTATGTACTTCGATCCGTTCGGCCAGCCCGCCCTTCAACGCATTGAAATTGTCCGGCCTTAGGTATTCAGGGCAGCAACCAGGGCTATAGCGGCCGCGCAGATAAAGGGACCAGAAATAATTGGTCCAAACCGGCAGGCTGCAGAATACGTAATCTACCGCTTCGCGCACGAATCCGGCCACGCCGTCCCTGTGCTGGCGCTCCACTTCCTTTCTCTGCGGGTGGGGCACGCCCAGCATGCTCATGGTCGTCTGCCGCGATAGCGCCCAGTTCACCGAGCGCCCCCACAGTTGGGGCCGGACGTAGCGCTCGTAAATCTGGCGTTGATCCTCCAGCGAGCGAGCGTCTAGAAGAGTCTTAACCCCCGCGCGCAAATTCGGCCGCATACTAAGATAAGCGCGAAAGCCGCGCGCGACGATGCCGGACAATCCATGGAAATAGAAGCTGTCGCCCGGTCCGGCTCCGCAGAACCAGTCACCATGTCGGTCCCAGTAGGCGCGCGCGAATGGCGACAATCGTCCGCGCAATGCTTGCCGGTACAAAAACCAGAATCCGGGATGGTGTCCAGCGCCGAAAATGGAAAAGAAGTCTTCGAATTCCAGATTCTTGATGCCGGCTAGCTTCAGCTCCAGCAGAGCGATCTGACGCGGATTGGTGTCTACCGCATGGATGCATGCCGGACCGACGAGCGCATAGTCCAGTACATTACAACCGGCGCTGGCGATCACCAGCATGCGGTCTTGCGGGCGCAGCGCTAGCGCCAGTCGATCGACCGCAGGGTCCTCCCAGCAGGTGTTGTACACGAGAGAGCGGGAATAGATGGCATCGAAGACATACTGATCAAGCCGGTCGATCAATGATAGCGAGGGCATTGCCACTTGGCGTCCATCCGTCGAAGCCCACTGTAGGCAGTCAGTGTGAGCTTAGTGCAGTCCCATTACAGCAGCGTGACCGAAGCGGCCACAAGGCCGGAATTCAGCCATGCCACCTACTGATTACCGCTTATCCCTCGACTGCGTGTATCGCTTTGCGGCAAAGCGCGACGATGCGCCGGTGCGCGGTCTCGCGCTTCTTGCGTGAGGCGTACTGAGGAATGTCATCTACTTTCTTGATGATTTTCTTGCACGCAAGCAGCAAATGCTTGGCGCTGGCGACAAGTTTTGGATTCTTTTGTATGGCATAGATGTCTTTGCGTGACAGGATTTGCAGCACCTTGTGTTGCGCACTGGTGATTTTCACGTTTCTCATTTTTCCACCTCTGTTTGTTGTTTGTTGGCTTCAGCGGCATCCGGGACGTAACGGCTATAATTCAGATCAAGCTTGACGCATGGAAACGCTATCTGGCCGCGAAAATGGCAATGCGGTTGCTGTACTATCGTTGAGGTACTTGAAATAGCTCACGGTTTCTGTGGATATCCTTGTGCGCATCTTCGCCACGAACGCGCAAGACGGCGATCTGCAAGCGTTTTTCGAATTCGCCCAAAGAATAATCTGACACGAGTTGTGTTACCGGAAGATGACAGCGCGCCTGTCCTAGCGCGGACGGGCCGCCAATCGAGCCAGAACGCAGCGCACACATCCGGGATGCGCGGTGATCTGCGCCCCCACTTTTGTCGATATCGACGATCGGAAAATCCAGCGCATACGATACTGTAATCGACCTGTAACAATGCTTCGATAATATTGGAAGTATGAGAGTGCAAGACGCAGCCGAACTCCTTGCCGCCTTAGGTCACGCGTCCCGCCTCGCGATTTTCCGTCTACTTGTCGAAGTCGGGAACAATGGCGTAAACGCAAGCGCCATCGGGAAGCAACTCGACATGGTTCCAGCCACTTTGTCTTTCCATCTCGCGCACCTTAGCCGGGTCGGGCTGATTCGAGGGAGGAAAGAAAGCCGCTTTATCCACTACTCGACTGACTACAAATCCATGGGTGAGCTTCTTGCGTTCCTCACCGACAATTGTTGCGGAGGCCACGCCTGCCTTCCCCGGTCGGGTGCGCCAATTACGCGCGTTATGCCCGAAAGCCGAGTTCAACACGCCCGATAGCAAAGGGACTCCTCATGACCGAACGCGTCTTCAAGGTTCTTTTTCTCTGTACCGGCAATTCGGCCCGTAGCATCCTCGCGGAGTCCATACTCAATCATGTGGGCAAGGGGCGCATCCATGCCTTTAGCGCCGGCAGTCACCCGGCTGGAAAGGTGAATCCGTTCGTTCTGGAATTGTTGAAAATTCAGCAATTCCCGACAAGTGACCTGCGAAGCAAGAGCTGGGACGAATTTGCGCAGCCTGGTGCGCCAGTTCTGGATTTCGTTTTCACCGTATGCGACAACGCCGCGGGGGAAGTCTGCCCACACTGGCCGGGACAGCCAATTTCTGCCCACTGGGGCATCGAAGACCCTGCATCGGTGGTAGGACCTGACGAAGCAAGACGCCGTGCCGTTTTGATAGCCTTTCGGCTGCTGAGCCGTCGCATTGGTCTGTTCACCAGCTTGCCGTTTGAAAAACTCGATCGATTGTCACTGCAACGCGAACTGGTCGATATCGGGAACATGCGCCTAAGGGGTGAGTGACAGTTTTTTCTTACACCAATTTCGACCAGGTTTTGATCGGAAGCCGCCATAGGAATGCAGAGTGAAGCGACGGCTAAAACCGCAGCTGAGACAGCGATGAGTATGTTTGAGCGCTAGTCAAATTTGTGAACGCATCCAAAGACTGGTACGAAGCCGGCTAGCGCCGAAAAAAGCGAGGCGGAACGACACTGATGAATTTCACCGGGCCGCAATTTCCGGCCGGGTCATCTGCCGCGCCCCGGTCGGCCCACTGGTATCGGGTCGTTGCAATGATGTCCGATGCTGGTTGCAGAAGGTCAGTCGTATGAACTTCGGTCGGCCACCCTATCCATTTCCCCTCAGCAACAGCATTCGTCTTCTCTTGGGTCATCATGATCACCCTCTCCTTTTTGCCTTAGAACGTCCAAGACCTCACAGCGCCATCTCGCCACCGGAGACCGAAGATAGCAGTCAAAAATGACAGGACTTTGACGCAAGCATGAATTGTCGCGCGACATCCTCAAGGTGAGGGAGATGGCAATGGTCCAATCCACGGAAGCATTCGCCGGCAGGCCTACGCCGTAGCGTATGACCCAAATTGCGATCCGGAAAAAGCCAATGGGAAAGGCGAGGCAATCGCCACGGGCCGTCGCATCGGGGGCACCAGTTGAATGCTCACGGTGGAGGCGCTCTACGAAATGCAGCGCAACGGCGGTCGCTACACCCTGGTGAACGTGTGCATGGGTAGCGGCCATGGGACCGCTGCGATATTCGAGCGAAAGCAGCAGCGCCACCCCGACTGAGGTGCGATACGAAGTTGGAATTACTCGAGGGCGCCTAGGCGCCTATTGCGTTTGTCTCACTCGCAAAGAAGTTTTGCCTAAGAAGATTTGGCAGAGAACGCGACGCGAGATCCATGGCGCCAAGGTTCATTTCAATCAGTTCGCGCAATCTTCGTTTTGCGTATTGATCGATTGAGTAGAATTCAATACCGATGCCCTGCTCTGATCGATGCCAGACAAAGGCATCGACTTCGAATGCCTGGTTGCCTTTCTGTGTAAGCAGACGCAGTCGGGTTTGATCACCGATTCCGAATCTGACGTTTTGCTTTGAACCGAGCAACGCGCCGTGCTCCGAGATGTCGATCAACATCACTTCGTACAGATGGGGCAAGCAAATCAACTCCGCGTTTGTGCCATAGTGAAGCCGGGAATGCAGATGCGGTTCACTTGTCATTTGCATATTCCTACAAAAATTATGCGACTGGCCATATCCTGCACCTTGTTCGTTACGGTTTTATGAATGATGCGCGCATTTACGCTCTTTCCCCGGCACGTTAAATCGAAGAGGAGCGAAATTTTGCGTACCACCTGTGAAGCGCCGCTAATATGATGATTTGCTCGAGCTTGAGGAGTTCTGGCAGTTCGTCGTCGAAAGACGGCCGCATAGAGACGATTAGTGAAATCTGGTGGCGAAGTCGGCGTCGAATGATTCACCATCCCACGCAAACTAACCGGGACTACAGCGTAAGAACCGCTTGCGCAACGCCCGCACCTATGACCGCTCCTGCGAGAACGTCGCTCGGGTAATGCAACCCGAGGACAACGCGCGAAATTGCGACTAGCATCGTAAACGGCACGAATATCCAGGTAAGTGCGGGGAAATGGGAGACGGCGACCAGCGTGAACGCTACGGCGTGCAGCGTGTGTCCAGAGGGAAAGCTGAAAGCATCCAGCGGGTCTATCCCCGCGCGGATACCGGCCAGCGCCTGATACGGTCGCGGTCTGGTGGTTCGGCACTTGAGCAGTTTGTAGATCACGAGACTGATCAGGCCGGCAACCAGCATTCGCAGGGCCACCTCCAACCCTGCCCTGCCCTGCGTGACGCTCAATGCGAGCATCACGGAGTACCAGAACACCCCATTGCCCAACCGGCTCGCGAGCCGAAAAATAACCCGCACCGGAGTAATGCCGACGCTCGCGTTCAGACGGCGCGTCCAACGCTGGTCCCATTCGAGCAGCGATACCAGGGCAACAGAGCGCAGTTGCATTGCGGGGCGGGCTAGTCCGTTGCCGCAACAGCCGGCGGGCAATCGGGCCTGGCGCGTGGCCGCCTTCCCGCGAATTTGATCAGACAGTTTTCGAGATCGCCGAACGCCTTGCCCCAGTCAAGGCCTTCCGCGGTTTCCCTCGCCCGTTGGCGCAACTTCTGCACCACGTGCGGTGAACTGGCGAGACGCAGCGTGTATTTGCGGAAGGCGATCTCGTTGTCGCAGTGCGCAACCAGACCGTTGTGGCCGTGGACAATGTGTTCGCGCGCCGCAGCGTAATCGAATGCCACGACCGCAAGACCGCTTGCTAGCGCTTCCATCGTGACGTTGCCGAAGGTTTCGCTCAAACTAGGAAAGACGAACAGGTCTGCCGACGCATAGTGAGCGGCGAGATCCTCGCCGATGCGCATTCCCGCAAAATGAAAGTCCGGGTTTTCCGATCGCAGACGCTTTCCCATAGGGCCGTCCCCGACGACCACCACGCGCAGATTAGGCCGCTGCCGGCTCGCCGCTCGCACCGCCTCCACGAACAGGCGCAGATTCTTTTCGGCAGCGAGCCGGCCGACATATAGCGCCACGGGGGTGTCGCTTTCACATTTCCACGAACGGCGAAGTTCGACATTGCGTTTGGCGGGATTGAAGTTGACGGTGTCTATACCACGGCCAACGATGTTGAGCCCATTGAATCCCAGTGCGTGAAGCCGGTCACGCATTTCATGGGTAGGTACAAAGGTAGAATCAGTACGATTGTGCAGCGCGCGCAGGTAGCCGGTAACCAGACCGGAAACCCAGCCAAAGCCGTAGTGGCGGCTGTAGTCGTGAAAATTGGTGTGAAAATCCGAGACGACAGGAATGCCCAACTTGCGTGCGGCCCGAAGCGCGGACCAGCCGAGCGGTCCTTCGGTGATCAAATGCACTACATCGGGCATTTGCGCGCGCCAGGCCTTGACCAACCGCCCCATCCTGGCGACACCCAACTGCAGTTCCGGATATTTCGGGATCGGAATTCCGATGGTGAGATGTTCCGCAAACCCTATTATCTTTTTTGATGATAAGCCGACGGCATCGGAGGCCTGTTTTGGCCGGATCAATTCGATCCGGTGTCCGCGGGCAAGCAGTTCATCGACCATCAGGCCAACGGTGCGTGCGACGCCGTTGATTTCTGGAGGGTATGTTTCCGTCACGACCGCTATGCGGAGCGCTGGCTGGGAGGAACGCTGACGTACCAATGACTGCACAGGCAGTCACTGTGACGTAACTACATGACGCTTGAATTACGTCTCTTTGAATGTTTCATGACCGCCAGTCACCCGGCCAACACAAATGCCCATACGAAGCTCATGCTGAAGAGGCTCAGCAGGACGGCCGCACTGCCAATGTCTTTCGCGACCTTAGCAAGTTCGTGGTTATCCAGCGAAACGCGGTCAACTGCGGCTTCGATCGCCGAATTGAGCAGTTCTACTATCAATACGAGGAACACGCTCAAAAGGAGAAGCGCGCGCCCGGTTGCCGTTACGGGCAAAAGCAGTGCCGCTGGTATCAGAACGGCGGCAAGCACAATTTCCTGGCGAAATGCATCTTCGAGGCGGTACGCAGCTCGGAGTCCGTTGATCGAGTACCCAAACGCGTTGATCAAACGGCGCATGCCGGTCTTGCCCTTATATGGACTCAGCATAAATTGAAGGACCTCTTTTTGGCGACTGGCGGGCACTGCAATTCCATGACTCGGACACCAACTGATTTTGGTTAATACCAATTCGTCTTTGGTATCACACGACAATGTCAGTCTAGATCTCTTCGTCCATGAACTCTGCTTTTGTGGAGTTATTGGACGTTGCCTTTTCTTCAGCAGACAAATTACGACGTCAGCGCGTGCTATATACCGTGCCTTCTGCCTATTAGTTCAGCGCTAACGCGGAATCGCCAGGGGCCGGGCCAATAGTTAAGAAACTGGTGCGTAGGACCATCTAAATGACCTTCGATGCGCGAATGAGGGTTTCCCGGCGGGTCTTTGTCAACATAGATCGATTGAGTACCAGTTTCCGGGTGATTCGGTCAAAGATCACTCCTACTTCGCAACTACTGTCCTTCACACTCAATCCAGTAAGGCAGACCAAACTGCGCGCGGCCGCTTGCGACATTTCTGCGAGCAATAGTTAATTTGCTTGGAGAAAACTTCGACTGACCCCTAGGTAGGAACGATTCCGATCGCAAATTTCGGCGCAACAAACCAGTGCTTGATCGATTCTGTACAAACCCGTTAGCCTGAGGGGCACTTGCAAGGGCCTGGTCCGCCAGATGTTACGCGACACTCCGCGTCGCTCCGACAATAAGAATCTTCAGTGGGCAAAATCTTAATCAACAAAGATTACAATCTAATGACATTTATGCGATCTCGCTTGGTAGCTGTCCGGGCGAGCACCCCAAAAAACGTTAGGCGGTTGTTATGATCATATATGCGCTGCTGTAGAATGGCGTGCGACTCCCGATCAATTGAGTCCACAAATTCAACTCCAGGTTCTTTGTACGCGCGCACAAACCACTTAGTTCTTTAACCTCAAAAAGGATTATCTGCCGATGAAATTAGGACGTAAGAAATTAAAGGAGCCTCAAAAGGAGTATCTCGAAAAGGCCAAGACTTTGTCCAGGATTGACGCCGAGAGACTATTTTCTAGAATGGGAGGAAAGCTAACCCGCAGACTGGAAGACAAGAGACTTAGCCCGTTAGAAGTCGTGGCGTTGCAGCTTCAGTTGGAAGACGAGCAGTTAGAGGAGTGGCGAAAAAAAATAGGTGAAATGCGGGAGAAGCACAAAGACTAAGGCTAAGAGGTTGCGATATGTGGCACTAGAAATAGTAGAACAGGTTGGGGTAGGGTCTACCGTTACCGCGGCACATCTCGACTCCACCGGTGTGGCCGCCGACTCAATATAACTCAGTGGCAGCTACCAGCTTCAGTATGGCACTTGAGGCGAGCGGCTTTGACGGCAGGTTGTGGCTTAAGCCGCGTGGAAATACGTTGATTGTGAAAATAGAAATTGGGCACTGTTCGCTCACGTCGACGTGAAAGCATTGATGCGGGCGAGCAGATGAAGCGATTCATTGACTGCGACGGCCGTTCCCACCGGCGACATGAAGATCGACCGGATGTTAAGCAGGCGAAAGACCGCATGCATCCTCCGGACTACGGATGCATGCGGCCGCTGGAATGCGCGCCTATCCGACTTAATCTCAGTCGTCGGATTCGCCTCTGTGCTGGCCGCGGTCAGACGACTCCGACCCACCCAACAGCGCTCCACTGATCTTGAAGAAGACGTCGGTGTTGTCGAAAACACCGGTGAAGCGCCGGGCTCCTTCGCCGTAGGCGGATAGCGGGATGTCTGAAGCGGTATGAACCGCCTGGTCGCCGGATATTTGACCGGTCACAAGAAACCCGCCCGTCGGCCCGTTACGGACATTGGCGTTTGCCGGATAGGTGTTCAGGGGCGCTACGCCCACGAAGGGTTGCTGCGAGTCCTGCGTCGGATGCGGGTTGGACGACCAGCTTTCGTAGCGATCCGCATTGGCGCCGTATCCAACCAAGAGCTTGCCGGTGAAGTCGGTCGAGTGAGGATAGCCGTCCGCATCGATCTGGTAGCTCGGAAACTTGGCCGCGTCGTAGGTGCCGACGTTGGACTGGTTCGCGGAAGCGCCTACGCCCGTACCCAGGGAGCCGCCGATCAGCGCGACGCCCGCGCACTCATGATCAGCCGTGACGATCACAAGAGTGTTACCGTGGCTTCTTGCGAAGTCCTTGGCTTTTTGCACCGCGCGGTCGAACTCGATCGTTTCCTGGATCCATCGGTCGGTATCCATCAGGTGAGCCTGCTTGTCGATGGACGCACCTTCGATCATCAGCACGAATCCATTGGGGCTTTGCGCATGCAGCGTCTTGAGCGCCTTGTCCGCCATTTCGTCAAGCATCGGCTGGTCGGGGAAGCCATAATCGTCGACAACGGTCGAAGTGCCGCGCCGTTTGCCTATCTTGTCCGCAGCGACGTTCATATTGGAATAGGCAAACAAGCCCAACAGCGGCCTGGATTCAGCGGCGGAGGCCATGCTCGCGTGATCTGGCGCATAGGTAAACCCGGCTGCCTGGAAGTCCGCGATCAGGTCACGCGCATTGTCCAGCGAGCCAGGCGCGGCGCCCCAGCCGGCAACGAGGTCGGCCGGCAGGACATAGTCGGTGGACTTGCGGCGCTGAGAACCGTTCGCCGCCTGCGGGCTCACGCTATTGGAGGCATTCGGCAGGAACCACTTGCGGCCGCCACCCATGAGAACGGTGAGTCCGGTCAGACCGCGATCGTCGAGGTATTGATCAACGATGCCTGTACCGTTGCCTCGATTGGACGTGTGCACCGCGTTTGCTGCCGGCGTGGCGTCAAACACGTCGGCCGTGGTAACGATGCCGAGCTTCGTGCCCCGGGTCCGGTGAAAATACTCGGACAGATATTCGATGCGCGGGTTGTCGAATGCATCGTTGGTGTCGTCGGGAAACACTCCTTCCTGATTGTTCTGCGCCTTATTGCCGTTGACGTAGTTCGCCATCCCCGGCGCGGAATCCGTAACGATGGAATTCAGCGAGGCGGTCATCACCATCCCGGTAAAGGGAAAAGTATCCATGGCCAGGCGACCCTGGGCCTTGCCCTGCAGGTATCCTTTCGCCACGATGCGCGCGGCCGTGCGATGCGATGCACCCATTCCGTCGCCCAAGAGGATGATCACGTTCTTCACGCCGTCGCCATTGGAGCCGGCGCCAACGCCGACTACTTCGAAATTTCCCTCCGTCCTTGTGGTCGTACCGTCGTTCTGCGTCGCGACCACCGTCAGCGTGTGCATGCCAGGAGTGGCATTGGAGTACGCGCGCAGCGAGGCTGCGACCGCACCCGGCGATGTTGAGGTGATGGAAGTTGCCGGCACAATGCTCTTTGACCCCGAAAACACCGAGCTGGCAGCGTTGGTTACGGGCGCTGGCGCGCTGATTGCGCCAACGCTCACATCGTCCACCTTGAAATCCACCAACGTGATGTAACTGCCCGCACTCGGACGGACGGTCGCTTGCAGGTCGAAGCGTTGCCCCGGAAGAAAGCGGGCCAGTGTGGAGGCGCCGGCCACGACGGGGTTGCTTGGCGGCGTTAGGCGTGAAATCGTGGGTGCAGCGAAACCCGCACTGGCGGTCAAACCGAGCGCGGTTGCGGCGAAGGCATACACGCACTTGCGTGCGAAAGCTGGATGATTCATGGGGGTCGGCTCCATAGGAATGGTCTAGCGGTTCTGGGAAAGGGACTTCTTGCTTGCTGCGAGTTGCTCTTGCGTCACAGCGATTGCGGCTGCGATTTCCGGATCGAGTTGCAGTCGGACGGCCGATACGCGACCATCGGCCTCCTCGCGGGCGCCGACACTCAGTTCCCCGGTCAGCTTGATCAGGCCGGGGATATACGGCACCGCCATGGCTTTGGAGGACGGCAGATGGACGAAGACTGCGCTTGCCGGCAAATCGTCGGAAAGGCTTTCATCTTCTTCGCCGATAGAAACCGGCAAGGGGGCCACAATGAAGGCGCCAACCGCCGGCTTCTCCTGTTGCACCATGTAACCAAGCAGGCGCACCCGCTTGCCATCGAGCGATATCAACTTTGCCGTCGGCTCAAGGCCGCGCGGGCCGATCGGCAACTTGAAGAATTCGCGGAACTTGATCTCGCTGGTAGCTGCAGGCGGTGGCGGCAAATCACCAACTACGGCAACGGCCGCCGGTGTCTCCGACCAGCTAACCTGCTGAACGCCATTTGACTCATGCGCACCCGCATTAGCCGCGAATACAGCTACCACGAGGCTCAAACATGCGCCGAGGACTGCTGCGCGAATCGATGCATTGAACATTTACCACCTCCGAAACACGAACCAAAATCCAGGCAATCCATTTCGCTGAAGCAGCAGGCGAGAAGAAATCGACATCGAGCGAATCACGATCGGAGTCCGACTCCAATATGGGAGCCGACTGCCGGCGTCGCCCCTTTTTCCCGCGTGATGTCGTGCAGGAAAATTATCGTGCCTCTTTGTGAAAGTTTGATGAACAAGTCGGGGGTTTTAATATTCTGACGATGTACCCCCGTCGAAAGACGCGGGAACTGGGCGGTCTCGACTCACTGAACCTCAACCACGGTCGCGCAAGTTCCAGCATCAAGCGATAGAGAACTGCGCGAGCATAACCACGCCCGAATCAGGAACACTCAGTGGACGAAAAAGCAACTGCTAGAAAAGAGGCAGAAGCGCCTGCAAAGTCACATTGCTGAAACAATAAAGAAGGAATATCTGCACGGATTTCGATCTTGGTGCAGGAAGTCTTCTTGCGGCGGCGAGGCCACCGTGGCGTCGAGACATCTGTTTGGGAACTTCATCCGAACGGTACTTTTGCCATCGAGATGGGAATTTACCTTCACCAATTCGCAGGTATGTGATCAACCATGAATTGGCTACCAAACAAGCTCAAGGAGATATTTATCATGTTCAACCACATAGGTGCTCGCTTCCGTTTCAACCTGAAAGCATTGTTCTGCATATTCTTGGTCGGTTCAATGACCTTGGCCCAAGCGCGGGATCAGCGAACCGAGGAGGATCAGGAGGACGAAGATGTCGTACTTTCCTTCGCGACGGTCGGAGATTCCCGTCAAGACCCGATTAATCTCGACCCGTCGCAAATCAGCCATGGCGGCCTGACCGGCCAGGACAAAATCTGGCTGCAAAACACCAAGGCGTGGTCACGCATCATGCGCTCGATTCAATCCCAAAAGGCCAAGCTGCTGTTCTTCAACGGCGACATGATCATGGGCTACGGCAAAGGGACTGCACTGAACGCGTACAAAACGACCAACGTGAATGGAACCTGGACGCCGGCCGACCTGCCCTCTGGTCTGACCACCGATACCACCGATTTCTACGCACAGTATGCATTCTGGCGCGGGATGGTCGCCAACCTGATGGAAACGGGCACGTACGTCGTTCCGGTCCCCGGAAACCATGAAACACAATGCAAGTCCTGCGGAAAAAAGGCTACGGCAGACAACGAAAATATCTGGCGCGACAACATGTCCGACCTGACCCTGGACACGAATCGATTCGCGAGCATCCTGGGGGCCGGCCCGGATTATTTTGATCCGCACAATCATCCTTATGTCGGGGATCTGCTTTCCGCGGCGGAGCCCAGCAAGGTTTATACAACCGACCAGTCGCATCTTTCATACAGCTTCGACTTCAAGGGCAGTCACTTCGCCATCGTCAACACAGATGCGACCGGCGTCGATGGACGTGCCCCGGCCGTATGGCTCGCCGCAGACCTCGCGGCCGCGAAAGATCGTGGAGCAAGGCATTTCTTCATTTTCGGCCACAAGCCCGCTTACACGTATAAGTTCACCGACCCCGCCACTGGCAAGCCGATCACGAAACTTTCGGGCCTGGATGCCACCTCTGCAGGGAATCAAAAAGAATTCTGGAACGTGGTCGAGCAATACAAGGCCACCTACTTTTCCGGTCACATGCACACGTTCAATATGCAACAACCTCGTTTGAACGACCCAGTCAATCCGGGAACCGCCTGGCAGGTACTGGTCGGCTCCGGGGGCTCGCCTTTCGAAAGCCCGGTAGCGACGAACAATCCCGACGACCGCATGTACGCCTGGGCCAACGTGCGCATTTACGAAAACGGAAAAGTGCGCATAGACGCTTGGGGATTCGACGAAAATTACGGCCCCACGACCTTGCTGCAGTCGATCACGCTTTCCCACTAGCCGCTGATTGGATGCCCCCGGAACCACGGGCAATCCCGTGGTTCCTTTTTTTGTGCATCAGGGGGCGCGTGAGATTAGACGCTTACGCGCTCTTATGTGCGAGTCCGACAACAGCGGGATACTCGCTACGGCTGGAGTTCCAGGATTTGTACCTGATTGCCCCCTCGAGCAGGGCTCGACGCACGCATTGAAATATTTGGCGTCGGGAACGGGGGCGGCAGCAAAGGTGGCAATCTCAACGGCCGCGATTCCGGCGAGTCGGCCGAGGAACTGGCGTTGGTGACCGGCGGTGCACAGCACGCAGTTAAAAAGCGGGGTGAATTGGCCGGACAAATGGCCAAGAGGGGGCAGCAGGCCCCCTCGATTTTTTTTGAGTGGCCGGAAAAGCGGGGAGCGTTGCCGCCGCCCTAGCCTACCAAAGGAGAGCCTTGCGGCTCCCCTGGCTTTGCGTGTGGCTTGGCCTCAGAGCAGGCCACGCTCGGCAAAAAATGTTGAGCTCCACATTTTTCGCGGAATGTGGACGACTCTAAAATGTGGAGTTGAACGGCCTCTGCCTGGGTAGGGGCCGTTTTTTCTGCTGGTCTACTCAACATAAGTATGGGTCGCGCGACGCCCACCATGCGCTATGCGCGGGCCGACATCGACCTCACGCGTCAGGCGCTTTCCCAGGTATTCGCCGACGCATTGGTGCCTCCTCGCAGGCGGGCGCCTACTCATCAACGGCGCAGACCTCGTGGGCTGCCTGCGCCGGATGCACGCATAGATATGTGAAGTTCTGACTGTGGCTCTCCGAGCGCCAAGGGAACCCAACTCCACATATCAAAGAAGTCCCGATTCGGCAAAGCTCAAACTCGAATCAAGTGCAACGATGAAATGGTCCAAAACCTTGATGTCAACCAAGGCCAAAGTCTGTTTGAGGGTCTGGGTCAAGAGCTCGTCGGCGCGGCTAGGCTCTGCTATACCGGAGGGGTGGTTATGCGCAAAGATCACGGCCGCGGCATTGAAGTTCAGCCCTTGCTTGAGGATTTCGCGCGGGTAGACACTCGTTTGCGTGAGAGTTCCGCGGAACGATTCATGGGCGGAGATCACCCGGTTTTGAGCATCGAGCCATACGCACCAAAACGCTTCATATTCGAGAGGTGCGAGGTTAAGCCTGAGGTAATCCCTGACCGCTGCGGGGGAAGACATGGCCGCCCCGTGTTGGCGCATCTGCTTACGCAGGATTTCAAGTGCGGCATTGATGGCGGCGTCTGCGCTGCCGTATTGCTGAATCATCTGTTTTGCGGAATAACGTTTCATGTTGGGCTCCTAGGTTTCGAAGGGAGATCCTTCAAAGCCCAGGCCCCCTTCCTCACGGAAGGGCGGGGGGATTGGTGGGGTGGACGGCAGAAGGTTAGGTTTCTTCCGCTTTGTCTTTGTCATCCCCCGTCGCCCTTTCGCAAAGAATCAAGGGCGTCGGGGGATGACAAGGGGGAAGGAACCGGATTTAGTTAGAAGGGGTTTCACTTGAAATAGACAAACCATGACAGAACGATGTTGGCTGGCGTGGTTTGTTGGAATAGGCGCTACGGGAGAATTACCATGGCAACCATTGAGGCGCTCAAATCCAAAGCAGAATTCGGATGCGCGAGCGGCCGTGAAGCAACCGCGTGCCAGGAAGCTGTGACCTGGCGCGTGCGTTGCGATTGGCCTTCGAGCTGGAAGTGTCGCCTCGCGGCGACCGCCCGCAGCGCAAGCGAGGACGGACGCCGCGAAGCGGCGGCTCTGGGCTAGTAGGCCCCCGTTGTAGTAACACGGGGGCCTACGGATACCTCCGACAACCAACCCTATAAGGCCTACCGGTTTCGAAACCTACTTTCGAAAAACACCCGGGATGTCCAATACCATCTATTAGTATCCAAAGACATTCGATTCAATCTGTATCGTGCCGGATCGTAACGGATCAGATGGGATGTCCGCGAACGACTGGCAGTGAATTGTTTTCGGGTTGATGATTTTTTAATTTCTATTTTCCTTTTTTAATTTTTTTAATTTTCTTTCCTTTTTTTCGTGGAAATTTCTTGCATTCGGGCGTGGCGTGCTTCTATAATTTGCACAGAGCTTGAGTAGAAGCTTGCCGCCCACCTGGGCCTAGTCGGTATCGACACTATTCGCAATTCAAATTGGTTTTTCGGTGTGCTTAGTCGCAGCCGAATCACAAGTGGGCGGTGATTCATTGCTGCATTAGACTAGGAGCTCCGAGAAATGTCTGATGTGTCGGTCATTCCTTCCGCGGTGGTAGAGACCTTAAAGCGGAAGGCAAAAAAACTGGTGAAAGAACGCGGCGTTTCGCACCACGCAGCGCTGGATATGGTCGCGCGCACAGCCGGTGCGTTTCCCGATTGGCATCACCTCATCGATGCGGCGAAAGCGACCGAGCCCGCTGAGCGGGCATTCAAAACCGGCTTCGTGGTTGGAATACATCGCAAGGAAATGGAGCATGTGCCCGCATCGCCGCGCCCATTCGTGCAGGACGACCGCCTGGCCACGTTCGTTCATTTCGACTTCGAAAAGCGGCATCCGAAACCATGGACCGATGACGTTGCGGTTGACTGGATTGAACTGGGGGACCTTGTATTCTTTCGCAGCGCGGAACCTGTGCTGGGTACGCTGGATGCTGCATGGGAATTGTGTAGTTCTGTCTTTATCTTCCCCCCTCGATATGTCCGGCTGAGAGGCAAGCTGAAGTCGTTTTTACCCGAGGACGACCATGTCTGAATCCGGGGAGCAAACCTTCGACCTCGTGCTGTACGGCCACGATACCGTCGAGTGCGCGTACTACCTGTGCGCTGATCCAGGCCGAGGCATCGATTTCGAGTACCTGGGACTGGAGCGCGAACGCCTGCGCCAGACCAAGTGCCGCGATCCCAAGGTGGTGAAGCTCGGGGATACGGAGTTTCTGCTGCAGCGGTACGGCAGCAGCTCGGGCTTTCCGTTCGTTCTGGATAACGCCGACATGACCATCCAGTGCGGCGAATTCAATAGCCCCTCCTTCTGCGTGACCTACCGCAGCCAGGCGCTGTGGCGCGATACGGCGCCGGTGCTGCATCAGCGATTCCTGGAATGGGCCGACCGCTTGGGGTTTCGCCACTACGAGCCCGAGGGCCTCTCCAGGGTGGATTTCACCTTCGATTACCACTTGCCGGTGGTGGACTTCGATGAGGAGAGCTTTGTATCGTTCTCTTCCATGGATTCAAAGCATCGGCGCGACCGCAAGCTGCGCGGTGTGGCCTTCGGACAAGGCGACGTGCGGCTACGGATCTACAACAAGGTGGCCGAGATTGCGGAGAAGAGCGCCAAGGTCTGGTTCTTCGATCTCTGGGGCCGGAAAGACGATGTCTGGCGCATCGAATGGCAGGTCAGGAAGGCGGTGCTGCGCCGCTTTGGCATTCGCACCCTTGCCGATCTGGCTGAACGCCAAGGCGATTTGCTGCGCTATCTCGCCGGCGAGCATGACACCTTGCGCGTGCGCGGGGAAGACGCGAACCGCTCGCGCTGGCCTTTGCATCCGTTGTGGGTCGATTTGCAGAAACAGGTGGAGAAGTTCCAGAGCCTGGGCGAGCAGCACGAGGTTGATCCGCAAGCCGCGATCGAGGAGCGCCTCGCGCGGATCGGGGTGAGCGTCTATGGTTACCTGAAGCGGGTAGCCGCGTTGACGGGGGAGCAGCGGGCAGAGGAGTCCGTGTCGCTGTGGTCGGCGTTCGAGCGGCTGCGTAACCTCGTTTTGCGCGTACACCATCCGGTGAGCTGGAAGCTCGATGTCCAGTCGCGGCGGGATGAGTTGCGGGTGGGCGGAGGGTAATGGTCATGCTCGATGCCATTCTCCTCGCCCTCAACGCACGCAAGAACCATGTGCTGCTATTTGCACAGGCGGCGCTGCCAGCGTCGCAATTCGAGGCATTCCGAAAGCTGTTCCTGGATCAGTTTGGCAGGAGCGGCTTTCAGAAGGATTTGGAGACGGTGTTGGCAAGGCAGAACCAGGAACGGCATGGCTAGGGCAGGAATACATATGCAAGAAAGGAGGTGCCCCATGGGTGCAGAACGATACGCACGATTTAGAATCCGATGGCGTTAAACTGTTGTACGGTAAAGACTTTCGGTCGGAGAAGCTCTCCGAGCGCGAGCTCGAATGCCTGCGCGCATTCCTGCCCGGGCTGATAATGGAGTTGAATCAGGCCGTATTGCAAGGCGAGAACGAGGAGTAATCGATCATGGCAGTAGCACTTTACGCTCGGGTGTCGACCACGCGGCAGGCCGAGCAGGATCTGTCCATTCCGGACCAGTTACAGTCGATGCGCGACTGGTGCAAGCGAGGCGGGTTGCTCGTGGCCAAGGAATACGTGGAGCCGGGGGCCTCGGCCACGGACGACAGGCGCCCTGTGTTCCAGGACATGATCGCCGACGCGACCCTCGACCCTCCCCCGTTCGAGGCGATCGTGGTGCATAGCCTGTCGCGGTTCTTTCGCGATTCGATTGCCTTTGGCCTGTACGAGCGAAAGCTCACCAAGCACGGGGTGAAGGTAATCTCGATCACGCAGCAGACGAGTGACGATCCCTCCGGGGAGCTGGCGCGCCGTATCTTCTCGGTGTTCGATGAATACCAGAGCAAGGAGAACGCGAAGCATACCTCGCGTGCCATGCGCGAGAACGCCAAGCGCGGCTTCTTCAACGGCTCGCATGCGCCCTTTGGCTATGGGGCGCTAGCCACCGAGGCCATCGGAAATCGCGGCCGGCGTAAGAAGAAGCTTGCGATCGACGAAGGCGAATCGGCCATCGTGCGGCGGATCTATGCGCTCTATCTCGCCGGCCATGAGGGCCGCACCATGGGTATCAAGGAGATTGCCAAATACCTGAACGAGCGCGGCCAGTTAATGCGCGGGCGGCCCTGGCGCATCCAGAAGGTGCATGAGGTGCTCTCAAGCCGCGCTTACCTTGGCGAGCACTATTTCAATGTCAAGGACTCGCGTTCAGGCAAGAAGCGCCCGCCCGCGGAATGGATCATGGTGACAGCCGATCCAATCGTGGACGAGGAAACCTTCGAGCGGGTGCGCCAGCGGCGTGAGGCGCGCGCTCCGGCGACGCAGCCACCGCGCCTGGTGTCGTCCCCTACCCTGCTGACGGGGCTGCTCAAATGCGGGCATTGTGGCGCTGGCATGAGCGTGGCGACCGGGAAAAGCGGGCGCTATCGGTATTACAAGTGCACCACGCGGCACAGCAAGGGGAATGCCCAATGCGCTAGTCGCAATATCCCGATGGGGAAACTGGACGAACTGGTGCTTGAGCGGCTGGCTGACCGGGCATTCACGCCGGAACGGCTGCAGTTGATGCTCGCCGAAGGGCGTCGCCTCCTTGCCGATCGGCGCTCGGGTGACCAGGCCAAGCTCACTACCCTGCAGGCCGAGTTGAAGCGCGCCGAGGGGCGGTTAAATCGCCTCTATGACGCCCTGGAATCGGGCATCGTGGAGCTCGATGACACCTTTCAGCGGCGGACGCAGCAGGCCAAGGCTGCGCGCGAGTCGGTGTTAATCGAAATGGCAAGCTTGAGAAGGCGCCACGCGTTACCCCTCGCCCGCGTCCTGCCAAGTCAGGTTTCGGCGTTCAGCAAGATCATAAGGGCCAAGCTACGAGACCGGTCCTCGACTTTCGCGAAAGACTACCTGCGCTCCGTGGTGGACGAGGTTCGCGTCGAGGGAAACACCGCAACGATCTCGGGAAGCTACGAACGGCTGATTGCGGCCGTCGCAAACAAAAAAGAGGGCACCGTTACAGTGCCCTCTTTTATGCGTCACTGGCGCGCCTGGCAGGATTCGAACCCACGACCCCTTGGTTCGTAGCCAAGTACTCTATCCAACTGAGCTACAGGCGCGAGGCGCAAATTATAAC
>Ga0194060_10000772_pt1 | contig 23262 bp, 19 predicted proteins | sample SepL225m_MetaG_FD_163427 | JGI IMG/M metagenome (GOLD analysis project Ga0194060, IMG submission 163427) | Anoxic zone freshwater microbial communities from boreal shield lake in IISD Experimental Lakes Area, Ontario, Canada - Sep2016-L222-5m | ecosystem: Environmental > Aquatic > Freshwater >... | reverse complement strand
CGCTAGGGGCGGGCGGCCGATCGGCGTGGAAATCCCCAACCCCGGCTCCCTCTCGGTAGCGGCGTTCAATCGGGTGTTGCGAGAACTCGGCTTCGCATCGGTGAGCCGTGAGGACGTAGCGCCCCTCATTGCTGCCTGATCGGTCCGGCAACGTCGAACCTCTGCCCAACAACGCGCTGGAGCCGTCGGCGTCGGAGTGATCAAGAGCGACGCGGATCAGGTGACAGAGGACACCGTTGAATGATGAGCACGGCCAGGATCGTGCGTGGCATGACCCCATCGTCGCCGAAGTGCGCGCTGCGCGCTCGACACTATTCGCCGAGTCTGGAAACGACATTCGCGAATTCTGTCGACGCGTCCGCGAGGAGCAAGCCTTCTCCGGCCATGTGATCGTGACGCGTGTGTCCCAACCCGTACGACAGTCTTCTCAGACCGAGTGGTCTTCGCCGCCTTCGCGCCGGGTAGACTAAAGCGCGGCGCAAGGCCGAGTGGCCGCCCTCGGGAGCTCTGGACCGTTCCCTTGGGTCTCGGCGGTGGGTCTCGACGATTTGACAACGTCGCGCGATCGGCCCATTTTTGTGTTCATCTCTCCTGTGGCGATCCGTCGCCACCCTTCACGCCGCTCACATCGGCAGCGTGGGCCGCTTCGAGCTGACCGCCCCAGGGCGCACCAGCAACCAACGACAACCTGAAGCAATTCGTGACAGCCGCAGGCCACTGCGACGAGTTCCTCGACACGAGATCTCGCCGCGGCGCCACCGAGCCGGTCACGTCGAAGCAGACCGCGGAGCGCGTGTGGGCGCCGAAGTTCCTGGCCGACATCATGGCCGGTGGCGCCCCACGCGTGAAACCCGCCACGGCGCAGAAGGCGTCGGAGAGCCTGACGGTGTCCGACTTCCTCGACCGGTACTGCACGAACTACGTCGAGGCGGAAGGTCTGCGCGATCCAGTCACAATCAAGGGGCGCCTCAAGGCGGTGAAGGCCGTCATCGGCGACGAACCGGGGAACGTGCTGGAGAAGACCGGACCGATTCAGCGCTTCAAGGCATCGTATCGCCACGGGCATGCGATCGCCACGGTGAACCGGGCGCTCAGCACACTGCGGGGCGCGATCAACTGGGGACGATTCCAAAACCCGCCGCTGCTGACGAACTCGCCCTTCCACCGTTTCGGCATCACGATCAGAACCAAGGAGGAAACCAAGCGTGATCGCCGGATCGGAATCGAGGAAGAGAAAGCGCTGCTCGACGCGGCGCTGGCGGTGAGTCCTGAGGAGCACAAGTGGGCCGGAGCAGCGATGCACGACCGCATCATCGGTGCTCTGGAGACGTGCTGCCGGCAGGGCGAGATGCTCCGCATCCAGAATCGACACGTCGACTGGGAGCGGCATCAGATTGCCATACCCGGCGCCCACGCGAAGGACTCGGAGAATCGGCGGGTCCCATTCGATCCACAAGGCCGGCTCGCGCCAATCCTGAAACGCCGGGCCAAGTTGGCATCAAGCGCGTTCGTGTTCGGCAACCCGGAGGGCGAGTGCCAGGATTCGTTCAAGACGGCCTGGGAATCGCTCTTGCTCCGGGCGAACGGCCACGACAGTAAGCGACCGAAGGAGGGTGGACGCGTCGATCGCGAAAAGCTCCGGCAGATCGATCGGCACTGGCACGATCTCCGGCACGAGGGCGCTTGCCGGCTCCTGGCCGACGGCGTCGACATCCGCACGATCCAATTGATGCTCTGGCACGCTGACATCAAGCAGACGCAGCGGTACCTGAACATTACCGACGAAGAGCTCAGGAAAGCCATGACCGGAGTGTGGGAGCGTCGGCCCTAGTTGAAGGCGGTCGGATAATGGCGAGATGCGACGGATTGTCCGTCGTTTGTCAGTCGCGCCCGATCACGCGCGACAAGAGCGCGAACTTCCAGAGGTCGGCACCCTTGCCGACTGCAGTCGTAAGGGTTTCAGTGGCAGCCACTTGCAGCAATGCGATGATTTGGTGCGCCCGCCCGCCAAGCCGAAGCAAGGCGAGGAGAAAATTAGACCGGAGCCTTGCGAAGGCTGGCGCGCCCGCCGCGACTCGAACGCGGGACCCCCGGCTTAGAAGGCCGGTGCTCTATCCAACTGAGCTACGGGCGCGGATCGGCTAGCACCAGTATTGTACGACGACTCCGCGCCGCCGGCACGGCAACCCCTCACCGCCCGGCCCTCGGATCTCGCATCGCGGACGGCCGTTCCCTTGTTATGATGGCTTCCATGGATACCGTCACCCTGCGCATCGACGGGCGCGAGATCGTCACCGAGAAGGGCAAGACCATTCTCCAGGCCGCCCTCGATCACGGCATTTCTATCCCCTATTACTGCTATCACCCAGGCATCGGCGTCGAAGGCTCCTGCCGCGTCTGCATCGTCAAAGTCGAAAAGATGCCGAAGTTGCAGACCTCGTGCTCGACGGTCTGCTCCGACGGCATGGTCGTCGAAACGCGCAGCCGCGAAGTCGTGGACGCCCGCGCCAGCGTGTTCGAATTCCTCCTCATCAACCACCCGCTCGACTGCCCGGTGTGCGATAAGGGCGGCGAATGTCCCCTGCAGGACTATTCCTACGCGTTTGGCCCCGACAACAGTCGGATGGAGTTTCCACGGCGCACCTTCGACGGCGACGGCGTCAAGGCGGACATCGATTTCGGTCCGACGCTGATGCTGAACCGCAATCGCTGCATCCTCTGCACGCGCTGCGCACGCTTCATGCGCGACATCCACGGCGAGGCGCAAATCGGTATCGTGGATCGCGGCAACCGGAGTCAGATCTCCACGTTCCAGGACACCGGCGTCCACTCGCTGATCTCGGGCAATCTGATGGACGTGTGCCCGGTGGGCGCCATCACCACGCGCGATTACCGCTTCAAGTCGCGGCCGTGGGACAACCCGGTGGTGGTCGACACCACGTGCACGCTGTGCGCGAAGGGCTGCAGCACCACCGCCTGGATCAAGGCCAAACCCGAGTGGGCGAAAGGCGCGAAACTGATCCGGATGACGCCCCGCTACAACGCAGACGTCAACGGCTACTGGATGTGCGACATCGGCCGATTCAACTATCACTGGGTCGAAGGTGACGACAGGCTCACCACCCCGCTGGTCCGCCAGAGCTCGGGCGCCCAGGCGGCGGCGACGTGGACGGGCGCACTCACCCGCCTCGCCGAGTCGGTTCGGCCAGTGCTGCAGAGCCACGCATCCGCGTTCCGCGTGCTGGTATCCGCACACGCATCTCACGAGGAACTGTTCCTGATCCGCCAACTCGTGCAAAGCACACAGGGCGCCGAAGCGGTGTCGCGCGTGGGCGTGGCGTGGACCTCTTCCGCTAAATCGCAACCCGCCCACACAAAGTTCACGGTGCCGGCCGTGGACGCGCCCAACGTCGCCGGCGCTCGCGTGTTCGGCTTCGCCGTGCCGACCGCCGAATCGGCAGCGGCCGACGTGTCGGAGTTACGCAAGGACGTCGAATCTGGCGCCGTCAAAGCGTTGTTCGTGCTCGATCCCGGGCCGGATGGAAGCATCGGCGATGTGGCGTGGATCATCGCCGCCAAATCGAGCGGGAAACTGGCGCACCTGATCGTGCAGGGCCCCGTCCGCACCGCGTTGACGGCCGTTGCCGACGTCGTGCTGCCAGGCGCGGCGTGGACCGAGAAGGACGCGACCTATACCAATGAGGCCGGCCGTCTCCAGGCTGCCTCGAGCGTGATGAACCCTCCGGGCGACGCCCGCCAGGACTGGCAGGTGCTCGTTCAGGTGGCCGAAGCGCTCGGCGTCTCCGCCCCGTTCTCGGACTCGGCGTCGGTGCGCACAGCGATTGCGGACACGATGGCTGGCGTCCAGGCCGTGGCGGGAATCGCGCAGGTCGTGTTTACCGGGCCGCAGACTGCCCAGCAATGGCTGCATACGTCGAATCCGTCGGAGCGATGGAAGTGGGACCACCTGTTCCACGACGAGGCGCCCGCCAAGGGCGAACCGCACGTCGTGAGAGCGGATCTGGTGAAGAAATAGCTCGTGGACAACGTCACGCTCCTCGCCGCTTTCGTCGCCGGGGTGCTGTCGTTCGTCTCGCCGTGCGTGCTCCCGCTGATTCCTGGCTACCTGTCGTTCGTCTCCGGCGTCTCCCTCGACCAGATGCGCGGCGGAGACGATAGCCAGGCGACCGCGCGGGCGCGCGGCAAGGTGCTGCTGTCGTCGCTCGGCTTCATCTGCGGGTTCACGATCGTCTTCGTCTCGCTGGGCGCATCAGCCAGCGCCGTCGGCGAATTCCTGATGAGCCGTTTGAGCCTCATCGGCAAGATCGCCGGTGCCGTGATCATCGTCTTCGGCCTCCACATGATGGGCGTGCTGAAGATCGCCTGGCTCTACAACGAAAAACGCGTCCAGACGCAGAAAGCACCGACCGGGCCGCTGGGCGCCGTGGTGGTCGGCATCGCCTTCGCGTTCGGATGGACCCCGTGCATCGGTCCCATTCTTGCCGCGATTCTGGCCATTGCCGCCAGCAAAGACACGGTGTGGCAGGGCATTGAACTGCTGCTCGCCTACTCGCTGGGCCTCGGCATCCCGTTCCTCATCACCTCGCTCGCCATCAATCAGTTCTTCGCCGCCTTCGCCCGCATCCGCAAGCACTATCACGCCATCGAAGTCACGTCCGGCGTCCTGCTGGTCACCGTCGGCGTCCTGATGATCACCAACCGCCTCACCGTGATCGCACAGTATCTGTCGTCTTATCTCCCGACCTTCTGAGTTGGCTGGCGTCGGCGACGAGTCCCGGAAGGCGCGTTTTACCGGTGTGAGTCGGGACGCAAAGCGAAGCGCCGCGGCGCGGTTCCCCCCTGCGATATAGTACGAGCCAATGCTGCCAGTCCAGGAACGCTCTTCCGATCCGATCGGCCCAGCCCAGCGTTCTGGCTTCGCGTCGACGTTCCTCAAAGTGGGAATCACCGTCGCGCTCTACGCACTGGTGGCATACAAGGTGGATCTCGGCACGATCGCGGCCCGGTTGCGCACCGTCCAGATCGGCTGGGTGCTGCTCGGCGTCGTGGTCTACATCGCCGGCCAGTGGCTGAGCGCCTATAAGTGGTGGCTGCTGCTCCGACCCGTCAAACTCGTCGTGCCCTACATCCGCATCGTCGGCTTCTACTTTATCGGCATGTTCTTCAACATCTTCCTGCCGACCATCGTCGGCGGCGACGCCGTCAAGACCATCGTGCTGGCGCGAGAAACTGGCGCGCTCGCAAAATCGACCATGTCGGTGTTCATGGAACGCAACGTCGGCTTGTTCGCGCTGCTGACCATCGCGACCATCGCCGCCGCGTTCGCACCCCATGTCGCCGTGCTGCGCCTGTCGCTGCTGTCGCTGTCGCTGCTCCTGTTCGCCGCATTCATCGTCGCCAACCTGGTCTTGATCAACCGACACGCCTATCGGTTGGTGGACTACTTGATTGCCATGACGCCGCTGGCGCGCATCCGCTCGCGGGCGACCTCTCTTTACGACGCCGTCGTGCCGTACCGCGGCGCAGGAGGCGTCATTGCGGCCTCGGTCGGCGTGTCGTTCATCTTCCAGGCCATCGTAATCCTCGTGGTATTCTTGAACGCGAAGGCCCTCGCTCACGACGTGCCGGTATCGGCCCTGGCGGTGTTCGTGCCCCTCATCTCGCTGGCGGGGATGCTGCCGCTCAGCGTCAACGGTCTCGGCATTCGAGAGGTCTTGTACTCGCTGCTGTTCGGCCAGATTGGCATTCCCGCCGATGTGGCCGTGTCGATGGCGCTGCTCTACGCCGTCGTTACGCTGTTGGCGAGCCTGCCGGGCGGAATCGTGTCGATGATGCAGCCGCGGCCCGATCGTCGCACCGCACGCCGCGTGCGCTAAGTGTTTCGGAACGCAGAGACGGCAGCGTATTTTTGCGTGCAGGACTTCGGACTGAGAGAGCCATTGCTGGCGTTGTGGGCGCTCGCGATAGGTAGCCGTCGTGGCGACTCGTAGTACTAAGGCGGTCGCCGGCGTCTGGGTCGTGGCGTTTGCGGCGAGGAAGAAGTGGTCATGAAGAGGCTGGCCGTTCGTGTCGTGATGGTCGCGGTCGCGGTCGCGGCGCAAGCCGCCGCCGGGTATCTCGTGTGGGAACTCGACGCGCAGATGCGCGCCGAGCGCACCGCCATCGCGGCGTTCGAAGTGCAGGTCCGCCAGGCGATACAGGCACTGGCCGCCATCGAGTCGACCCAGCGGGGATATGTTGCCGAAGGGCAAAACAGCGATCGCTGGCAAACCCAGGTGACCGCAATGGTCAAGAGCGCGGCCCCGCAACTCGACCAGTTGCGGCTTGCCGCGAGAACTCCGGAGGCGCAGGGCGCCCTCGAATCGGCGATCGAAACGATGGCCTCCTTCGGCAAGGCCGACACCAAGGCCCGCGGGTACGTCAGCTCAGGCCAGAGGCTATCGGCCTCCGATGTCATCTTCGCCGACGGCCACGACCTGGTGGCCAAGGCCGAAGCGGCCATCGAAGATGCACGCCTTCGCGAATCCGCCCAGCACGACGCCGTCACGAAGAAGATTCGTCAGACGCAGTACCTGTGGCTCGGCGGCGCCGCCGGGTTCGTGTTCATTATCCTGCTGACGCTGGTGCCGATCCCCAGAGCGGCAAAGACCTCCGGCAGTGATGAGGAACTCGATCCCTCGTCTGCCGGTGCCGGACTCGGGCTGTCTCGCCCGTCGAACAACGTCGCCCTACCCGGGGCCGCGCAGACCCCGGTGCCCGCAGCAACGACAGCGCCGCCAGCCACTGGTCAGGAGCTTGGCGCAGCGGCCGAGATCTGCGGCCTGCTCGCCCGCGTCAAGAGTCCCGCCGAGTTGCCCACATTGCTGGAGCGAGCCGCCGGCGTGCTCGAGGCCACCGGCGTGATCGTCTGGATGACCGAGGGGACGGCAGCGTCGCTGCGCCCGGTGCTCGCACACGGGTACTCGGCCGCGACGTTGGGCCGCATGGGCGCCATCGAACCCGACGCCGATAACGCCACGGCGACCGCCTACCGATTGCAGGCCCTGCAGATGATGCCCGCGGATCCGCCCTCCGGCGGCGCGCTCGTCGTGCCGATGGTGACGGCCGAAGGCTGCACGGGAGCCATGGCGGTCGAGTTGAAAAGAGGCGTCGAGCCGACCGCCTACTTGTGTGCCGTCGCGTCGATTCTGGCCGCGCAGTTGGCCACGCTCATCACACCGACGCCCGCGACGGGTGGATCAAGCGCCAGGAAGTAGCCCCGCGTGGAAAACGACGCGTCGCCGGTGCTCGATCCCGATACGATCGCCGAATTGCGTCGGACCAAAGCCGAGTACCGCAACCCGCTGCTCATCCGGCAGCTCGTCACCATCTACCGGACCAACGCGCCAAAACGCGTCGAACAATTGCGGCACGCGGTGGCCAACGCCGACGTGAAGGAACTGGCTCTGGTCGCCCACACGCTCAAGACCAATTGCGCGATGCTCGGCGCGCTGAAGATGGCCGCGCTGTGCGCCACGCTCGAGGAGTCTGCCGATAACGGGGTTGTTGATGATGCGGCGCGCGTGTTGGCGCAAGTCGAAGACGAGTTCGCGCGGGTGCTGGCCGCCCTCACGCGCATGCTGGCAGACGAACCCGGCGAACACGCGTAGGGACGCGCTCGCTCGCGCCCCCACGCCACCCGCATCTCGATCGCTCACGCCCCCACGCTCCAGCCCACCTACGCCGGCTTCCCCCGCACGACGACTTTCGGCTTGTCCGGCGCGGCTTTTTCGAGCGACGCCTTCACGCTCATCGCCTTCTTGTCGCGCGACAAACCGATCGTCACGTCGCCGTCTTTGTCGCGCAGTTGCGCCACCAGCGCGTTGGCATCTGCGACCGACTTGTCGTTGACCGTCGTAATCACGTCTCCCGCCTTGATGCCGGCCTTGGCAGCCGGAGTCTCGGCCCGCACGCTCGAGACGAGCACCCCATCTTTCACGCCAAAGTAGCCGGCCAGTTCAGGCGTCAACTCCTGAACCGTGACGCCAAGCCGGCCTCGGTTGGCCTGCAGCTCCCCAGCCGGACCTTCAAACACGAAGACGTCCTCCGAGGGCATCCGCCTGCCCATCATCCCGGGCCCGCCAGGCTGACGCTCCATCCGGAACTGACGCATCAATGGCGCGGCCTGGACCATCTCACGCTCGACCTCGCGCTGGATCTGCTGCTGGTTGATCCGGACTTCCGCGATCGGACCTTCGGCCATCGTCAAGGTGGCCTCAATGTCTGTACGCTTGCCTTCACGGATCACGCCAACCTTCACCGCGCGATTCGCCGCCGATTCTCCAACCAGCCTCGTAAACTGGCGCGCGCTGCGAACCGACTCGCCATCAAACTGCACGACTACGTCGTTCGCCTTCAAGCCGGCCTTGGCCGCCGCCGAATCCTTCGTCACCTCGTCGATCACGATCCCCGCCTGCCCGGTCAGCTTCAACTTGGCGACATCGCTCGCCTCGACATCGCGAATCTGGACGCCGAGCCGCGGCCCCCCGATCATCATCTGGGTGAGGTGGTCGCCGCCCATCGCAAGGTGCTGCGGCGATTGGTCGCCACCGCTGTCTACCGTCACCACCACATTGTGGCGTTCCTGCCGCGCGGCGGGATCCTGCTGGGCCGACACGGTGGGTGCCCACGCAACCGCCGCGGCTGCGGCGGCGAAAATGACGACGGTGAAACCGACTGCATGTGAAAGACGCATATCAACTGCCTCCAGGAACAAAGTGTGCCAACTACACCAACTCAGACGTCGCTCCGCCCGCTTTGGTCGGCCCGCTCGCCCAGTGTCGGATTGGGGACAGGTTGGTGTTCCACAGATCGGCCTGGCAGATCAGCCCGGCGACAGAGAGCCTCGACACCGATCTGTGGAAAACTCGGCGCTCATCTGTCGATTTCACTGGCCGGGGACGGTCAATGAGCCGATACACACAAGGAGCGGTTCCCCGGCAAACAGGATCCGCGGTCCGCTCGCGCGAACACTACACGGCTCGTCGTCTTGTCAACTCGTTGATTGCATTGGTGTTACCAGCTGGCAGCTGAGGTTGCCGGCCTGCCGTCGAGACCAACCGGAGCCCATCATGACGCCGTCACAGGATCCAGAGTCGAACCAGGACAACTCGGGCATGGATGCGCTCGAGGCCGCCTGGAACGAGGCTCGGCAGCGATTCGTCGCCGGTTTTCCCAAACGCGCCGACTCGATCGGGTACCTGCTGGGTCTGGCCGCGACGCTTGGCGACCAGGGACCGCTCGCCGCCCTCAAGCACATCGTCCATAAGACGGCCGGGCTCGCCGGCACGATTGGCTTCCCCACCGTCTCGGCCCGCGCCAGAGCGCTGGAGGAGTTGCTCGACGAAGCTCCCGCGAGCCGGCTCGACGTCAGCCGCGCCAACCAGCTCTTCGAATCTATCGAAGATGCCTTCTCGACCGACCTCGCCACTCCGCCCGCGTGGGCTACCGGGGCGCCCAAAACCGATCAGCCCCGACGCATCATGGTGGTGGAAGACGACGAGGATCAGCGCGAAGTCGTCGGCATCCACTTGCGCGCGGCCGGATACGACGCCGTGTTCGTGCCGACCGGCGACATCGCCGTGCAGACGGCCCGCCAGCTCCGGCCCGAGCTCATTCTGCTCGACGCCAACCTGCCCGGCCTCGATGGCTACTCGGTGTGCCGCCTGCTCAAACTCGATCCCGATCTGGCCGACATCCCGGTCGTCTTCATGACGGTGCGCGCCAGCGCCGACGACAAGATTGTCGGCTTACTGCTTGGCGCAGACGACTATCTGGTGAAGCCGGTCGACATGTCCGAGCTCACGCTCCGCATTCAGTTGCTGCTGGCCAGACGCGCCACGCGACCGGAAGGCCGGCCCGCATTCTCGCTGCCTGACGAAGGCAAGGAACTCGATTTCGAGAGCTTCGTCGCCGTGGCCAGGGAACAGCTCCGGCTGCACCCCGCGGCGCTCGTGCTGGTACGAACCCCGGAAGCGCGCTTGATCGAGACGTACACGTCGCTTCGGGCCGAGTCGCGCCAGCGCGATCTGGTCGCGTGCTACGGGCCCGGGCACGTCGTGTTGCTGCTGGTCGACATGCCGACGCCGAAGGTCACAGACCGCCTCACCAAGATCATCACACGCCTCGCACCAGGCACGCCGCCTCGATTCCAGATCGGCGTGGCGGTATCGGTCGCCGCTGGCGCCGCGTCGTTCGAATCGCTGCTCGGCCAGGCCGACCAGGCAACCGTCTCGGCCCGACAGCGCGGCCTCCTGCTGGCCGTGGCGGGCGAATCGCTGCCCGGCCCTGCCACCGCGCCGCGCAAGGGCACGGTCGTGCTGGCCGACGACGACACCGAGGTCATACGGTTGGTCGACGCGCAACTCAAAGCAGCCGGGTACACCACCATCGTCACCTTGGACGGAAACCAGGCCGTGGCTGCCATCGAACGACATCGACCCGACATCGTCATCATCGACTTGATCATGCCCAAAATGGACGGGTTCGACGTGCTGGCCTCGATCCGCCATCTCTCTGCCCGACCACGCACCATCATCTTGTCGGCACGCGGCCGCGAGCAGGATGTGACGCGCGCCTTCGCGCTGGGCGCGGACGACTACATGACAAAACCCTTCAGCCCTCAGGAACTGCTGGCCCGAATCGAGCGGTTGCTGAGATGACGGGGCTATGAACGCTCTGGCCGACTCCCTCATCGCCATGCTGGTGCCGTTCCTGATCGTCAGCGCGATCGGATTGATGGCGATGGTGGTGGGTCTGGTCTTCCAGCGCGGAGTCGATGAGTGGCAGGGTCGGCGCGATCGACTGGCGGTTGGCTGAATGGCTGTTTCTGGCCGCGGTGCGCTACGGAGCCATGATTTCGCTGGCTTCGGTAATTCTCTCGAGGAAGTATCGTTTCGGCGGTATCCTCGGCTCGGCGACCTGCGGGTGCTGGGGTTGTATGGCGTGCTGGAGAACTTCGGCTACCGGCAGATGGCCACTTGGTGGCGCGCTCGCGGCGTGTTCCGATTCCTGCGCGGCCATCAGGACTGGGGAACCATGACACGGAAGGGATTCGAAAAGGCATGAAACTCCTGCTGGCAGAAGACGAACCCGACGTCCAGCTAATCGCCAGGCTCTCGCTCAAGAGGGCCGGATTTGAGGTGGTCACCGTCAACAACGGCCTGGAGGTGCTCGACCGCGTCGGCCCCGAAGCGCCCGACGCGATCCTGCTCGACTGGATGATGCCCGACATGGATGGCTTCGAAACGTGCATGCGGCTCAAAGCGGACCCGGCCACCAAAGACATCCCGGTGATTTTTCTGACCGCCAAGGTTCAGGAATCCGAGGTGGCCAAAGCCCTCGCGCTCGGTGCTATCGGGTGCATCGGCAAACCCTTCGACGCGCTGACGCTGGGTCAGCAGGTCCTGACGATTCTGGGGAAATAGATTCGTGAGTCTGCGCGGACGCATCTTCGCGGTGATTGGCATCATGGTGGCCGCCACCCTTGTGCAGGCCCTGGCTGTCGGCTGGTTCGAATCCCGACGCAAGGCCAGCAACGATGCGATGATGCGCGCCGAGACGCGATTCGAACACCAGACCCGGATGAACCGGGTGGTCGTCGAGCTGGAGTTCGAGCAGCGGTCCTACTTGCTCACCGGACTGCCCGAGTTCCGCGCGGAATTCGATCGCCGGTGGACCGAGTACGTCAGCCTCCCGACCGTGCTCGCCGGGTACATCGACGACGAGAAGGACAAGCTCGCGCTCACCAGGCTCGATCAGCAGCTCAAACAATGGTACGCGTTGGCCTGCGACTCGATGAATCGTCGCACGCAACTGACCGACCTGGCCCTGGTGGTGCGCGATCAGACCGCGCCGCCCATGCGGCGGATCCAGAACGAGCTCGACACCAATCAACGGCACGACCTGGCCCTGCTCAGCGAAAAGGTGACGACCGCCTCCGACCTCAACTTTCGCAACGCCCTGGTCACGCTCGCGCTGCCGGCCTTCGACATCGTCATGCTGCTGGTGCTCGTGGCGCTGCTGGCGCGCATCCTGCTCGATCCGCTGGCCGCAGTGGCCGAGTCGGCCCGGCAGATCTCGGGCGGCAACTTCGACGTCCGGCTTCCGCCTGACAAACGCGACGAGATCGGCGCGCTCGTCCGGGCATTTCGCGACATGAGTTCGGCCGTCCAGCGACGGCAGCACGACTTGACCGACGCCCTGGTGCGCGAGCGCGAAATCTCGCAGATGTACGCCGAACTCCGCACCAACGCGGAGCAGGAATCCGCCAGGCTGCAGGCCACCATCGCCACCGTGCCGGCGGCGCTTGTCATCATGGAGGCGCCGAGCGGCCGCGTCGTCCTGCAGAACGCTGCGGCCGACATGCTGATTGGCCGCGAACCCGACGAGGAAGGCGACCGTCAACGGTACTGGGAAAGTTTCCGCGCGTCGTACCGCGACGGTCGGCAGTGCCCGGCCGAAGACTGGGGCCCGCGGCGCGCGCTGCGTGGAGAAGTGACCGTCGGCCAGGAGTTGATCGTCAAGCCGCGCGACGGCCGCACGATCCCGATCCTGGTGAGTGCCGCGCCCCTGCGCAACGACCTCGGCGCGATTACCGGCGCGGTGGCGGCGTTTCAGGACATCACGAATCTCTACGAGGTGGATCGCCTCAAGAGCGAGTTCGTGTCGATCGTCTCCCACGAACTGCGAACGCCCCTGACCTCGATCAAAGGCTCGCTCCAGTTACTGGTCACCGACGTGCCCATGCCCGATCCGGATCACCGGGTGTTGATGCATGTGGCCCTCTCCAACACGGATCGACTGATTCGCATCATCAACGACATCCTCGACATTTCGAAGATCGAGGCTGGCAAACTCGAACTCAACCCGCGGCCCTTCGACGTCCACGAACTGGTGCATCTCTCGCTCCAGAGCGTTGGACAGATCGCAACCGGATCGTCGGTCGCCCTCGTGCACGTCGTGCCGAAGGATATTCCAAAGATCAACGCCGACCCCGATCGCACCATTCAGGCCATCGTCAACCTGCTGTCGAACGCCCTCAAGTACGCACCGCCTCGCTCCGAGGTGACGCTGGACGTGACCCAGACGCCGGCGGGATTCGTCACCTTTGCGATCACCGACAGGGGAACCGGCATCCCGGCCGACAAGCTCAGCTTGCTGTTCAAGAAATTCCAGCAGATCGACGGGGCGGATACCCGCAAGTTCCGCGGGACGGGCCTCGGACTCGCCATCACCAAGGCGCTCGTCGAGGCACAGGGTGGATCGGTGGGCGTCATCAGCGAGAAGGGCAAGGGCTCTACGTTTTCGATTACGGTGCCCGTCGCCAGATAGCGCAAGCCGGATACGTTGATATGATCGTGCTCGTGATAGACGACGAAGACGACATCCGGTTGCTGGCGGAGATGGGCCTCGCCGCGTCGGGGCTGAACGTCGTCGTCGCGGCAGGCGGCGCCGAAGGGCTCGCGCTGGCACGCACGCACCAACCTGACCTCATCGTGCTCGATGTGATGATGCCCGAAATGGACGGCTACGCCACGCTCGAGGCGTTGCGGCGCGAACCCGCCACCGCGAAGATTCCGGTGTTGATGCTGACGGCGAAGAATCTGGCTGCGTCCGACGAGACACTGCGCGACCAGGGCGTCGTCGACCTGGTGCCCAAGCCGTTTGTGCCGCGGGAGTTCGTCGCGCGTGTCCTCGCCGCGCTCAGCGCACTGGAAGCGTCAGCGAAAACAACCCGCCCTGGTCGGTCGACGTAAAAACCAGCGAACCCTCGTGCAGCGTCGCAACCCGCGCCGCGATCGCCAGGCCAAGCCCTGGCACTGCCATGTCTGTTCCGCCCCTCCGGGCGGTCTCTCCGAATGGCTCGCACATCCGGCGCGCCTTGTTCGCCGGAACCGCAGGTCCGCCATCCAACACCGTGATGACAACGCGGGGATGCGACACGCCGGGGCGTTCGCCATCCGATCGGTTTGCGCTCGCGGATCGTGAGGCTATCGATCCCGAGCGACCTGCCAACACGGCCCGCCGGCTTCCCCGACCCGCTCCCGCGACCGGGCTCACGCGCACGCGTACCGTCGCGGTTGCCGGGGACACACCAATCGCGTAGGAGAGTAAATGGATCATCGCCAGACGCACGAGCGCGACGTCGATCGTGGCCTCGGCGGGAGAGGTCTCGACCGTCACGGCGGCGCGGGGGGGGACTGCGCGCAAGAGAACAAGATCGACCGCGCGGCTCACCGCATCCGCGACGTCGCAACGTTCGTCATCCAGCGTCATCGCCGGATCGCGCAGACGACACAAGTCGGCGAGATCGTCGAGTTGCCGCGCAAGCCTGGCCGCGTTCCGATCGGCAATCGCCGCAAAGGTGCGAACATCCGGCGCGGCTTCCTCGACCGAGTCCACCAACAGCCCCAGCGACCCGCGCAGCGCCGTCAATGGTGTGCGCAATTGATGAACGACCATCGCCACGAAATCGTTCGCGTCCGTGTTGGCCCGGTTGTCGTGCTTGTCGCCCATCGGTTCCTGCGGTCGTCGTCTCGTCGTCGTCTCGTGGGTGTCTTGCGGCGGTCTTGTCTCTACACTCCGTACGTCCGCCTCAACAGTCGCGTCACACGCAACTTCAGATCGAGGGGCTGGAACGGCTTGCTCATGTAGTCGTCGGTCCCGACCAGGTACCCCTTCGACCGGCTTGCTTCGTCGGCGCTCGCCGTCAGCATCAGGATCGGCACAAACGCCGTCCGCACCGTTTGTCGCAACCTCGCGCACGTTTCGAAACCATCCATTCGCGGCATCATCACGTCGAGAATCACCAGGTCGGGCGGGGCCGCCTCGGCCATCTCCACGGCTTCCTGCCCATCGACCGCCTGCGCGACGTCAACCGGCACAACCAGTTTCTTCAGTGTGAAGGCCACCACTTGCCGGATGTCGTCATCATCGTCCACCACGAGCACGCGGAGGCGACGCACAACCGGCTCCGATGCGGTTGCGGGTGGAGGTGGCGCGACAGGCCGCGGCACCACCGGGGGTGGCACATCGACCAGGACAGGCAATGGTTCCTCCCGCTGGGGCTTGACCCGGGGCGGCGGCGCCGCGAATGTCGGAGTCGATTCCACCGGCCCTGGAGAAGAACTGGCGGGCGGCGGCGGCACCACCGGCGGCAGGTCCGGCAGCAGGCTGGGCCCCGGCGGCACGGGCTTGCGGCGTGTGCGTGCGCCCCCGGATGCCGGCGCAGGCGGGTTGGCCACGTCGTCAAACGCGTACGGCGGCGGCAGCGAGGTGCCCGCCTGCAAGGACTCGGAGCGGTCGCGGTGCGAACCGACCGTCGGCGGCAACTCGGGAAGTCGCGCGGTCAACGGCAGCGGCACCAGGCCAGAGCCGTCTGAGATTTCCGTCACCAGGTCGGGTGATGGCAACGCCGCGGCGTCAAAATCGAACGTGCGCACACCCGGCCAACTCATCGCGTCAGTCGCCGCTTCTTTCAAGTCCGACCCGGCAGCGCCAGCGCCAACGCCTGGAGCGCGTACCGGCGAAATCGCCCCAGGAGACAACGCCCCGGCCGCCGCTGGCTGACGCAGTTCGAGTTGATCGGCCGACGCGGTTTCCGCAGGCGAGGGCACAAACGCCGCCGGTTCAGCCGCCGGTGGAATCGCGGCCGGTGGAATCGCGGCCGCGTTGCAGTAAGGACACGCCTTCCATTCGATCTTGAGATCCTGGCCGCAGCTGGCGCACGTATGTTTCAGACTGCTCAAGCAATACGGGCAGGTTGAGAAGTCCGCTTCGATCAGCGCGCCACATCGCGAACACGGCGTCTCAGACTCGTCCACCTGCACGACGCGCAACACCTCATCGGGAGACGTAATGCCCTGCTTGACCTTGTCGAGCGCGTCCTCCCGGAGCAGTCGCATGCCGCCTTGACGCGCCGCCGCCTTCAGGTCCGTTTCGCTCGCCCGCGCGCTGATCAGTTTGCGAATAGCGTTGGTCGGCCTGAACATCTCGTAGATGCCGACGCGCCCGTTGAAACCGGTTCCACCGCACGCGGAACACCCTTTGCCTCGATACACGGACCCGTCGGCCGGAGAAAGCCCCACCTTGAGCGCCGTGGCAGGATCGGGCAGATACGCTTCTTTGCACTCGCTGCAGATGCGCCGCACGAGCCGTTGCGCAATCACCAGCGTCAATGAGGTGGCCAGAATGTTCGGGTCGACCTCAAGGTCGGACAGACGCGGCAGCGCCGCGACGGCGCTGTTGGTGTGCAGCGTGCTCAACACGAGGTGGCCCGTCATCGCCGCCTGGAACGCCACTTCGGCCGTCTCCTGGTCGCGCGTCTCACCAACGAGAATCACGTCCGGGTCTTGACGAAGAATCGACCGCAGCACGCCGGCAAACGACAAACCGGCTTTGGGATTGATCTGAACCTGATTGATGCCGGGCAACTGGTACTCGATCGGGTCTTCGACCGTGACGATGTTCACTTCCGGCGAACGCCGCTTGGCGAGCAGCGCATACAGTGTCGTCGTCTTGCCGGAGCCGGTCGGACCCGTCACCAGAATCATGCCCTGCGGCTGCCGAATCACATCGTCCAGAATGGCCGCCTGGATCTCGTTCAAGCCCATCCGATCGACTTTGGGCAGCGTCCCTCCGCCGAGGTACCGCAGCACCACCTTCTCGCCGAAATGCGTCGGCAGCGTGGACACGCGAATGTCGATGCTGCGCCCCTGGTAATGCACGTTGATGCGACCGTCCTGGGGCAGGCGCCGCTCGGCGATGTCGAGCCTGGCGAGAATCTTCAAACGCGAAATCAGCGGGTTGTGCAGCCACTTGGGCACGTGCGTGTAGTCCCGCAACACGCCGTCCACCCGCATCCGCACGTTCACGTCGTGCATCGTCGGTTCGATGTGGGTATCGCTCGCCCCAGACTTGATCGAGTCGTGCACGATCAGGTTGCACATCTTGATGACCGGCGCGACGTCGGAGGCCGACCGCGAGTCGGCCACCGCCACCATCAGGTCCTGCGGCGAATCCTCGACGACGATGTGCAGGTCGGTGACGTCTGGGACGTTGGCGAGAAACGCGCCGATGCGATCCTGTGTGGCGTAGCGTTCTTCGATGCCGTCGGCGATCTCGGTCCGGGTGGCGACAACCGGGCGAACCGACAGACCAGATGCAAATTCGACGTCCTGGATCGCTTCGTAATCGCCGGGGTCGGCCATGGCGAGCGTAAGGACGCGGCCGGCAATCGAAATGGGCAGGCAGATGTGTCGTCGCGCCAGTTTCTCCGGCACCTTTGAAATAGCGTCCGGGTCGATCGAGGAGGCGGCCACCCGAATCCGGGCCGTGCGCAACCGCGCCTCGAACAGGTCGGCGACCTGATCCTCGGAGATTGTCTCGTCTTGGAAGATAACGTCGAAAAGCGACGTGTTCTGCCGACGCGCCTGTTCGATGTCGCGGGCGAGTTGCGTCTCGGTCAGCAGACCGGATTCGCGGAGAATGGATTCAAGTTGTTTCGACATCAGTAGGTGGCGAGCCCAGTGGCGGGCATAATCGCCTCAGTATAGTCCAGGGCCGGCGACCCGTGGTCTGCCTTGCTTGTGTAGACGTGTATCCACAGGGGCATGAACGGGCCAGACGATTGGCTGACCACGCGGACTGTTTCAGCGCGACGGGCGGGCCTCCAGGATTTGGCGTGCGCCGCAGATCGGTCTGGGGGAATGACGGAAATCCTGCCGAGTCCTGTGTGGCCGTGAATGGCGCAGAGGCGGCCTGGCCAGGACTCTGCCTGATTGGCCGACCCCATCCGAGGTCAGTGGGCGTCCGCCTCTGAGGACGGTTTGTTCTGCGGGCCTGGAAATCGGGTGATTATCGAAGGATCTCGCGCGGCACGACTCTTGATACTACTGAGGACAGGCCGCGTCGGATCAACGGGGTGGGTCAACTACAGGCAGGCGCTGGCAGCACTGCCCCGTATGCAGGGCGATCCGGCGCGGCTCATCGCTCTAGTCGTATCTCACGCCGTAATCTTCACGACCACCGCCGTCATGTCGTCGTTCTGCGCCGCCGCGCCGCGAAACGCGAACGCCTCCTCGAACACCGCATCGACGATCTCCCGAGCCGTCCGGGTGCGCGAGGCCCGAATCGCCGCCATCAATCGCTCCGCCCCAAACTCCTCGCCCTCCGCATTCATCGCCTCGAACACGCCGTCCGAGAACGAGGCAAACACATCACCCACACCAAGGCCGACAATAAGGTCTTCGTACTCACTCTCGGGAAACGTGCCGAGCGGCACGCCGGGGCACTCGATCTGGCGGCACGCGTCGCCGGTGCAATGGATGGGGTACGGAAGCCCGCTGTTGGCCAGCGTCACCTTGCGGTTCCGAAGGTCGAACTGCGCGTAGAGCAACGTGCAGAAATACTCCTCGAGCCCGCGTTCGTGCATCAAACGATTCATCGACGCCAGCACGTCGGCCGGATTCGGTGCTCCCGTGCTGATTCGACGGCGGAACGCGCGCGACCGGAGCAACTCGCCCACGTAGGCGCTGTAGAGCGCGGCCGGCGTGCCTTTGCCCGACACATCGCCGACCGCGATCGTCAGGGTGTGGGGTTCGAGCGACAGAAATTCGTAGAGATCGCCGCCCAGTTCCCGGGCAGGTTCGAACCGCCAGCCGACGTCTACTCCCTTGAGGCGCTTGGGAAGCGCCGTCGGCAGCAGGGCCTGCTGGACACGCTGCGCAAAACGCATCTCTTTTTCGAGCCGGACTTCGTTGCGCCGGACCTGTTCGTACAGGCGGGCGTTTTCCACCGCGACCGCGGCGCTCGCCGCCAGTGGCGTCAGCAGTTCGACGTGCCGCTTGTTGAAGGCGTTCAATTCGGGGCTCTCGAGGTCGAATAAGCCGACGCACCGGTCTTTGACCAGCAGCGGAATCACCAACTCCGACCGCACGTCTTCGACCACCTTGATATAGCGCGGATCCTCGCGCACATCCCCCACCAGCACCGGGGTCTTGTGGCGGGCGGCGTACCCAACGAGCCCTTCGCCTATCGGAATCCGTTTCTGCAGGATCTGCTCGTCGTATTTCACCGCGTGGCGCAGTTCGACGACGTTCGCTTCGTCGTCGACGATCAGGATGCCGAATGTTCGATAGTCGATGATGCGCTTGATCGTGCGGGCGATCCGCTTGAGCAGTTCGTCCAGATCGAGCGTCGAGGCAAAATCACGCCCGATCTGCTCCAGCGCCTCGAGTGTGTCCGCGTAGCGCCGTTCCGTGGCAAACAGACGGGCGTTCTCGATCGCGACGGCCGCGGCCGAGGCGAAGTTGCGCAAGGTCTCGACTTCGGCCGGCGTAAACTCGCCCACGTTCCGGCTCAGCAGGTTGAGCGCCCCGATGGTGTGGCCCTTCCGCCTGAGCGGCAGAACCAGTTCGGCCCGGGTCCCTGGCACCGCTTCGATGTAGCGCGAGTCGGTGGTGACGTCGTTGGCCAGCAGCGGCCGTGCCGCCTCGACCGCCGCGCCCACCAGGCCCTGACCCCGCTTCAGGCGCAACTGCTTGGCGCCCTCCGGGTAGCCGGTTGCAAACGCGATGTGCAAGTCGCCGCGCTCTTCGTCGAGCAGGTAGACCGCAAACGCGTGATAGTCGGTGACGCGCGAGATCAAATCGGGCAACTTGCCGAACAATTCGTCGAGGTCCAGCACCGACGACACTTCGCGCCCCAGCGCGAAGAGCGTCGTCAACATCTGCCGGTCGCTTTTGGCGGCAGACTGCTCACTGTCGGGGGGCGACGCGGCAAACAGGTCGAGATCGAGAGGCTCAGTCACAGTCCGCATTATACTGGGAGGCGTTGATGTCCCCGCGGCCTAGGCCGAGGTGGCGGACACAATTAACGCGAAGGACGCACTGTGGACTATTCATTGCCGTTCGACCAGACCGTCATCCAGCGCATCCTGCCGCACAGGTTTCCGTTTCTTCTAGTCGATCGAATCACCGCCTTCGAGCCCGACAAACGGATCGTGGGGATCAAGAACGTGACGCGCAACGAGCAGGTGCTGGCCGTCGAGCCCGGAAAAACGCCAACGCTGCCGCCCACGATCTTGACCGAAGCGGTGGCGCAGGTCGGCGCCATCATGATCCTCGCGAAGCCCGAGAACAAGGACAAGCTCATCTTCTTTATGGGGATCGAGCGCGTGCGGTTCCGGCACCCGGTGTACGCCGGCGACCAGGTCGAGATTGAAGCGACCGTGCGCCGCCTACGCAGCCGGATCGGATCGCTTCACGGGATCGCCCGCGTCAACGGCGTGATCTGCGCCGAAGGCACGATGACGTTTGCGCTCGGCAAGAAGGGCGAAGGCGCCGCCGCAATCGCACTGTAGCTCGGCGCAACCCGTCAGCCGCAGTCGCGCGGTGGCTCGGCACAACCGGTCAGCCGCAGTCGCGCGGTAACTCCCCGGCAACCGGTTCGCCGCCCTGCGATGACATGATGCGGCCTGCAGGGCCGTCATTCTGGCACGGCGTGCGGGGCCGTCATTCGACGCGTCAGTTCGTCAAGGCGGCACCGCCGCGACCCCCGCGCGGGGGCTTTTCGAGATCGGACACGCGCCCGAACAGTTCACCGTGGATCATTTCCATGTGGCCGACCAGCTCCTGTCGCACCGATACCAGCCGTTCGTCGAAGTGGACCGTCACCGCCTCGAAGCGGGCATGGACCGTTTTGAATTCCACATCGATTCGCACGAAGCGCTGGTCCATTTGTCCAAATCGAGTGTCGACGACGACGAACTGGGCATCGACCTTGTCGAATCGAAGGTGGACACTCTCGAACTGAGCCGCTATCGAGACGAACCTCGCGTCGACCCGGTCGAATCGAGCGTCGAACCCGGCCAGGCGAGCCTCCACGTGATCGAGACGCAATTCGACGGTACAGAGTCTGGCCTCCAGCCCCGTCATCCTGGCTTCCAGCTTGTCCATCCTGGCTTCCAGCTTGTCCATCCTGGCTTCCAGCTTGTCCATCCTGGTTTCCAGTTTGGCCATCCTGGCTTCCAGTTTGGCCATCCTGGCTTCCAGTTGGTCCATCCTGGTTTCCAATGTGGCCATCCTGGCTTCCAGTTTGTCCAGCCTGGCTTCGATGGCGTTGAATCGGGCGTCGACTTGCTTCTCAAGGCGATCGAAGCGCGCGTCAACTCCGTCGAAACGCGCTTCAACTGATCGCTGGAATTGCTGCAAGTACTCAAGGATTTGGTTGGATTCCGGGTTCGTCATGCCCCCATCTCTTGCCATCTGAATGCCAACTCCTTCCGGTCGAATCAACGCCAATTTCGAGTGTTTCTGGCCAACAATGCGCAGGTTGTGGTTGCCGTCATTTTCGGCATGGCAGAATCTGCAATTTCAGCGGCCCTTGCCGTTTGCAATATTTCCCATTGCGGCGTTCCCCAGTCTTTCGCAGGGAGACGACGATGCCATCGTCGGAGACGACGAGTCAATGGCAAATGCGGGGCGGCGCGCAGCGCGTAAGTCGCCGCGGCAGTTCAAGCGTTTGCGTCGAATGCGCGCCAACGGGCATCGCGTGCGTCGCCGCCGCCGGTCGGGTGTTGTAGCGAAGATGGGCCAGCGGGCATCGCGTGCGTCGCCGCGGTTGTTCGGGTCTTTGTGGCGAGGACGGGGCTGCGTGCAGCGCGTGCGTCGTTGCGGCCGGTTGTGTTTTGCGGCCATTTGCTCGCGACGTGGCCAACGTGTCAATATTCTGACGGCGTTGGGTTCCCATGCCGCCATACGGGCCGAACCCTCGGGTCGCCCGTGTGACCCGTGTCGGCGCACGCTTTCGTGTTGGTAGCCGCCGCCCCCCCGTGTCGCCCCGCGCGTTCGCGTCCAAACGGGCTGACGGCGCGTCGTCCCGAGCGTTCGTATTCGTAGGGGCCGAACCCTGTGTCGTCCCGTGCGACCCGCGGAGCCCCGGTGCTGTATGGCCGAAAAACATATCCTGATCGTCGAAGACGAGTCCGCTCTGCGCGAGGCGGTTGCCGAGCAGTTGACCGATCGCGGGTTCCACGTCGAGCAGGCCGGCTCGGGCGAACTCGCGGTGGTCCGGCTGGCGGAATTCGCGTTCGACATCATCATCACCGACCTGCGGCTGGGCGGCGAAATCGACGGCACGCGCGTGCTCGACGAGGCCCGGGCGCTTTACCCCGACATCATCGGCATCATCATCACCGGCTTTGGGACCGTGAAGGATGCCGTCGAGGCCATCAAGCGCGGCGCGACGGATTTCATTCAGAAGCCGTTTCAGTTCGACGAGCTGAATCACATCATTCACACCGCGCTCGAACAGCGTCGTCTGCGCTCGGAGAATGCGTATCTCCGCAGGCAGCTCGAAGAGCGTTATCGGTTCGACGGCATCATCGGCAAGAGTCGCGTGATGCGCGAGTTGTTCGAGTTGCTCGAGACCGTGGCGCAGACCAGCAGCACGATTCTCGTGAGCGGCGAGACCGGCACCGGCAAGGAACTCGTCGCGCGCGCCATCCATCACAACAGCCCGCGGCGGGCGCAGCGGTTTGTGGCGATCAACTGTGGTGCGATTCCCGAGACGCTGCTCGAGGCCGAGTTGTTTGGGCACGTGCGCGGCGCCTTCACCGGAGCCGTCGCCACACGGGCCGGGCGTTTCGAAGAAGCTAACCGCGGCACACTCTTTCTTGATGAAGTCGGCACCATGACGCCTGCGCTCCAGATGAAACTGCTGCGCGTGATTCAGGGCCGCGAGGTGCAGCGGTTGGGCGATACCGGCGTCATCAAGGTTGATGTGCGGATCATTGCCGCGACCAACAACGACTTGATGAAGATGGTTGCGGAGGGCAGCTTCCGCGAGGATTTGTTTTACCGGCTCAACGTGATTCCCGTGCAGATGCCACCGCTCCGGGATCGCAAGGACGACATCCCGCTTCTCGCACAGCATTTTCTGATTCGTTTCGGCGCTGAGCAGGCGCGGGATCGTGCGCTACAGGCCGACAGCCGGGATTCGGGGGGAAGGGATCGAGCTTTACAGGGTGGCGGTCGCGATGCGAGTGGGAGGGATCGGGACTCGTCGTCGCGGGGCTCGTGGGGGAGCGATCGGGATTCGTCGCCATCGGCGCGGGAATCGGCGGCCGGGCAGCGGGAATCGGTGGCGGGCGTTCGGCAGGTGGGGCCGGGCAGCGTTGATCGCGTGACGAACCAATCCGAA
>Ga0194060_10000770_pt1 | contig 23276 bp, 23 predicted proteins | sample SepL225m_MetaG_FD_163427 | JGI IMG/M metagenome (GOLD analysis project Ga0194060, IMG submission 163427) | Anoxic zone freshwater microbial communities from boreal shield lake in IISD Experimental Lakes Area, Ontario, Canada - Sep2016-L222-5m | ecosystem: Environmental > Aquatic > Freshwater >... | reverse complement strand
ATTTATATGACAAAGTTGCAAAGCTTGAATTCACTCATCGACTTCGCGATACCTTGAAATTTGAATCGCTTGATTCCTTACTTGTGCAGATGAAGGCCGATTGCGATCAGGCCGCAGATTTAACAGGATTTACCCGCATAAATTAAGGTCAGATCGGGCGGATTTCGTTAGATCAAATCACGCTGGTAGCCTTGCCCAACAACAAGCGAGCAATCGAGCCTTCGTGATTCACACCGAGGCCCTCGTGAAAGTAAAGGGAGTACCAAATGGCGTTACAACCATCAGTTAAAAAAGAAATCATTGCAAAATACGGCGCTTCCGCTACTGACACAGGAAGCCCTGAAGCACAGGTCGCATTGCTATCAAAGCGAATTGAAGAACTCACCGAACACCTAAAGGTAAATAAGAACGATCACCACAACCGTCGTGGTCTAATTCTTCTTGTCGGTAAGCGTCGTCGTATTTTGCAATATCTTGCAAAGACCGATGTAACACGTTACAGAGCGATTATCGAAAAACTCGGTATTCGTCGCTAAATTAGCAAAACTCACTCATCAGTGAATCGGTCCTCGGTTGTGGCTTCCGGGCCTTCTATTAATTAATCGAAGTAGATCCCGTGGGCTTCCATCGAAGATCCGTTACTGATGTGTGTTCATTAGAAATGGAGTCGACCTATGGAAGGTCAAGATGTTAAGACCGCCGTTGCAGTAATTGATAACGGCAAATATGGAAAGCGCGAAATCCGGTTTGAAACCGGCCGCCTAGCTCGTCAAGCGTCAGGAACTGCGCTTGTTTATTTAGATGATGATTCAATGTTGCTCTCTGCAACAACTGCTGGAAAGCAGCCAAAGGATCAATTCGATTTCTTCCCACTAACAGTGGATGTTGAAGAACGTATGTATGCCGCAGGAAAGATTCCAGGATCTTTCTTCCGTCGTGAAGGTCGTCCGTCAGAAGATGCAATTCTTACCTGTCGTTTGATTGACCGCCCACTTCGTCCATCATTCGTAAAGGGACTTCGTAACGAAGTACAAGTTGTCGTAACTGTTATGGCACTTAATCCTGATCACATGTATGACGTACTTGCTATTAACGCAGCATCAATGTCAACACAACTTGCTGGTCTGCCATTCTCTGGTCCAATCGGTGGCGTTCGCGTTGCTTTGATTGAAGGCCAATGGGTTGCATTCCCTAATCACTCTGATTTGGAGAAAGCAGTTTTCGATATGGTTGTTGCTGGTTCAATTATTGATGGCGATGTTGCAATCATTATGGTTGAAGCAGAAGCTACAACTCAGACAATTAATCTCATCAAGGCTGGCGCAAAGGCACCAACTGAAGAGATTGTTGGCGAAGGTTTAGAAGCTGCAAAGCCATTTATTCGCATTCTCTGCCAAGCACAGATGGATCTCGCAAAGGTTGCTGCAAAGCCAACTGGCGAATTCCCAGTCTTCTTGGATTACCAAGATGACACATATGCTGCGGTTGAAGCAGCAGCGAAAGATGACATGGCTAAGGCGCTAACAATTGCTGGAAAGCAAGAGCGCGAAACAAAGCTAGATGAAATCAGCGCTGTTGTTAAAGAGAAGCTTGCCGTTACTTTTGAAGGCCGTGAGAAAGAAGTTTCTGCAGCCATTCGTTCCGTAACAAAGAAGCTTGTACGTCAACGCGTACTTCGCGACAAGATTCGTATCGATGGTCGCGGTATCCGCGATATTCGTGCAATCACAGCAGAGGTTGAAGTTATGCCTCGCGTTCACGGTTCTGCAATCTTCGAACGTGGCGAGACTCAAATTCTTGGTGTTACCACTTTGAATATGCTCAAGATGGAACAACAACTAGATACTTTGAGCCCAGAAAATCACAAGCGTTACATGCACAACTACAACTTCCCACCATATTCAGTGGGCGAGACTGGTCGTGTTGGTTCACCAAAGCGTCGCGAAATCGGCCACGGTGCACTTGCAGAACGCGCATTGCTTCCAGTTCTTCCAACACGTGAAGAATTCCCATATGCAATTCGCCAAGTTTCAGAAGCTCTTGGATCTAACGGTTCAACTTCAATGGGTTCAGTATGTGCATCGACTATGTCGCTGCTAAATGCTGGTGTTCCACTGAAGGCCGCTGTTGCAGGTATTGCAATGGGTCTGATTTCAGATGTTGTTGATGGCAAGACTGAATATGTTGCGATCACAGATATTCTCGGAGCAGAAGATGCTTTCGGAGATATGGACTTCAAAGTTGCAGGTACAAAAGACTTTGTTACTGCGCTACAACTAGATACCAAACTTGACGGCATTCCTGCTTCAATTTTGGCATCAGCGTTGCTTCAAGCAAAAGAGGCACGTCTAACAATTCTTGACATCATGAACCAAGCTATCGATGCACCAGATGAGATGAGCCTTCTTGCTCCTCGCATTATTTCGGTCAAGGTTCCGGTAGATCTAATTGGCGCAATCATTGGACCTAAGGGCAAAATGATTAACCAGATTCAAGACGAAACCGGCGCAGATATCACCATCGAAGATGATGGAACTGTTTACATCGGTGCACTTGAAGGATCTCAAGCAGAAGCCGCAAAGGCCATGATTGATGCAATCGCAAACCCAGTAGTTCCAAAGGTGGGAGAGCGCTTCAACGGAAGTATCGTGAAGCTTGCAACATTCGGTGCTTTCGTTTCGCTTGTTCCAGGTAAAGATGGATTGCTACACATCTCGCAGATTCGTAAATTGCATGGTGGAAAGCGCATCGAAAACCTTGAAGAAGTTATGAAGGTTGGCGAGAAGATTGAAGTTGAAATTGCAGAGATTGATCCAAAGGGTAAGTTCTCATTGGTTCCAGTTCTTGCAGATGGCACGGTTCCTGGTAAGGAAGCCGGCGAATAATTGAATAAAACAATCTTGCCCAGCGGGCTACGAATTGTTACTGAAGAAGTCAGTACATCTCGTTCCGCTGCGGTAGGAATTTGGGCAAATGTTGGCTCTCGCGATGAAGCAAAATCAGTCGCGGGAGCTTCTCATTTTCTAGAACATTTACTTTTCAAAGGAACTAAGAGCCGCACTGCACTCGAAATATCCTCTTCGATTGAAGCTGTTGGCGGCGAGATGAATGCATTTACGGGCCAGGAATACACCTGCTTTTATGCCCGTGTTATAGATACCGACTTAGCGCTAGCAGTTGATGTTGTTACAGATTTAATTACCTCCTCAACGTTTACGGCAGATGATGTGGCCTCCGAGCGTAAAGTTGTTTTAAGTGAAATCGCGGTTCGCGATGATGATCCATCTGACTATATTCATGAACTTTATTTAGAAACTTATTACGGTGATTCACCAATTGGCCGTTCCATCTTGGGCACCGTTGATTCAATCAACAAGATGCCAAGAAATTCAATATTTAATTATTACAAGAAGCACTATCAGCCAGAGAATCTAGTTGTTTCAGTTGCCGGAAATATAAAGCATAAAAAAGTTGTAAAGATGGTTGAAGAAGCAATTTCCAGAGATGGCTTTCTTGATGTGCCTAATAACAAACATGAAATTAGAACGATTACTCCGATAAAAACGCCTGGTGTCGGCGAAGTTGGCATAATCGATCGCAAGACCGAACAAGCACATATTCTCTATGGTTTTCCTGGATTAGCCAGAAGTGATGAGCGCAGATTTGCTTTAAGCATTCTGGGATCTGCAATTGGTGGCGGAATGGCCTCACGATTATTTCAAGAAATTCGCGAGAAGCGCGGTCTGGCTTACACGACTTATGCTTACCCACAACAATTCGCAGGCACTGGCACACTAGCTTTTTATGCAGGTTGTAGAACCGAGAAGGCCGAAGAAGTAATAAAACTAATGCGCGAAATAAGTGAATCAGTTGCGCAACATGGTTTAACTGATGAGGAAATTTCTCGAGCAAAAGGGGCAGTCACTGGTGGCTTAATCCTCGGCCAAGAAGATACAGGTTCCCGCATGAGCCGCATCGGCAAGAGCGAACTTGTTTATGGCGAGATCATGAGTTTTGATGAGATATTAAATAAGGTCAGAAGCGTGACGCCAGATCAAATACATCAATTAGCCCGCGACTTGTTAAGCGCGCCCGCTACCCTTGCACTAGTGGGTCCATTTAGAAGTAAAACCAAATTTGAGAAGGTGATTGCGTGAGTATCAAAGTTGCAGTTCTTGGCGCAAAAGGGCGCATGGGATCAGAGAGCGTTAAAGCGATATCTGGCACAAGCGATCTTGAAGTTGTTGTGCAATTAGATCTTGGTGATTCCCTCGATAAATTAATTTCAAGTGGCGCCCAAGTCGTAGTTGATTTCACGCACCCAGACGCAGTTATGGCGAATTTAGAATTTGCAATCAAGAATGGGATTAGCGTTGTAGTTGGTACAACTGGTTTCGATGAGGCGAAGTTGACTCAAATTAAATCTTGGTTGGCCGCTAATCCAAAAGTTGGCGCACTCATCGCACCAAACTTTGGACTTGGCGCAGTGTTAATGATGCAGTTTGCGGCCCAGGCTTCTAAATACTTTGAATCAGTTGAAATTGTTGAACTACATCACCCAGCCAAAGCTGATGCACCATCTGGTACAGCTGCCAGAACCGCAGAGCTAATTAATGAAGCGCGGGCAAGTGTTAAGAAGGCAGCAATGCCAGATGCCACAACTTCCGAGATTGCTTGTGCACGTGGTGCAAAGATTGGCGATGTTCACGTTCACTCAGTTCGTCTTCGCGGCCTTGTTGCACATCAAGAAGTTATCTTGGGTGATATCGGTGAAACACTTTCAATCCGTCATGATTCAATAGATCGCACTGGTTTTATGCCAGGGGTCCTATTAGCGGTGCGGAACGTTGGAAAGAATCCAGGTTTAACCTTTGGTCTTGAAAATTATATGGACCTTAACTAAGGAGCAAAGATGAGCACAGTATTAATGTATGGCGCAGAATGGTGCGGAGATTGCCGCAGATCAAAACGTTTTCTAGATTCAAATAACGTTGAATATACCTATGTTGATGTTGAGGCAGATAAGACGGCGGCCGATAAAGTTGTTGAAATAAATGGTGGCGCCCAATCAATTCCAGTAATAGTTTTTGAAGATGGAACTCACCTTACAGAGCCTTCAGATATTGATTTAAAGGCGAAGCTAGAAGCGCTAAAGATTCTTTAGAAGTAACGGTAGGCAAGCGCGGAAGTAAGCGCAGCCCCAACCACAACCACCGGGAACGGTGCCTTCGCAATCAACAATGCAATTGCCGCAGCCATTCCAAGCGCTCGATTATCCAGAACTAACTTAGTTTTATCTGCAAAGGTATTTACTGCAACTAAAGCAGTTAACAAGGCGACAGGAATCAAGTTATTAATCCGCAGAATCCGGGGATGGCTTAAGACTGATTCTGGAACTGAAGCACCGAGAACCTTGATAGTAAATGCAAGTGCGCTTGAACCAATTACCGCAATCCAGAAGTTGCTCATTTACGCCACCCAATAATTATTGCCAGCAGAGTGCAAGAGATAATTGGAATTCCTGCTGGAACAATGGGAGTCAGCGTTAGTGCAAGAACTATTGCAAATCCGGCAAGCACCCATGCCTTGCGGTCGGAAAGTCTTGGCCATAAAAGTCCGAGAAATGCCGCAGGTACTGCCGCATCTAAACCCCAGGCAGATGGATCGCCAATTGCCTGGGCACCAAGTGCGCCGGCAAGGGTAAATAAATTCCAAAAAAGAAAGACACCAAAGCCGGTAAACCAGAACCCTTTACGCATATCTGCTTCATTATTTTGGGCAAGTGCAACGCCAGTTGATTCATCAATTGTTATCTGCGCGGCAATAATTCTTCGCCAGCCACGTAATTTCAAAAGTGGCGCAAGGCGAAGACCATATAAACCATTTCGAGTTCCGAGCAGAGTCGAAGTTGCGATTGCATTGATAGGCGTTCCACCTGCAGCGATCACGCCAACAACAGCGAATTGTGAGGCGCCTGAAAAAAGTAGAAGTGAGAGTAAGCAAGCCTGCAATACTGAAAAGTGTGCTGCAACAGCTGCCGCACCAAATGCGCTGCCGTAAGCACCGACTGTTATTGAGACGCTAAATGAATCTCGCTTCACTGACACGCCGAAAGTATGCCCTAATCCACGGCACAAGGCACTGCTTTATATAGGGTCGGGTTATGACTACCGAGACCGAAGATACAAAACAAGAGATTATTTTCCGCGATGACATGACCGTTGAATTGGTGAAGTCGAGTGCAAGCGATGCGGATGTTATTTGGGCGGCTCGGGTCTCAACTGCGGGAGAGACCACGTTAGACACAGTTGGTGAGTCAAGCAGTCGCGATGCCGGGCTAATAAATTATCTTGCCCGCGAACGCCACGGAAGTCCCTTCGAACATACTTCAATGACCTTCTTTATTTCGGCGCCAATATTTGTCTTCCGTGAATTCATGCGACATCGCATCGCTTCATACAATGAAGAGAGCGGTCGCTACCGGGAACTTCGTCCTGTTTTCTATATTCCAAATAAGGATCGCAAATTAGTTCAAATTGGCAAAACGGGCGCATATACCTTTGTTGATGGCACGCCTGAACAATTACAGATTACTGTTGACGCGATTAAAGCTTCTTGCACTTTTGCATATGAGAACTATCAGAAGATCCTTGCTGCTGGTGTGGCACGTGAAGTAGCCCGCGCAGTTCTTCCAGTAACTCTTTATTCATCAATGTACGTAACTATGAATGCTCGCGCACTCATGAACTTTTTATCACTGCGAACATCAAGTGAGGGCTCACATTTCCCGTCATACCCACAACGCGAAATCGAGATGGTTGCCGAGAAGATGGAGAAGTATTTCTCCGAATTAATGCCTATGACATACGAGGCATTCCAGAAATCTGGACGCATAGCTCCTTAGTTTGCGTGTAACCTAAGCGCATGAGTATCACACCACCATTTGGCCGGTTAATTACCGCCATGGTCACGCCATTCAACAAGACTGGCGAGATTGATTGGGCTGGTGTTGAAACCTTAGCAGCGCACTTAGTTTCAACCGGACATGATGGCATTGTCGTAAATGGCACAACAGGTGAAGCCCCAACAACAAGTGATGATGAAAAAGATCAGATCGTAAGTGTTGTAAAGAAAGTTGTTGGATCAAAGATTCACGTAATTGCTGGTGCAGGTAATAATGAAACTTCACATTCGGTTGTTCAAGCAAAGCGCGCGGCAAAAGCTGGTGCCGATGCACTTCTAGTTGTTACCCCTTATTACAACAAACCACCTCAGGCAGGTATTGCAGCACATTTCCGTGCAATGGCCGATGCAACTGATCTTTCAGTAATGATGTATGACATACCAGGCAGAACAGGTATTGAAATTGAATCTGACACAATTGTTGAACTTGCAGAACACCCAAAAATTGCTGCGCTAAAAGATGCAAAGGGCAATGTTGCCGCAACCTCTTGGGTTATTAAGCGCTCTGGAATTCCCGTTTATTCTGGCGATGATATTTTGAACTTGCCACTGCTTTCTGTTGGCGCAGTTGGATTTGTTTCAGTTTGTGGTCACACTGTTGGAAGTGGCCTTCGAGAAATGTTAGATGCTTGGTTTGCGGGAAAGCCAGAGCGCGCACTAGAGATGCACCAAAAATTATTACCGGTATTCACCGGAACCTTCCGCACCCAAGGTGCGATATTGACTAAGGCCGCACTAAATGAAATGGGCCTACCTGGCGGATTTACTAGATTGCCACTTGTCGATGCCACCGCTGCGCAAATAGCGCAACTGCGGGAGGACCTACGACAAGGTGGAGTAACACTTAACTAATGAATCATCCGCATCCAGATTTACCTTATCCATCCAAACTCGCACCAAAAACACTTCGCATAGTTGCACTAGGTGGGTTAGGCGAAATCGGTCGCAATATGACCGTATTCGAATATGAAGGAAAGTTATTAGTTGTTGACTGTGGCGTTCTCTTTCCAGAAGAGAGTCAGCCAGGTATCGATTTAATTTTGCCGGACTTTGAATATATTCGCGAACGATTAGATGATGTAGTTGCAGTTGCTCTTACTCACGGCCACGAAGATCACATCGGCGCTGTTCCATATCTGCTCCGCGAACGGAGTGATATTCCAATTGTTGGCTCTAAATTAACTCTCGCCTTTACTGAAGCAAAGCTAAAAGAGCGTCGCATTACAGCGCCAATGATTGAAGTTAAAGCTGGAATGATCCAGAAGTTTGGGCCTTTCGAATTGGAATTCGTAGCAGTCAATCACTCGATCCCAGATGCACTTGCAATCGCAATTCGCACACCTGCCGGATTAGTTCTAGCAACTGGTGATTTTAAGATGGATCAACTTCCACTAGATGGCCGCATAACCGATCTAGCAACATTCGCCAGATTAGGCGTCGAAGGCGTTGACCTATTTATGGTTGATTCAACAAATGCCGATGTTCCAGGATTCACAACTGCAGAGCGCGAAATCAGCCCAGTTCTCGATCGCGTAATTCGCCAGACTGAACGACGAGTAATTGTTGCCTCATTCGCATCACACGTTCATAGAATTCAACAAATTATTGATGTCGCCGAACTTCATGGGCGCAAGGTTGCCTATGTTGGTCGAAGCATGGTTCGTAATATGAAGTTGGCTGAAGATCTTGGTTATTTAAATATTCCACCTAATCTTCTGGTTGATTCAAAGAACTTGAAAGATTATGGCGACAAGGTTGTTTTAATCTGCACGGGCTCACAGGGTGAACCTCTGGCTGCGCTTTCGCGCATGGCAAATGGCGATCATGAAATTCAAGTCGGTAAAGGAGACACTGTAATTTTGGCATCATCACTTATTCCAGGAAATGAAAATCCGGTCTTTCGTGTGATCAACGAGCTAACTCGCTTCGGCGCAAATGTCGTACACAAGGGCAATGCGATGGTGCATGTTTCCGGACATGCTGCTGCTGGTGAATTGTTATATTGCTACAACATTGTTAAGCCAAAGAATGTTATGCCAATCCATGGTGAATGGCGCCACCTTCGGGCAAATGCCGAACTTGCTATTAAAACAGGTGTACCTCGCACAAATACCTTAGTTGTTGAAAATGGAATAGTTGTAGACATGGCAGATGGATATGCCGATGTTGCTGGCGCAATTCCAGTCGGATTTGTTTATGTTGATGGCCAGAGCATTGGCGAAATAACCGAAAGTTCTTTGAAGGATCGTCGAATTTTGGGCGAAGAAGGATTCATTTCCGTAGTTGTAGTAATCGAATCTCAAACTGGAAAGATTGTTGCTGGTCCAGATATTCATGCACGTGGCTTTACTGAAGATAATGCGCTCTTTAATGAAGTAAAGGGCATGATTGAAAAAGCACTTGCTACTGCGGTAGGCAATGGAATTAATGGAACACATCAACTTCAACAAGTCGTTAGAAAAACTGTCGGAAGTTGGGTTGGCGACAAGCATCGTCGCAAACCAATGATTGTTCCTGTTGTCATCGAGGTATAAGCCGTAGCGCGGCGCGCCTTAGATATCACGCTTATCGAACGCTTTAAGGTTAGCCATTATGGCCGCGAGAAAAAAAGCATCAAATAAGAAATCTGCGGCAGCCAACGGAGCTGCACGTGGAATCGGTGCAATCTGGCGATTTATTGCAAAGACTTTAGGTTCTTCAATTCGTTTCATCTTTCGTGGCGCTCAAGATCTTGATCCAGCACACCAACGAGATGGCATCGCATTTCTGATATTTATCCTTGGACTAATTTCTGCTGCCGGTGTCTGGTTTAGCTTGGATAACGTTGTTGGACACGGAATATATGCCGCTGTCTTTGGTTTAGTTGGGCGACTTGGGGTCTTTGCACCTCTCATATTTATCTACTTTGCATTTCGACTTTTCAAGGCGCCAGATGACTCAAGAACCACAGGGCGAATTATTGTTGGAACTTTTGTTTTACTAATAACAATTACGGGACTACTTCATATTATTAATGGATCTACCGGCACCGGAGAAACTGCAATTAGACATGGTGGTGGCTGGATTGGATACGGTGTTTCGACACCGCTTGTTGCACTTGTAACAACAATTCTCGCTATCCCAATTCTGATAATTTTTCTCTTCTTTGGCCTTCTAGTAATTACTGCAACTCCGGTATCAAAGGTGATGGAACGCATTTCAACGCTATTCCATTGGGGCAGTAGCAAAGTCTCAGATGCCAGAGCAGCTCGTGCAGAAGAGGCCTTTGAAATTTCTGATACCCCACCATTTGAAACTCCGCTTGTTCAGGGATTTATCCATGAAGATGAGGAAGAAGAACTTGATGAAGAGAGTTTCGATGAGGAGTTCACTGTTGAAATTCCTCGTAATCCAACTCCCGTAAGCGCGCCAGTTGCAAACGTTCCAAAACATGCAAAGCAGATGTTATTAACCGGTGACACAAAATATGAACTGCCTTCAATGGATCTACTTAAGAGCGGCCCGGCAGCTAAAGCAAAATCAAAAGCGAATGACGTAGTTGTTGCTGCACTGACTCAAGTCTTTGATCAGTTCGGAGTTGAATGTCGAGTTACTGGTTTTATGCGCGGTCCTACAGTTACGCGCTATGAAGTAGAACTTGGAAATGGCGTAAAAGTAGAAGCAATTACCGCCCTTGCAAAGAATATTTCTTATGCGGTTGCTAGCGGAGATGTCCGAATACTTTCACCAATCCCAGGCAAATCTGCAGTAGGAATTGAAATTCCAAATACCGATCGCGAGATTGTTGCACTTGGCGATGTACTGCGTTCATCTGTTGCTGGAAACGATACCCACCCTATGGTTATCGCACTTGGTAAAGATGTTGAAGGTAATTTCATCTGCGCTAACTTGGCCAAGATGCCTCACCTTTTAGTTGCAGGTGCTACAGGCGCTGGAAAATCTTCAATGATCAACTCACTAATTGTTTCAATACTTATGCGATCAACGCCCGATGATGTTCGCCTTGTAATGATTGACCCAAAGCGGGTAGAGCTCACAAGCTATGAAGGCATCCCACATTTAATTGCGCCAATCATTACCAACCCTAAGAAGGCGGCCGATGTTCTGGCTTGGGTGGTTCGAGAAATGGATATGCGTTATGACGATCTTTCAGCATTTGGATTTAGACATATCGATGATTTCAATAAGGCGGTTCGCTCTGGGAAACTGACGGTGCCTGAAGGTAGCGAGCGAATCCTAGAACCGTATCCATACCTACTTGTCATTATTGATGAGCTTGCAGATCTGATGATGGTTGCCGCCCGTGAGGTTGAAGAATCAATTGTTCGAATCACTCAACTTGCAAGAGCTGCCGGAATCCATTTAGTAATCGCAACCCAACGACCAAGTGTTGATATCGTGACTGGATTAATTAAAGCCAATGTTCCCTCTCGACTTTCATTTGCTACATCAAGCCTTGCAGATTCTCGGGTTATCTTGGATACCCCGGGCGCAGAAAAATTAGTTGGCCAAGGTGACGCTCTCTTCTTGCCTATGGGGGCAAGTAAGGCGATGCGAATTCAGGGCGCATATGTTTCAGAACGTGAAACTGAAGCGATTGTTAATCATGTTAAATCTCAACTGCAACCGGTTTATCGTCTCGATTTAGCAGCGCCAGTTAAGGCCCACATTATTGAAGATGACATTGGTGATGATATGGATCTGCTGTTACAAGCAGTTCAGTTAGTTGTATCAACACAATTTGGTTCAACTTCAATGTTGCAACGAAAATTACGAATTGGTTTTGCAAAAGCAGGGCGTTTAATGGATTTAATGGAGAGTCGCGGAATTGTTGGCCCGACCGAAGGTTCTAAAGCGCGAACTGTTCTGATTACCGCCGAGCAGATGCCAGATGTCTTAGAGCAATTGCAGGGCAACCTCTAAACCCAAAAGTTGTAATTCAGCGTGGGTCACTTAAGTGGGGGTCATTGTTGGGGGTGAATTCACCTCATTTCCACCTACTGACTTCCTCGAACTTGTAGAAATGCCCTGTCAGGTTTTACCCTTAAGGCCTTGGAAATCCCCTTCCAAATTGCAAGTAAGAGGAAATTGAATGAGTTTAGAAAATCTAACTCTCGGCACCGAAATTCGCGATGCTCGCGAAGGTGCTGGCTTCACAGTTGCGAAAATTGCTGAGATAACTCGCATACGCGAATCCGTGATTAAAGATATTGAATCAGATAATTTTCTAAGTTGTGGTGGCAATGCATATGCGCGTGGACATATCCGCACAATTGCCAAGATCGTAAAGTTAAATCCAGATCTGTTAATTGAAAAATTTGCACAAGCAACTGGTGATTTTGATCGCCCAATGATTGACCTATTAGAAGAGAGCAGCGTCGTAAAAGTACGTGCGCCTCGCCCCCAACTTTCTTATAAAAATCTCGCTTCGATTGCCGCCGGTGTTGTCGCACTCTTAATCGCAGTGCCTGCAGTTATCTCACTCTTCCCAAGTAACAAGACCTCGACAGTGGCTCCGTCAAGCCAAGTCGCGGCCCCTTCAACAGCTGATAAAAACTCACAGATAGTCGCAACTAAGACCACCGGAGTTTCCCTAGTTGTTACAGGTATTTCTGGAAAATCTTGGATTGGCATCCAAGATGCAAGTGGCGCCCAAGTTTTTAGTGGGTCAATAAAAGTCGGAGAATCCAAGTCATTTGGCGATGACCAACTTTTACAAGTGACGATCGGAAATGCGGCAGCTGTTTCACTTAATGTGAATGGTCAAGAAATTGGAACACCAGGTGGCGTTGGGGAAGTAGTCCATCTCTCCTTCACTCCAGATAATTCAAATAACGGCTAAGCCCAACTTAAAACTTAACCCCCTGTAAGATGGCGCAGATGAGCGCCGAGGATCTGATTAACAAGAAGCCTCGAACTGTCGCACTCGTAACTCTTGGGTGTGCCCGAAATGAAGTTGATTCCGAAGAACTTGCAGGAAGACTTTCAGCAGATGGTTGGACTTTAGTATCCGATCCAGCACTTGCCGAGGTTGCCTTAATAAATACCTGTGGCTTTATCGAAAGTGCAAAGAAAGATTCAGTTGATGCACTTTTAGAGGCTCATTCACTTAAGACAAATGGCATAACAAAGGCAGTAGTCGCAGTTGGTTGTATGGCCGAGCGCTATGGAAATGAACTCTCTGAAGCACTTCCCGAAGCCGATGCAATTCTAGGTTTCGATGATTACGAAGATATTTCACTTCGCTTACAGACGATTATTGGTGGTGGCTCCGTAGCTGCGCATAAACCAAAAGATCGCCGTGCGCTTCTACCAATTGCCCCAGCAGAGCGTCAGAAACTTGTTGCCCCAATTGCGGCTCTTCAACGCAAACGCCTAGATAACGCTCCGATTGCACCGCTAAAGATTGCTTCAGGTTGCGATCGCAGATGTTCATTCTGTGCGATACCAATGTTCCGTGGCTCATTTGTTTCTAGGCGCCCAACTGAAATTATCGAAGAGGCAAAGTGGCTTGCCGAGCAAGGAGTTTCCGAACTCTTCCTGGTCAGCGAAAATACGACTTCTTACGGTAAAGATTTTAGAGATCTACAAGTATTAGAGAACATGCTCCCAGAAATAGCAAGCATTTCGGGCGTTGAAAGAATTCGTCTCTCGTATCTCCAACCCGCCGAGATGCGACCATCACTAATCCAAGCCATGATTTCTGTTCCAAAAGTTGTGCCTTACTTTGATTTATCTTTCCAGCATGCAAGTGCCACGGTGCTTCGCAGAATGCGCCGCTTTGGCGATACCGAATCTTTCTTGCATCTAATTACACAAATCCGTGCGCTCTCACCAAACGCCGGAATTCGTTCAAATGTAATTGTTGGTTTTCCTGGCGAAACCAATGAAGAATTCGAAGAGTTAGTAAATTTCCTATCTCAAGCCAGACTTGATGCGATCGGTGTATTTGGCTATTCCGATGAGGATAAAACTGAGGCGCTAGACCTGCCAGATAAAGTCGATCAGGATGTAATTAATTCCCGAGTTGAACTACTTTCCAAGTTAGTAGATGAATTCTTAATGCAACGGGCAGAAGAGCGAATCGGAGAACATGTTCGAGTTCTCGTCGAGGATGAGGAAGCGCAAGAGGGTCGTGCCGATCATCAGGGCCCTGAAGTTGATGGCTCTACCTTCATTAAAAGCCGGGCAAAATTTAAAGTTGGCGAGTATGTCGATGCTGTTGTCACTGAAGTTTCCGGCGTAGATTTAATTGCGGTGCCACTATGAAACATCCAAACTTGCCAAATACGCTAACTATTTCCAGACTTATCGCTGTCCCATTTTGTTGCTATGCCTTATTTAAGAATGGCGGCGATGATTCTCTCTGGCGGGTAATTGCTTGGGCTGGTTTCTTCCTGGTTGGCCTAACTGATTTTTTTGATGGCCGAATTGCTAGGTCGCGAAAGCAGATAACAAGTTTCGGAACTTTCCTAGATCCAGTCGCAGACAAGATTGCAATTGGTTCTGCGATGGTAGGCCTATCGATGCAGGGCAAATTATGGTGGTGGGTAACGATTCTGATTTTGGTCCGCGAAGTATCCGTGACGATTCTGCGCTTAACTGTTATTAAAGAGGGCGTTATTCCGGCGAGTAAAGGCGGAAAGTTAAAGGCGATGTTCCAAGGTTTTGGTGTTGGGTTCTATATCTTGCCACTGCCAACTTGGCTTCATATTCCACGCGATGCATTTATGGCAGTTGCAATTTATCTCACGATCACAACTGGTTTCGATTATTTTAAAAAGGTCTTGAAAAAGTGAAGCGCAATCTTGATCTGGCTACGACGGTTGTTAAGCAATTAAGTAAAAAAGGTAAAACTGTCGCGGTTGCTGAATCAATAACTGGCGGCGGCTTAGGAGCGGCAATTACAGATGTGGCAGGATCATCTGAAATATTTCTTGGTGGCGCAATAACTTACAGCGATGTAAGTAAGACAAAATTGCTGGAAGTTCCAAAGCGACTTATTACAAAACACACTGCCGTATCGGAAGAAGTTGCAAAGGCGATGGCCGAGGGCGCCCGCAACTTATTTAAAGCCGACTATGCAATTTCAACCACCGGAGTCGCTGGCCCAGGCAAGGCATATGGAAAAAGCGCAGGCACTGTATGGATTGCAATTGCCAGCAAGAAAGAGACAATTGCTGTTGAACTTTCGATAGCGGGCGATCGCGCCACGGTAAGAAAGTCCACAATTGAGAGCGCCTTAGCCACTTTTTCGCGTATCCTAGGAGCGTGAGTTCAGTGACCCTTCTTCGCACCCATATCGGTAGCACCTTGCGCCAAGCGCGTATTTCACAAGGTCGCACCCTTCGCGATGTTGCAAAGGCAGCCCGCGTATCTTTGGGGTATCTATCTGAAGTAGAACGCGGCCAGAAAGAAGCTTCTTCCGAACTTCTAAATTCAATCTGCCAAGCACTCGACCTCTCTTTATTAACAGTTATCGCAAATGTATCTATCGAAATTCGCGCAACACAAGCTCCATCACTTAGCGTTGTAGAAGCCGCCGCTTAGCTTTCTAGCTAGCGACGATATTTTCGGATATTGGATCAACTGATGACAGTAGCCCCGGCTCAACGTTCAAGAACAGCGATTCTCTCTGGCGCGAAAATAGTAATTACTGAAGTTGGTTCATACGAATCAAATATGGTTGATATTGCTGCTCGTGCCCAAGTCTCAAGAGCTACGGTTTATAACCACTTTGCAGATAAAGAAGAGATGATGTTTAGCCTTCTTGAATCTGAAATTTTGCGCCTCGCAGATCTTGCTAAGAAATCGCCATCTCCCAAAGAGGCGCTACTTCTTCTATCTCGTGAAATTTCAGGGGATAAGGCCCTTCGCAAAATGACCGAGACCGATCCGGAAGATATCGCTAGCTTTGTAACAATTGGTGAACACCCGCTTTGGGCCGTTGTTCAAGAGTCACTGACCAAGATTTTTGGGTTAAATAATTACAGCCTGATTCTTCACTGGCTGATTGGCCAAATTGCCTCGCCACTTACGCCAGCTGAATCTGCCCATCAAGCAGAGCAAATCGCTCGATCACTCTCTAATTAAGGTCGGATAGTTTGCGAATAACTGAATTGCGCGCTCGCATTGCCGAGTATTTTCCAGATCCAACAACTTATTCACGAGATACCGTTCATGCCGAATTAGGTGGCATAACGGTTGAGCAAGCCCTTGTAATGGGTCAGGAGCCAGGAGATATCTGGAAGGGCGTTGTTGCCCATAATCCAGAGATGCCAGCTAAATACAGGTAGTTAATCTCCATAATGTGAATATATGTTAGAAATTATCAAAATACAGTTGTATTTTGTGAATCAAGAGTTAGCCTACAGATATGAAGTCAACCCTTCGAAAACAGGCAATTCTTGACCGCCTGAACTCTTCCGGTGAAACCGCTATCTCAGATCTGGCTAAAGAATTTGGTCTCTCAGAGATGACAATTCGCCGGGATCTTGAAACGTTGGAATTCGATGGCTATGTCCGCCGGGTAAGAGGTGGAGCAATTCCATCTCAGAGTCGCTCATATGAACCACCAATAATTACAAGGACTGGCTTCGAACATGAAGCCAAGATGCGAATTGGTAGAGCCGCTGCCGCACTTTTATCCGATAACGAGACCGCAATTATCGATGTAGGGACCACGACCCTTGAGTTGGCTCGTGCAATTGATGCAAAGTTACAACTTACTTTAATCACTAGTTCAATTTTAATAGCTGGGGAACTTTCTGCGAAACCAAATATTAGAACAATTGTTACTGGCGGAATTCTCCGAAAAGGCGAGTTGAGCCTAATAGGCGCTCGCGCTGAGAGTTCGTTTTCAGATCTCAATTGTGACACGGTGTTCCTGGGGGTTGCTGGCATAAGTTCTAGCAAAGGGTTAACCGAATACAACTTAGATGACACAAGGGTTAAACAAGAGGCAATAAATGCAGCGAGCCGAGTTGTAGTTCTTGCAGACGCAACAAAGATTGGAAAAATTGCATTTGCGAATGTTGCGCCAATTGATGTCGTAGATATCTTAATTACAAATGCCTCACCAAATAACAAAGTAGTTGACCAGATTAGAGATGCGGGAATTGAAGTTATTCACGTAGAACCAATTCAAAATGAAAAAAATAACAAGGAAGGCAACTAATGTCCCGCTTCTCGAAAATCTTTCCCAATATCAAAAAACCTTTAATTGCAATGGCACATGTTCCGCCGCTTCCTGGTACACCACTTTATGATGCTGCCAAGGGAGTGCAAGGATTAATTGATCATGTAAAGCGAGACACTGAAGAGTTATTGAAGGCGGGTTTTGACGCAATTCTCTTCTGCAATGAAGGTGATCGGCCATACCAATTAAACGCTGGTTTAGAAGCGTCTGCAGTTATGACGCGAGTGGTTACAGAATGCAAGCCAACTGATATTCCATTTGGCGTTGATTTCCTGTGGGACGAACAGTGCGCGATGGCTATTGCTGTTGGAAGTAGCGCATATTTCATGCGTGAAGTAATTACTGGAACTTGGGAATCAGATATGGGCCTGTGGACTCCTGATGCGGCAACGCTATTGCGCAATCGTCGGAATTTTGGTCGTGATGATCTAGCAATTTTCGCAAATATAACTCCAGAATTCGCATCAAGTATTGGACAGCGCACTCCGGCGCAGATGGCAAAATCAACTGTTGTTTCAAGTTTGCCAGATGTAATTTTAGTTTCTGGCCCGATGGCTGGAAGTCAGCCCGATGTTAAGACCGTGGCAGATGTTCGTGAAGCAGTCGAAAAAGAGATTCCAGTTTTGTTAAATACTGGTGCACGTTCGACCACAATAAAAGAGTTCTTCAAATATGCCGATGGTTGCATTGTAGGTAGCGACTTAAAGCGCGATGGCTACACCTGGAATGAAGTTGATCCAGAGCGGGCAAAGAGATTTATTGATGCGGCCCGTAGTGCCTAAATCCAATTCATCCTTAATCCTTGGAGTCGATATCGGCTCTTCCGGACTAAAGGCTGTCTTGTTGGATGTGGAAAAAGGAATCCGTGCAACCGTCTCTGAAAGCTTGGCTCTTTACAACGAACATACTGGCTGGGCTGAAGCTGATACGAATGAATGGTGGCAGAGCCTTTGTAATGCAATACCTAAATTAATTTTTGAAGCTAATTGCAAGAACACAGATATTTCGGCAATTGCAATATCTGGAATGGTTCCCGCTGTTGTAATTTCAGATAGAAATGGCCGCGCTTTGCGTAAAGCAATTCTTCAAAATGATGCTCGTGCAACTAGTGAAATTACGGAGTTAGCTTCAAATCTAGAAGGACTGGATTTACTTTCACTCACGGGGTCGATGTTGACACAACAATCAGTTGCTCCAACGGCCTTATGGCTCGCGCGAAATGAAGGCGAGATTTGGAAGCAGACCAAGTTTATTTGTGGCTCATATGACTGGATGGCAATGCGCTTAGGTGCAAAGCCACATGTTGAACGAAATTGGGCAATTGAAAGTGGTTTATACGGCTGGGATAAGAAACCAATTAGCGAAGTTATAACCGCTACTAATATTTCTTGGCCAGAATTACTAGAGCCACTAGATCCTGGATCTCAAGTAGGCGAAATATCTAAAGAGGCTGCTACTGAAACCGGCCTGCAAGCAGGAACGAAAATTTACGTAGGCGGAGCAGACCATGTGCTCTCGGCTTATGGCGCTGGATTAAATAATCATGGAGATTGTTTGGTAAAACTTGGTGGCGCTGGAGATATCTTGGCGGTTAGCGATGAATTTTTTATCGACTCCAGATTGTATTTAGATGCACACCCAATCCCTGGAAAATGGTTACCAAATGGATGTATGGCGACGAGTGGTTCCCTACTTCGATGGGAACAAAAATTATTAAATGACGTTGACCTGGTGACACTTGATAGCGAGGCACAGAATAGTGAGGCAGGTGCACTACTAGCGCTTCCATATTTTCTTGGCGAAAAATCTCCGTTGCATGATCCAAACTTAAGAGGCGTTATTTCAGGATTACATCTTGGAACTACGCGTGGCGATATCCATAGATCCTTTCTAGAAGCAATTGCTTATGGATTCAAACAGCATTTTCAAATTTTTGCGGAACGAGGTTTAATTGTTAATAATCCAAAGGTCACAAATGGCGGTTCCAAATCTAGATTATGGCGAGAGATTCTTGCAGATGTCCTCGATAAGAATTTAACTTCAATCATTAACCACCCTGGAGCTTCATTCGGAGCTGCTGTTATTGCAGGCATAGGAAGTGGGGCAATTAACGATTGGTCATATGTAGACGGAGCGTTAGAAAAAGGTGAAATTATCGAGCCGAATAAAAATAATAAGGCTAGATATCAAGAGCGCTATGAAATGTATTTGGAGCTGCAAGCATCAACTCGAGAAATTTCACATAAATTAGCAAGAACTAATTAGGAGGAAAAGTGAGCAATCAGGTAGCCGTAGTAACAGGAGCTGGGTCAGGAATAGGCGCAGCTATTGCTCGTGAGTTATTTTCCCGTGGGTATACCGTCGTGGTCTCTGATATTGATTTAAAGAGTGCGCAAAAAGTAGCAAGTGAATTAGACGGCGCGGCCGCAGAGCAATTAGATGTAACAAATCCAGCCGCCGCAACCGAATTAGTTAACAAAGTTGTTAAAGATTATGGCCGGATTGATGTTTGGGTTTCAAATGCTGGTATCTCTAAGATGCAAAAGTTTGTAGATGTATCTCCTGAAGATTTGAAGCGCAGTTTTGAAGTTAATACTTATGGAATTTTCTACTGCGGACAAGCAGCTGCAAGAAAAATGATAGAACTTGGCACAAAAGGAAAAATTATTAACACCGCATCGATGGCCGCGAAGCAAGGACGAGTTCCATTTCTTGCCGATTATGTTGCAAGCAAGTTTGCAGTACTCGGTCTAACGCAAGCGATGGCTTTCGAATTAGCTCCACACGGCATTCGAGTTAATTGTGTTTGCCCTGGCTTTGTGGCTACTCCAATGCAAGATCGAGAGTTAGCGTGGGAGGCACAACTTCGCGGAACGGATCCCGAGAGTGTGAAGAAGCTTTGGATTAATGACACCCCACTTGCTCGCTTAGAGACCCCCGAAGATGTAGCGAAGGTTGTCGCTTTTCTTGCGGGCACTGATGCCGACTTTATTACCGGTGAAGCAATCTCAGTAAACGGGGGAGCGTATATGGATTGAGCCCCACAAAGTAAAAACTTAATATCGAGATCTCTTCCCTTTTAGATTTATTTAAATTAGCGTTTACCAACGTTTGTTTTTCTCAAATAATCTCAATGACGAGGAGTAAAAATGCCGTATAACGATAATCAAGACATACAAGAAGATAAAGCGCTTAGCGCTTTCGGATACAAAGAAGAACTTAAACGTACGATGGGTGGATTTTCATCTTTCGCACTAGCTTTCTCAATGATCAGTGTTACAACTACTGTCTTCACTTTATTCGCACAACCATTCCAAACTATTGGCGGCATAGCCATTTGGCTCTGGCTTCCAGTAATCGCAGGCACGCTTCTATTGTCTGCTGTTTATGGCCACTTAGCAGTTCGACTCCCAATTACCGGGTATGCCTATCACTGGGCTTCACGTCTGGTAAACCCTTCATATGGTTGGTTTACTGGATGGAATGCGCTTCTCTGCCAATTCGTTGGTTCTGCAGGAATTGCAGTAGCGACGGCTTCGGTTTTCGCCCCAGATTTCTGGGATAAACCAACACACGCAAACATAATTATGCTTTCAACGATTGGAATTGTTTTTGCAGTAGTTGTAAATATAATTTCAATTAAATTAACTGCACGCATCAATAACGGTGGTGCAAGTATTGAACTTGTTGGCACAATCGGTTTAACACTTCTCTTAGGAATCGGAATTGCATTCTTTGCTAATAAGCAGGGTGCAAGCATTCTTTTCCAGAGAGGTTCAAGTACCGGCGGTGCAATTAACATAACTGCAATTGCAACAGCGTTGCTACTTCCAATTTGGACAATTGCGGGCTGGGAAGGTTCTGCTGACTTAGCAGAAGAAACTCATGATCCACGCAAGGTTGCTCCACAAGCAATGCGCCGTGCAGTAATAATCTCCGGTCTTGCCGGCTTAGGAGTTTTTGCTATTTTCGCAATGGCAATTCCTGGTCCAATAGCAGACACTGTTAACTCAACATCATCAAATCCAATGATTGCAATTTTTGAATCGCACTTTGGTTCTGCTGGTGGGTTCTTGCTTCAAGTTGTTTGCTTCGTGTCCATGTTCTCATGCCTACTTGCAAATGTTACTGTCGCAACTCGTACATGTTATTCACTATCAAGAGATAACATGCTTCCTTTCTCAAAGACTTTCTCAAAAGTTAATCCAAATACCAAGACACCTATTGCAGCAGTTCTTCTGGTCGGAGCTTTTGCAATTGGAGTGACATTCCTTTCATCAGGAATTGCTTCTCAGGTATTGGGAATCGTAAGCGTTGTTCTTTACATAACTTATGGTTCAGTACTAGTTGCGGCCGTACTCGGAACTAAGAACAATAAAATTCCTAGTGCGCCTTCTCAGTACTACGACATGGGTAAGAAACTTGTCCCACTAAGTTATGTTGGAATCATTTGGGCAATAATCGTTGTCCTCTGCATGACCCTTCCTGCTGGAAGCCATGTAGTTGCAAAAATGACAATCTACTTCGAACTTGCCGCAGCCGTTTGGTACTTTGCAGTTCTTCGAGGTCGCCTGAAGAATGGAACAGCTGGTCCATTCCGCACTAATAAGTAATAACGCCTAAAAACTAGAAAAACTTGAAACCCCCGATCGGTCTCCGTGGAGATTCGGTCGGGGGTTTCGGCGTGTTGTTGCTATTCGAACAGGTGTTCGGCTACCCTTTATCCATTCGTGCTACCCAGCTCGGATATACCCAGCCTGAGCGGTTCCACATTTCCGCAGATGCCAAGCCTCTGCCGTCGGTGGGTCTCCGTACCTTCAGGACCGATAACGATGATCGATGAAAGGTCAACAAAATGGCTAAAGAACAGCCTGATAAACAATCTGAGAAGCAGAATTCAGATCGCACCAAAGCCTTAGATAGTGCACTTGCCCAAATCGAGCGTCAATTCGGTAAGGGTTCAGTTATGAAGATGGGCGATCGCGGCCCACAAGTTGTAGAAGTTATTTCAACCGGTTCAGTTGCGCTAGATATCGCACTTGGAATCGGTGGATTGCCTCGAGGTCGTATCGTAGAAATTTACGGACCAGAATCCTCAGGTAAAACAACTGTTGCACTTCATGCAATTGCAAATGCACAGAAAGCTGGCGGCATCGCAGCATTTATTGATGCTGAACATGCACTTGATCCAGAGTATGCCCGCAAATTGGGCGTTGATATTGATGCACTTCTAGTTTCACAACCAGACACTGGTGAACAAGCACTTGAGATTATGGATATGTTGGTTCGCTCTGGCGCAATTGATGTAATCGTTGTTGACTCAGTTGCGGCCCTAACACCTCGCGCAGAAATTGAAGGCGAGATGGGCGATTCACATATGGGCTTGCAGGCACGTTTGATGTCTCAAGCACTTCGCAAAATTACTGGTGCGCTTCACCAATCAAATACCACAGCAATTTTCATTAACCAATTGCGCGACAAGATCGGTGTCTTCTTTGGAACACCAGAGACAACAACTGGTGGAAAAGCACTTAAGTTCTACGCCTCTATCCGTCTTGATATCCGTCGTATTGAAACTCTTAAAGATGGCAATGATGCAGTCGGAAACCGTACTCGCGTCAAGGTTGTTAAGAACAAGATGGCACCACCATTTAAGCAAGCAGAATTCGACATTATTTACGGAGTCGGAATTTCACGCGAAGGCTCACTAATTGACCTAGGTGTTGAAGTCGGCATCGTAAAGAAAGCCGGAGCTTGGTACACCTACGAAGCAGATCAACTTGGTCAAGGAAAAGAGAATGCTCGTGCATTCTTGATCGATAATCCTGATCTTGCAAACGATATCGAGGCAAAGATTCGCGAACATTATGTCCCAATCGTTGTCGATGCTGAACTAGTAGCTGCAATAGATGAAGCAACCGCTGAGGTTGATTTCTAAGCTATTGAGTAAAAGTCAAGAAGTAGAAGCAGATCCCTACTCTTTCGCACTGACCACGGCGCACAATGCCTTGGCACCACGCGCAAAGAGTAGGGCTGAGCTACATGCCCACTTAAAGAAGCGTGGCGTAGAAGATGAGATTGCCGCTGCAGTCTTGGATGAGTTAGAACTTCAAGG
>Ga0194060_10000769_pt1 | contig 23277 bp, 14 predicted proteins | sample SepL225m_MetaG_FD_163427 | JGI IMG/M metagenome (GOLD analysis project Ga0194060, IMG submission 163427) | Anoxic zone freshwater microbial communities from boreal shield lake in IISD Experimental Lakes Area, Ontario, Canada - Sep2016-L222-5m | ecosystem: Environmental > Aquatic > Freshwater >... | reverse complement strand
GCCAACAACAGCTCCTCCCGGCTCTCCAGCAACGCCTCCTGCTTCAACTGGCGGTCCAGCGCGATGCCTATAGTTGAACCAAGCCGCTCGAAGAACTCGGTCATCTCCAGTGTGAACCGATCCGGCCGGTGATCGTTGAACTGCATCAATCCGAAAATCTGGTCGCCCCGCCGCAACGGTATCAACGCCAGCGACTCGTAGCCCATGTGGACGCAGACGTTGCGCCGCGGGGTAGACGTCGCCGCCGTCATCGACGCCGGCAATTGCGATGTCCGGTTACACCAGAGACTGCCCCCCTTGGTAAAGAAGGTCGAACTCGGATCGAACCGGCCGGCCAGAACGTCTCCGCACAGGCAATCCATCACGTGATTTCCCTGCTCGTCGCGAACAGGGTATCCCGCCGAGTCGCGAGAGCAGAGACTCTCCTCCGATTTCACGAACACATCCGGGAACCCGATGGTCTGGTAGTACGGAAAGTCGTCGCCCTGCCTGATGCGCACGCCCACGGCCTCGAAGTCCGCCGCCTGCTTGATCTCGGCCAGGATGTCGTAAATCGGGTTGCCGCCAACCTCCGACTGAAGCAGCCGCTCCATCACACTCTTGGTAACACTGACCTCTGTTTTTCTCCACTGGCGTTCGGCCGCATTCCGCAGTTCCCGCCGGACAACATGGCCCAGCCGTCCGAAACGCCTTTGAACGCAGTCGCTCGCGCCCTGGTTCAGTGCGTCGTCGTAGCCGTATTCGCCATCGGTGAGGACGACGAAGGGGATGTCCAGCCTGCGTGCCTTCAAGAGCTCCAGCGCCCGGACAACGGCGAGTTGGGGAACCTGGTCGCCAGCCAGGATGATCTGCCAGCCGCGGGTGAGTTGGACCAGATAGTCCGATTCCGTCTCGACGCGCTTCCATTCCAGTTCGACGCCCGGGCGATGGAGCTCGGCGACAATCAGCGTGGCCTCGGCTGGACGGTCTTCGACAACCAGCACGCGGATCGGATCGTTCATGGTCGGCGTTTCCCTAGCAAATCGTTGGAACCGGCTTGGCGATAACGCGAGCGCCGCCACGCCATCGAGGCAGGCCAAGCGGCGAGTCGGCTGCGGGGAGGGCACCAGTCACGACCGGTGCTGCGCCGATCATAGTCAAGGATGGAGCCCCGCCCCTACGGCTGCACGATGTTGTTGCGCACCGCGTACAACACCAGTTCGCTGACCGAGTGCAGGTCGAGCTTGCGCATGATGTTGGCCCGATGGGCATCAACCGTCTTCACGCTGAGGCCCAGCCGTTGCGCGGCGTCTTTGGTGGACCGGCCCTCGGCGACAAGCTGGACGACCTCGCGCTCGCGCGGCGTGAGCCGACCGGCGGGAGTGCCGGTCCTGGCCACATCCTGCCCGGGCCTCAGATAGGCATTGCGCACACGCGCCGAGAGGTGCCCGCTCAAGAACGGCTGGTGCCGAGCCAGCGCATCGACGGCGGCTACCAGGTGATTTCTCGCCTGGGTCTTCAGCACGAACCCGCGCGCGCCCGCCTCGAGCACCTCGAGCGCCAGCTCTTCGGAGTCGTGCATCGTCAGGATGAGCACTTCGGTGGCGGGCAACGCCCGGCGGATCTGGCGGGTGGCCTCCCGGCCGTTCAACTCGGGCATGCTGAAGTCGAGCACCGCCACATGGGGCTTCAGTGCCAGAGCCTGCGCCACGGCATCCCGGCCGTTGTCGGCTTCGCCGCAGACAAAGAAATCGCTACGGGTGGCGAGCAGCGCTTTCAGGCCCTCGCGCACCACGTCGTGGTCGTCGGCGATCAGAATTCGCACGATATTCAAATATGTTCCCGTTGCCGGGGACCGCTCACGCCCCGCGCCATCTCTCGCCGGCCCGACTCGGTTTCGGGCCCTCGGCCAGCCACCCGCTGCCGCCTCGCGCGCGAGGCGGCTGTGCGTCGTCGGCGGGCCGGCATGGCTGCGGCTGCGGATGCGCCAGGATAAATGCTATACCACCTTGGCCGCTGTTCGGCACGATTCACCACACCGGCAGGTTGGACCGAAAACGGCAGCTTCCCGCGAGGGTGCACGCGGACGCAATTGTGTGTATCCGAATGGCGACATCCGGTCCGCATCCGCGCGGCCGGATCGGAGGTGGGAAGGCGGTCGACCGCGCCGAAGGCGTCAGGACATGAAGTATTTGACGAGCCAGTCGAGGCGGCCACGCTTGACGAAATACATGCCGGAATAACGCATGATTTCGCGAACCCGCGCCCGCTGGTCAGGCTTGTAACAATGCGTGGGACAGGCTTTGCACTTGGGCTTCGGGTCGTACGGGCACTTCTCCAACCGCACCCGCACGTAGGTCAACAGGTCCCCGCACTCGGCGCACGGAGCGCCGCCGGGCGGCGCGTGGTGGGTGCGGCACCAGACCTCGACAAACGTGCTGACGGTGCGGAACTCGCGTTCGAGTTTCGCCTGGTCGGTTCGCGGTTCCCCTGGTGCGCGCCTGCGAAGACTGGCGGCGGGGATCACGTGGAGTCCGGTGGAATCGTCGGCCATCTGTTCCTGCGGGGGCGTCGGTGCAACGCGTTCACCGATCAGGCAGACGGCGCGATCGGCGTCGATCCGGTAGACCGACGCCGACCTGTCGTCGCCACCCGGCGGAGGTTCCCCCTACTTGCCCGCCTTCATGTACTTGTCGAAGAACTCAATCGAATCCTTGACGGCGGTCAACTGGATCGGGTCGGGCGCATACACGCCGGCCTTGTCGCGTTTCACGTAGACGAAGCCGTGGACGGCATGGTCGTAGGTCTTCCAGATCGCGTCCTTCTTGGCTTCCGCCAGCAAATCGTAACCCACGCGGAAGATGCCCTGCAGTTCGTCGGTGTCGCGCCCCTGCACGAAGATGGGCGTGGTGATGGTGGCGATGCGCTCCTGCGACAGCTTGAGGTCGATGCGCCCGCGGGCCTTGTCGGTCTCGCGCATCAGCATGCTCTCGATGTCGCGCATGCCGGTGGCCTTGGTCACCGTCGCGGTGTTGTCGGGCGTGAGCGACAGGAACTCGTGGTTGGCCGGCTCGCTGGCGACCGCCGCCTTCAGGTCGTGGTATTCGGAGGTGATCTTGAAGGCCATCTCGCCGCCGTGGCTCATGCCCATGTAGCCGACGCGGTTCGCGTCGATGTACGGGAGCGTCTTGACGAATTTGATAATCGCGATCACGTCCTCGTAGTCGAGCGGCGCACGGTTGAGAAGCTGGCGCCCCTGGCGGTTGCCCGACAGCATCTTGCCGAACTTGTTGTAGCCCAGCTCGATTTCGGCGCGGTAGCGCATCCAGGCGACCGCGTAGCCGGCCTTGAGGAACTGCTCCTGCGTCCAGCTCTGATTCTGGGTTTCCTCGATGATCACCGGCATGCCGCCTCCGCCGTTGCCCGAGGCGAACACGACGATGGGGAAGGGGCCGGGACCGGCCGGGGTCCGAAGGCCGATCGGCGAATAGACGCCGTCGTACATCGGCACGTACATCAGCCTGACCGGGATGTCGGACCCTTTGACGGGCTGGGTGATGGCGACGGCGCTGGGATCGATGGCGGCGGTGGGCGCGGATGTCTGGGCGGCGGCGAGGGTGCCGAACGAGGCGAAGACGAGAGCGGCGATCACGGTCTGGCGCATGGTCACTCCTGATTCTGCTGTTGCCGAAACACGACCGGGCTTATCGCCACGGCGGGCGATTGTAGGCGGTGACGTAGCAGCGCCCGTCGAGGCACAGCATCGCATCGCCGGTCTTCTGGTCGTTGCGCTTGACGAGCGTGTAGCTGGCCGGCCCCTGCGACTGCGAGGTGACCATCAGCGTCGATCCCTGCAGCTGCACGGTGCCGCGGTCGTCGGTCTGCGAGGCGGTGCCGCCGTACATGCCCGGGGCGTAGGCCGACATGCTGCCTTCACGGTGATAGGCATACGTGCCGTTCGCGTTGATGACGAAGCACTCGTTGCTCATGCTCCCGCCGCCGCTGTTGGCGGAGAAGTTCGAGAAGTAGCACCACTTCCCCGCCAGCTCCGCGATGCTCGATCCCCCGCCGCCCGGCGTGGCGGTCGGCGCGTTGGCCGCCATGCGCGTCAACACGGCCGTCTGCCCGTTAATCGAGACGGTGAGCGTGTCGCCGTTCAGTTGAAACGGGATCGGCAGCGTGCCGTCGTTGCCCACCAGCGTCAAGGTGTTGCCCTGGACCGCGTAGCGATACGGCGTGCCCTGGATGAGCATGGTCCCGTCGGCCTTGATCTGTGTCACGCCCTGCGGCCCCTGCCAGCTTCCCACCAACCCGGTCGCGGACTGGCTGCCGACGGTTGGGCCGGCCCCGCGAGGCGGCGCCGGGGCGGCTGGCGGCGCGGACGGGGCAGAAGCGGATCCGCCGCCCTGGATGCCGACCGCGCGGAAGATCACGGGTTGCGGCATCCCGCCGCCGCTAATCGTCATGGTCGATCCCGCGAACGCGGCGTTGTAGGTGACCGGCGTCCCGTTTGGCCCGGTCAGGGTGAGCACGCCCTGGCTGAATTGCCACCGCACCGAACCGGGTCCGAACGTGCCGGTGCCATCAGCGCGGAGCGACAGGCGCAGCGGCCCATTCTGGCCCTCGGTCTCCCAGTTGCCCTGCGGCCCCTGCACGGTGCTGGCGGGGCCAGCGCTCGCCGTGCCGCCAGCCTGGCCGCCAAGCGGCGCGGCGGTGCCGCTTCTGCGGGCCCCGAGTCCCGCCGACGTCCCGCCCTGGCGCTTGAAGTTCATGGCCCGATCGAGGTCTCCTCCCGCCAAGGTGAGCGCGTTGCCATTCAGGGTGAACGTGTAGCGATTGACAACCCCGCTTTCGGTCACCGTCAGGGCGTTTCCGCTCACCACGTACCGAATCGGCGCGTCGTCGAGCCGGCCGGTGCCGTCGGCATTGATCACCAGGCTGATGTTCAGCGCGCCTTCGTTGGCGAGCCAACTGCCGACCAGCCCCCCGGGCGTCTGGGCGGAAGCCGTGTGCCCAAGTGGGAGTGCAAGAATCAGCGACACGAGCAATCCGGCGGCGCGCAGTGTTCTCATCGCCAAGCGTCCTCGATGCGGTTGTGATTACAGGAACCCGTTCAGTAGCCTATCGCGACCGCCCGACGCAGGCAACCCGAATTGCGGCGCGGGGCTGGTGGCGCGGCTGGTGGCGCGGCGGCCGAGTCGAGCGGCGGCGAGAACGGCGGCTGGGGGACGCGCTGCCGGCGGGCAGGCCTGCCTCGCGCAGCGCTCGGCCGGTGCCGATCGCAGAAGCCGCTGATATACAATTCGCGGCGAGGGCCACTCCAGATGACGTCTCGCCGGACAGATGCGTTCGTACCTCCCGATCGGTTCGAGCTCGACCGCGAGATCGGACGCGGGGGCATGGCCGTCGTCTACCGGGCCCACGACCGCCACTTGGGGCGTTTCGTCGCCATCAAGGTGCTGTCCCCGGAATTGTCCGGCAGCGCCGGCACGGAGCGCTTCCAGCGCGAAATCACCCTGACGGCTCGGCTGGTCCATCCTGGCATTGTGGCGTTGTTCGACTCGGGCGTCGCGGACGGGCGCCTGTTTTACGTGATGCCCCTGGTGTCGGGCGAGACCCTTCGCGCGCGGGTCTCTCGGGGACCGCGCATGCCGCCGCAGGAAGCCGCGGCGCTTGGCGCCGATCTCGCCGAAGCGCTGGCCTACGCCCATGGGTTGGGCGTGGTCCACCGCGACATCAAGCCGGAAAACGTGTTCGTGGTCGCGGGCCGGGCCGTGCTCGCCGACTTCGGCATCGCGCGGGTCGTCAACGACCTCCTCAGTGATCGTGGAGACCTGACGGTGGGCGGCATGCTGGTGGGCACCGTCGCGTACATGAGTCCCGAGCAGGCCGGCGGCGATCCGGACGTCGACGGACGGTCCGACCTCTACTCTCTCGGGTGCATGCTCTACGAAATGCTCACGGGCATGCCTCCATTTGTCGCTCCAGCAGCCGCTGGCGTCCTCGTCAAACACATGACCGAAACGCCGCGACCTCTTGGCGAGCACGGCATTGCGCTACCGCCAGGTCTCGAGTCGATCGTGATGCAGATGCTGGCCAAATCCCGCCGCGACCGGCCGGCGAACGCGGGTGAAGTCGCCCGCCAACTCCGGGCCGCATCCCACGCGGACACTGGACCGCTTGCGCCATCACGTCGAGCCGAGACGGCCACGTCGGTCTCCGAAACCACGACCCGCCTGTCGCCGCGACTCGACTCGGGGCCCTTGGCCGATCGCCGAACCGCCGGCGTGCCGGCGCCCATCACTGAGGCCGACCGCCTCGTCGCGCAGGGGGTCCAGGCGTTCAACCGGTTCGGCGCAAGCGGCGGCGCCGCAGCAAAAAGCCTCCTCGACGAGGCGAAGGTGTATCTGACCCGCGCCCTGGCGCTCGACCCGAACAACGCTCGCGGCCTCTGTGCGATGGGGAATCTGTACTCGGTGATGGGGGGCTACGGCCTCGCCCCCAAAGACGAGGCGCTCGGTCGCGGCCGGGAGCTGATTTTCGCCGCGCTCGCCGCCGATGACCAGTGCGCCGAAGTGCATTGTTCGATGGGCAAGATCGCCCTGTACTATGACGACGACTTCCACGCGGCCGAGCGCCATATTCGGCGGGCGGTGGAACTCGACCCGGCTGAGCCCGAGTCCTTGCGACTCTTGAGTATTGTGTACAAGATTCTCGGTCGCGCAGAGGACGCCGTCGCGGCCGCGCGGATGGCCACGCGGCACACGCCCGATGTCGCGCCGCTCTGGAACACGTTCGGCGACGCACTTCTGGCCGCCGGGAGGAATGCCGAAGCGGTCGACGTGTTGAAGCGCGCGATCGCGCTGCTGCCCGGCTACGGTCCCGCCCTTGAGCGGCTCGAGCGGGCGCACGCCGCCCTCGGCGAATTCGATCGGGCGCTCGAAACCCGACGCTCCAGAATGCGACTGGCGGGCCAGCGCGACCGGGCGGACCTGCTGGACGCGGAGGCACACACACTGGGCGCGTCGGCCGCGATTCGTCTCGATATGCGCCGCGAGCTCGACGGCTTACTGCGAGAGGCCGCCACCGCAGATCCGTTTTTCGACAACCTGCGGCGCAACATCGGCGATCGGATCGCCAGCGGGTACGCCGAACTCGGAGACTGGCACGAGGCGATGGACTGGGTGCAGCGCGGCTACGAACGGCGCCCGGGACGTTTGCGGCGCATGCTCACCGACTTGCCGATCGACTATCGCGGACTCGCGGTCGATCCGCGGTACGCAGGCCTGCTGCGCGTGGCGGGGCTGGAGGATCTGCTCTGAGCCCGGCGTCGACATCGATGGCCCTCGGCACGGCGTGCGCAACGATTGGTGGTCGAGCGCTCGCTCGGACCATCCGAGTCATGCAACTTGGCGAGACCTCGAGTTCGGCGCGGTCGATGGCGCGTGCGCCGACGCCGTCCGGCGCACGACCTGGTGCGTGCCGGAGACGGCGCTGATACGGCGCTGATATATAGTTCGCAACGAGGTCCACTCCACATGCTGTCCCGCCGAGCGGATGCGTTCGTCCTGCGAGCCGGTCTCGCCCTGCTCGCGATCTGGGGCGCGACACCAACGGCCAGTGCCCAGCCTCCGGATCCGACGCCGCTCGGGGCCCTTGGCTGGCGGATGATTGGCCCGCACCGCGGCGGGCGGGTACTGGCGGTCGCCGGTGTGCCGGGGCAGCCGAACGTGTACTACTTCGGCGCCGTGGCCGGCGGCGTGTGGAAATCGGCCAACGTGGGAGAGACCTGGACCCCAATCTTCGACGGGCAGTCCATCGCGTCGATCGGCGCCATCGCGGTCGCACCATCTGATCCCAATACGATCTACGTGGGAACCGGCGAAGCCGATATGCGCTCCGACATTTCGTTCGGCGACGGCGTGTATCGGTCGACTGACGCGGGCCGCACGTGGCGACATGTGGGTCTCGACGACACACGCCACATCGCTCGCATCCTGGTCGATCCCCGCGATCGGTCGACGTTGCTGGTCGCCGCGCTGGGTCACGCCTACGGACCCAACGCCGAGCGCGGTGTGTTTCGCTCGACCGACGGCGGCGCCACATGGGACAAGGTCCTCTACAAGGGCTCCGACATCGGCGCGGTCGATCTCAGCGCGGACCCTGCCAACCCGTTGGTGGTGTACGCGGCACTCTGGCAGGCCCGCCGAACGCCGTGGAGCAGTTATCCCCCGGTCACCGGCTCCGGAGGGGGCCTGTACCGGTCTTCCGACGGCGGCCGCACGTGGACCGAACTGCGCGGCCACGGTCTTCCCGATGGTCCCATCGGGCGAAGCGGTCTGGCCGTGGCCCGCGGCGGAAACCGCGTCTACGCCTTGATCGACGCGCCCCAGGGTGGACTGTACCGGTCGGATGATGCGGGCGCGACGTGGCTGCGCGTCAACGCCGACGCCCGCCTCTGGGAACGCGGCTGGTATTTCGGCGGCGTGACCGTCGATCCCAAAGTGCCTGACACGGTGTACGTCGCCGATGTCGCCCTGTACCGTTCGACCGACGGCGGACGCACCGTCGTGCCCATCAAGGGGGCGCCGGGCGGGGACGACTACCATTCGGTCTGGATCGATCCGGACGATTCCGGGCGCATGATTGTCGGATCCGACCAAGGCGCGATCATCAGCGTCGATGGCGCCCGGACGTGGAGCAGTTGGTACAACCAGCCGACCGCGCAGTTTTATCACGTCGCCACGGATCATCAATTTCCCTACTCTGTCTACGGCGCGCAGCAGGACAGCGGATCGGCCGCCGTCGCGTCCCGCAGCGACGCCGGGTCGATCACGTTTCGCGACTGGTACACGGTCGGCGCCGGCGAAAGCGGCTATATCGCGCCGAGCCCGGCCGACCCGAACATCGTGTTCGGCGGCGACACGTACGGCGCCCTCTGGCGTTTCGACAAGCGCACCGGCCAGTCGCAGAATATTTCGCCGGTCCCGTGGATCGATTTCTACGCCGACATCGCCACGCGCAAGTACCGATTTACGTGGACCTCGCCGCTGGTGTTTTCGCCGCAAGACCCGCACACGCTCTACTTCGGCGCCCAGTGCCTGTTGCGCTCCACCGACGAGGGCCAGCACTGGGAAGCCATCAGCCCCGATCTGAGCGGCACGGATCCGGCACTGGCGACGTCTCTGGCGCGCGAGCCTCTAAGCGTCTCCAACGCCAAGGCGCAAGGCGTTGGCGTAATCTACGCCATCGCGCCATCGGCGAAACAGGCGGGCGTGATCTGGATCGGCACCGATACCGGCCTGGTGCACCTCTCTCGCGACGGCGGACGCGCGTGGGCGGCGGTCACGCCAGCAGGGCTTGGCGACTGGAGCAAGATCAGCACGATTGAGGCCTCGCCGCACGACGCCGCGACAGCCTACGCGGCCGTGGACCGGCACCGCCTCGACGACAACGGGCCGCACATCTTCCGCACGCGCGATTTCGGCAAGACGTGGTCGGAGGTCACCAGCGGCATCGCGCCGAATGCCTACGTCCACGCCGTGCGGGAAGATCCGCAACGCCAGGGGCTGCTGGTGGCCGGCACGGAACTGGGCGTCTACGTCTCGCTCGACGCTGGCGACCATTGGCAGTCGATGCAGCTGAATCTACCCGTCGCACCGGTCCACGACCTGCTGATCCATCAGAACGATGTCGTCGCGGCCACGCACGGACGGTCGTTCTGGATCCTCGACGACATCACTCCGTTGCGGCAGTTCACGGCGGCCGCGGCCGCGCGCGACGCGCACCTGTTCGCGCCCGCCACAGCCGTCCGCGTACGTCGGAGCGTCAACACCGACACGCCACTGCCGGCTGAACTGCCCGCCGGCACCAACCCGCCGGCCGGCGCCATCATCGACTACACCCTCAAACGCGAGCCAGACGGCGATGTCACCATCGACATCGTCGATGCTGGTGGCGCGGTGGTCCGCCGGTTCTCGAGCGCCGACCGGCAGGCGGAACCGCCGCAACCGCCGGCGATCTCGGACGACTGGTTCCGTCCCGCATCGGCGATCTCGAAAGCCCCGGGCGCGCACCGTCTGGTCTGGGATCTGCGGTACACCCCGCCGACGCTGCTGCAGCCCGACTACTCGATGTCGGTCGCGTATGGCATGAATACGCCGGCGGTGCCCGAGGCCACGCTGGCGTTGCCGGGGACCTACGACGTGCGGCTGACGGTGGGTGGACACGCCCTTCGACAGCCGCTCGACGTGACGATGGATCCGCGCGTCGCCACCTCGCCCGAGGGTCTGAAGGCGATGCACGACCTGAGCCGACAGATTGCGGCAGAACTGGACCGGTCGGCCGCCGTCTATCGCGGCGTGCGCGCTCTGCGGGAACAACTGGAAGCGCTGCACTCGCGCGTCGCGGCCCAGCCCCGCCAAAAGGACGTTGCCAAGGCCGTGGCTGCGCTGCTCGCGCGGACGCAGTCGCTCGAAGACAACACGCTTTCGAACACCTCGTCGGCGCCCGGCCTCAAGCAAACCCATCTGGCGCTGGCCGGACTCGCCGCGGTGGTCGAGAGTGCCGACCGCGGTCCCACGGCACAGGCTTCGGCGTTCCACGGCGAGCTCCAACAGGATCTGGCTCGGGAACTCGCGTCGTGGACCGGCCTCACGCGTGCCCCGCTGGACACGCTCAACATCCTGCTGCGAAAATACCGACTCGCCACGCTCGCGGTTTCCAACCAACGCTAATCGCCCGACACACAGCTATGACGCCACTGATCGCACCCTCAGCCGCGTGCCCCGCCGGACACCACCGCGTGGCCGTCGTACAGGCCGCATCGGTCGCCTTCGATCTCGAGCGGACGTTGATCAAAACGGCAGCGCTCGCCGCCGAGGCTGCCGCGACCGGCGCCCGACTCGTGCTGTTTCCCGAGGCGTTCGTCTCGGCGTATCCGCGGGGACTCGATTTCGGCTCGGTCGTCGGCTCGCGCACCGACGCCGGGCGAAACGACTACCTCCGCTACTGGCAGAGCAGCGTCGACGTTCCGGGACCCTCCGTCGATCGGCTCGGGGCGATGGCCCGCGCCAACGGCATCTATCTCGTCATCGGCGTCATCGAACGCGACATCGGGACGCTTTACTGCACGGTGCTCTTCTTCGCGGCTGATGGCACGCTGCTCGGCAAACACCGGAAGCTGATGCCCACAGGGTCGGAGCGCCTGGTCTGGGGCTTTGGCGACGGGTCGACGCTGCCGGTCTTCGAGACGCCGCTCGGCAGACTGGGCGCGGTGATCTGCTGGGAAAATTACATGCCCCTGCTGCGCACCGCGATGTACAGCAAGGGCATCCAGATCTACTGCGCGCCCACCGCGGACAACCGCGACTCGTGGCTGGCCACGGTGCGTCACATCGCGATGGAAGGCCGCTGCTTCGTGCTGTCGTGCAATCAGTTCGCCCGCCGGTGCGACTTCCCCGCCGACTATGGAGCCCACTGGGCCAACGATCCGGATGCGGTCATCTCACGTGGCGGCAGCTGCATCGTCGATCCGTTCGGCCAACTGCTCGCCGGGCCTCACACCGAGGGCGAAGCCATTCTGGTCGCCGATCTCGATCTGGCTCACATCGTGCGTGGCAAATTCGATCTCGACGTCGTAGGCCACTACGCACGCCCCGACGTCTTCACCTTGCTGGTGGACGAGCAGCCCAAGGTGCCGGTCGCCGCCGCCCCGCCCGACCGCGCCAGCCACGACGCGGGCAACCCGACTGACGCCGACAGGATCGGGTCGGAACCCCGCGGATGACGCCGGTCGCCAACAGCCAGATGTGGTCGCAACTGCTCGACCCGCTCCATGCGCTGCCCGCCTCGGCGCTGGTCGCGACCATTCCGCTCGTCATCGTCTTGGTGCTGATGGGCGTGCTCCGCAAAAGCGGGCTGGTGGCCGCGCTGTTCGGCCTTGGCTCCACAGCCGCGTTGGCCGCAATGGTCTGGCAGATGCCCGTGCCGCTGATTGGGTGGAGCCTGGCGTACGGCTTTGCCTTCGCCGCGTGGTCGATCCTCTGGGTGGTCTTCAACGGCCTCTGGCTCTACAACCTGACGATCGCCATCGGCTCGTTCGACCGGCTGCGCCGGTGGATTGCCGAGCGCGCGTCGGGAGACGCCTGCATCCAGGCGACGCTGGTCGCATTTTGTTTTGGCGCGCTGCTCGAAGGCAATGCGGGCTTCGGCGTGCCGGTGGCCATCACGGCGTTCCTGCTCGTCGGGCTGGGCTTCCAGCCGCGGCGCGCGGTGCTCGTCTCGTTGATCGCGAACACGGTACCGGTGGCCTTCGGCGGCGTCGGTGTCCCGATTGTCGCGTTGGCCGGCGTCACCGGGCTCGACGTGATGAAACTGTCGGCCGCGGTCGGCAGGCAACTGCCGTTTCTGTCGCTGTTGCTGCCCGCATATCTGACGCTGGTGGTGGGCGGGTGGAGCGGCCTACGCCGCACGTGGCCCGTGGCGCTGGTCGCCGGCGGCACGTTCGCCACCGCACAGTTTCTCGTCTCGAACCTCTGGGGCCCGTATGCCACCGACGTGGTGAGCGCGCTCACCTCGACGTTCGCGACGGTGTTGTGGCTGCGAGTCTGGTCGCCAGAGCCGCACCCGGACTCGGCGCCGAACCCGAAGGCCTCCCACTCGGCAGCCTCCGACTCTCCGACGCGCGTGTCGCTTCGCGACGTACTGACCGGCTGGTTTCCCTGGGCCGTGCTGTCGGTCGTCATGATCGGCTGGTCGTACTTCCAGTTGTTCCCGATCGCGCAGCGTCTGGTGCCCATCCCCCGGCTGCACAACGGCGTGCTGATTGCGCTCTACCAGAAGCCCTACTCCGCGGTCTTCGCGTTTCAGCCGCTGGCCGGCGGCACGGCCGTGCTCGTGTCGCTTCTGGTCACGGCGGTGTGGTTTCGCGTCGCGCCCCGCGTCCTGCTCGACACCGCGGTCAAAACGCTGCTCCAGTTGCGCGTGCCCGGCCTGTCGGTGCTGATGATTGTCGGCCTGGCCTATCTCTACAACTACAGCGGCATGGCCTATACGCTGGGTGCGGCGCTGGCGGGCGTGGGGCCGGTGTTTCCGTTTGTCAGCAGCGTGCTCGGATGGGTCGCCTGTTTTCTCAGCGGCAGCGACACGTCCGCCAATCTTCTGTTCGGCAACCTGCAGGTCGCGGCGGCCCACCAGCTCAATCTCAACCCCATCTTGATGGCCGCCACCAACTCGTCGGGCGCCGTCGCCGGCAAGATGATTTCGCCGCAGAACATCGCGGTTGGCGTGACGACGGTGGGTTTGATCGGGGAGGAGGGGCGGGTGCTGCAGAGCGCCTTCTGGCACAGCATTCTGTTCGCGGCGCTGATCGGGCTTCTGGCGTGCCTGCAGGCGTACGTGGTCCCGGGCATGATGCCGTAAGGCCCCTGCGCCTCGCCGTGGTCGGCGCGCGGGAAGCCGACGATCCCGTTCGTCGGCTCCCATGCCTGTGCGGCGTCGCCGGCTATCTGGCGACGACGATAATCGCAAACGAACCGGGCACCATCGGGCCGCGAGCCGGTCCGCGACCACCCGGCGCTGCCGGTGGCACGGGCGGCGTCGGCGCAACCGGCGGAGCCGCCGCGGTCGGAGGCACGGGCGGCACGGGTGGTGCGGCCGGAACCGGCGGGGCTGGCGGCGCGGCCGGGGCTGGCGGCGCCGTCACGCCAGGCGCGGGGGCCGTCGGGAGCGCGTACTCGGCGGCAATCAGCAGAATCCGGTTCGTGGCCGCATCCAACGTCAGCGTCTTGGCGGTGCGCTGGGTTTGCACGGTCTGCGCGACCTTGAAGTCGGTCGGGCTGATCTCCTTGATCACCGTCAGCGTCCCGTCCCCCTGCGAACTGAACGCCTCCATCGTCGCGGGATTGAACACCGCCCCATCCACGCCAACCCCGATCGGCAGGCTCGTGATGATGCGGCCGTCGGCGGCGCCGACGATCACCATGATCTGCGGATTCCGGCACGCGACGAACAGGATCTGGTTCTTGACGTCGAAGGCCAGACCAGCCGGCGTTTTGGCCGCGCTGCTGATGTCGTAGGTCGTGACGACGCTCAACGTCCTGGCGTCAACCACCGCGACTTTGTCTTTGTCTTCGATGTCGATGTAGAGCCGGCCCTTGCCATCAGTCACCGCCTGCTCGGGCGCGCCGCCCAAATCCACGGTGCCGACAATCGTGCCGTCGGCCGCGTTGATCACCGTCGCGTTGGGGGCCGTGTGGCTGAGCACCCAGATCCGGGCGTTGAACGGGTCGAACAGAATCCCGTCCGGATTGCCCTGCACCTCGATGGTCTTGATGATGGCGAGCGTCTTGGTGTCCCACATCGCCACCGGCTTGCTGCTCGAGAAGCCGTGGCCCGACGCCGGATCGACCGCCGCACCCCGCGCCGCGGTATTGGGAATCTCTCCGACCGGCTCGAGCGTATCGAGATTGAAGACGGCTATCCGCGCGCTGCCTTGACCGGTGCGCGGGACGTAGAGACGGCGCCCGGAGGCATCCGCGTAGACATAGTCGAATCCGCCCGCACCGCCGACTTTCGCAGTTGCGGCGATTTTGTAGGATCCGGCTGCCGGAACCTGCTGTGCAATCCCGACGACCGGCAGCAGCGTAAGCGCGACGCCCACGCACAAGGTGGTTCGTTTCATAAGGTGCCTCCAGTGATACTCCGACCACTGTAGCCTGTTTGTCGATGGTATGGGGGGTGTCAGGGCGATCAGCGACGACCCGGGCGGACGCGGCGCGACCTGCGCGTCGCACGCCCTTGGTGGGTGGCCTGTAGTTGACGGGGGTGTGGGGAAGGGGTTGCAGACCAGGCCGTCACCAACGCGCGTCAGCCAGGGATGAGGAGGGCGTCCTCGTCCCTGGCTGATGCGGCCAAGCCTGGTCCCGCGGGCGGCGTGACGGCCGCAGGTATCACGACGATTCGAATATCAAGCGGCTCGGGGCAGGGCGTGTTTCGCCGACGCGTGGCCACCTCCGGCCGATCCTCGGCTGCGGCCCTGGTGGCTCGCGCGGCCGGTGCCGTTGACCGTCGTTTCGAGGAACACCACCAGATCCATCGTGGTCTCGGCCTGCGACGTCAACTCGACGGCCGCTGCCGCATTTTCCTCGGCGGTGGCCGCAATCTTCTGCGTCACCGATTCCATTTGCGTAATCGCCTGCGCCACCTGGCCGATGCCCTGCGACTGCTGATGACTCGCGTCGTTCACCTGGTCGGCAATGCCCTTCACCTGGTGCACCGAGTCGGCAATCCCCGAAATGGCGGCGACCACCTGATCCACGTTTCGCGTGCCGGTTTCGGAGCGGCTGATGGACTCCTCGATCAACTCGGCGGTGTCCCGGGCGGCCTGCGCCGACCGCTGCGCCAGATTCCTCACCTCGTCGGCGACGACGGCGAAGCCCATCCCCGCGTCGCCGGCCCGCGCCGCTTCGACGGCCGCGTTGAGGGCGAGCAGGTTGGTCTGGAAGGCGATCTCGTCGATCGTCTTGATGATCTTCGACACCTTCTGGCTCGACTGGCGAATCGACGAAATCGACTCCACCATGGTGCCCAGGGCCCGGTCCGATTCCTTTACCCGGGTGTCGATCTCGGCCATCAGCCTGGCCGCCGACTGGGTCTGTTCCGCGTTGGTCCGGGTGGTCGACGACATTTCTTCCATCGAGGCGGACGTCTCTTCGAGCGCGGCGGCCTGCTCGGTCGCGCCGTTGGACAGCGCCTGGGCCGATGTTGACACCTGGGAGGACGCGGCCTTGACCGACTCGGCGCCCGACCGCAGCTCAATGGCGGCCTGCTGCAGCCGCTTGCTGACGCGGGTGACCACGATAAAGACCGCAATCCCAATCAACATCGCGGGCACCGATACCGATCCAATCAGGGTGCGCGCCCGGTTGTAGGTGGCGTCGGCCAGGTCGGCCTCCGCCTTGAACGTCACCTGCTGCGTCGCGCTGATCGCGGCGGCCATGTCGCTGTTTTTCTGGGCCACCGCCTCGCTGTCGGCCGACACTTTGAGCACCTTATCGATCTCTTTCCGCAGATCGACGCCCATGGCAATCGCATGGCAGGCATCGCACCGGCCGGCCCACTCGTCCATGCCTTTCTTGAGCGCCATCGCCTGGTCGCGGTCTTTGCCGCTGGTGGCTTTGACCAGCCGGTCCGAGGCCTTCGAGCCCTGGTCCACCAGTTTCTGCAGGCGTTCGGTCCAGCTCGAGAGCGTAGCCTTGTCGCCGGCCACTCCGGACAGAATCATCGTTTTCTCGGCGCCGAAAATGTCGGCGTTGATCTGCCGGATCTCGTCCACCACGAGCAGGCGCTGGGCGGCCAGCACGGTGTCGCCCTGCCTGGCCGACATGTCGGCGGTCGAGAGCCAGCCGATCGTGCTCAGCGTGAGGACGAAGGTCAGCAACAGTCCGAACGCGATGAACAGTTTTTTATTGAGGGACCAATTACTCACGTCGACCCACCTCGTTGCTGAGCCCTGGCCGCCGGCTGCTGACCAGGGCAGCGCGACGAGGCCGGACGATCCGGCCGGGCAACCTCTCTTACCGGTAAGAATCGGCTTTGGCTGACAAAGCTTGAGCGAAATGCCTACATCGAGTGGTCGGCCCTGGGCGGACCCCAATCTATGCCATAATCAGAGGGAGAAGACCCGCGTGAAGGACCGAGGCGAAGGCCGTCGAACACACCCTTCAGCTATCCGATCTGCTGTCCCGGTATTCACCGGGATTCCCGAGCCCTCCACGCCAGATACGACTGAGGCATTGAGCACGTTGACCCTATCCAGACCCCAGGATCACTCGCGACGTCCGCGTCGGCCGGGCCGCCCGGCCGGACACCGGTCGGCGCCCACCACCAAGGCCCCCGTCTCCCTGCCGTTCGAGACGCTGGACCACGACCCGACGCCGATTGATTTCTCCGCCCTCGCGCTCGACCCGCGCCTGCGCGTGGGCATCGCGGACCGGGGATTCACCAAGACCACGCCCATCCAGAGCGCGGTGTTCCCGGTGGTGTTCGCGGGTGCCGACTTGATTGCCTGCGCCGAGACCGGCACCGGCAAGACGGCGGCGTTTCTGCTGCCGATCATGCAGCGGTTGCTGGCACAGCCCGCGCCTCAGGCCGGCACCCGGGCGCTGGTCCTGGCGCCCACCCGGGAACTGGCCGTGCAAATCGAGGACGACTTCCAGGGCTTCGCGTATCACACGACCCTGACCAGCGTCGCGGTCTACGGCGGCGTGGACGCCGACATGCAGACACGCGGCCTCAAGGCCGGCGCCGATCTGGTGGTCGCCACGCCGGGACGGCTGCAGGACCTGATGAACTGCGGCGCGGCCAACTTCACGCGGCTCGAGGTGCTCGTGCTCGACGAAGCCGATCGGATGATGGACATGGGCTTCTGGCCCGACGTCAGCCGCATCGTTGCCACGCTGCCCACCACGCGGCAGACGCTGCTGTTCTCGGCCACCACGTCGAGCGACGTCGTGCGGATGGCGGGCGAAATCATGCGCACGCCCAAGCACGTGCAGATTGGACGGGCCGGCGGGCCGGCCACCACCATCACGCACGTGGCCTACGAAGTGTCGGCACGCGACAAGACCGACTGGCTCGCCGACTTTTTGCGCCGCCATCGCGAGCCGGCGCTGGTGTTTGTGCGGACCAAGCGCTTCGCCGACAAGCTGGCCAGCGCGCTGGTGGGGCGCGGAATCAAGTGCGTGGCGCTGCACGCCGATCGGACGCAGCGCGAGCGCACCGCCGCCGTCGAGGGCTTCCGCAGCGGCCGCCACAGCGTGCTGGTGGCGACCGACATCGCGGCGCGCGGCCTCGACATCGATGGCATCGAGCACGTGATCAACTACGAAGTGCCGCAATCCCCCGACGCCTACGTGCACCGGGTCGGCCGGACCGGACGCGCCCAGGCAACCGGCACGGCCGTCACCCTGGTTGCGGCCGACGAACTGCCCTACCTGCAGGCGATCGAGAAATCGATCAATATCAGGATGGGAGACGGCGCGGCGGCATAGACGGTCAGACCCGCCGACCTCGTCACGCCGCTGCTCTGCACACGGGAAGGTGATGACATGCGAACCGTGACGTTTACCTTGAACGGCCACCCCACACGGCTGACGGTTGACGAAAACCGGATGCTGCTGTGGGTCCTGCGCGACGACCTCGGCCTGACCGGCACGAAATTCGGCTGCGGCGCCACGTTGTGCGGCGCCTGCACGGTGCTCGTCAACAACGAGGCCGTCCGCTCGTGCGCGACGCCCATGAAGGCGGTCGACGGCAAGAAGGTCCTCACCATCGAAGGCCTCGCCTCGGGCGACACGCTGCACGCGCTCCAGGACGCGTTCGTCAAACAACTGGCGTTGCAGTGCGGGTTCTGCACACCGGGCATGATCCTGGGCGCGTACGCCTTCCTGCTCAAGAACCCCGCGCCCACCCGTGCCCAGATTGTCGAGCACATGGACGACCACTTGTGCCGCTGCGGGGCGCACGTGCGGATCGTGGCGGCGGTGGAAACCGCGGCGGCGGCGATGAAAGGGGCCACGCGATGAACGGGGACGACGACAACGAACTGGTGGTGGACGGCCCCACCACGTTTCCGGTCGGCCGGCGCGACTTCCTCAAGCTCACCAGCACCGGCGTGATCGTGCTGATGGCGGTCGATCCGGCTCACGCGATCCAGGAAACCGAGCGGCCTCAGACGGCGCGGCAGGGGTATCCCACCGACCTCAATGCCTACCTGCACGTCGGGGCCGACAATCGCGTCACCTGCTTTGTCGGCAAAGTCGAACTGGGCCAGGGCTCGATGACGTCGCTGGCGCAATTGCTCGCCGAAGAACTCGACGTGTCGCTCGCCTCGGTCGAGATCGTGATGGGCGATACGGATCTGTGTCCGTGGGACATGGGCACGTTCGGGTCGCTCAGCATCCGCAGTTTCGGTCCGGTGCTGCGGGAGGCGGGCGCCGAGGCGCGCGCGGTCCTGCTGCTGCTCGCGTCGGAACGCCTGCAGGCGGCCCCCGAACAGCTCGTCGTGTCGGCCGGCGTGGTCTCGGTCAAGACGGATCCGACCAGGAAGGTCACCTACGGCCAGTTGACCGAAGGCAAGCGCATCGAGCGCACGCTCGGGCGGAAAGCCACCGTAAAACCGTCGAACGCCTTCGCGATTGTCGGCAAGGCGGCGCCGCGGCGCGACGCGATCGCCAAGGTGACGGGCAAGGCGAAGTACGCCGGCGATATCGTGCCGCCCGGCGGGGCGCTGCACGCCCGCATTCTCCGGCCCCCGTCGCACGGGGCCACCATGACGCAGGTCGATACGTCGGCTGCCGAGAAGTTGCCTGGCGTCAGGGTGATTCGCGACGGCGATATGGTCGCCATCCTTCACCAGCACCGCGACGAGGCCGACGCGGCCCTCGCACTGGTCAAGGCCCAGTTCGCCCGCCACGATCCGCCCGTGGACAACGAGACGATTTTCGAACACCTGGTGCAGCGCGCACCGCAGGGCCAGCGGGCGGCGTCGGGAGGCGAGGTGGCCGGTTTCTCCGGCGCCACGGCGCAGACCTTCAAGGCCACGTATCGCGACAGCTACATGGCCCACGCGCCGATGGAAACGCATTCGGCGGTGGCCGCGGTCGACGACGGGAAGGTCACCGTCTGGGTGGGCACGCAGACGCCGTTCCCGGTGAAGAACCAGATCATGGGCGCCCTGCGCCTGCCGGCCGACAAGGTGCGCGTGATCACGCCGTTTGTGGGCGGCGGGTTCGGCGGCAAGTCCGCCTCACGCCAGGCGGTGGAAGCGGCACGGTTGGCGGTACTGACCGGCCAGCCGGTGCGGGTGATCTTCGGGCGCGACGAGGAATTCTTCTACGACACGTTCCGTCCCGCCGCCGTCATGACGATCGCCTCCGCGATCGATGCGTCTGGCGCGATCGTGCTGTGGGACTATCACGTCTACGCGGCCGGCGAACGGGGCGCGGCGCACTTCTACAACATCGCGAACCACCAGACGATGGTGTACGGCGGCTGGAGCGGGGCGCCTGTGGCCGGCTATCACCCGTTTGCCGTTGGGCCGTGGCGGGCGCCCGGCGCCAACACCAACGCCTTCGCGCGCGAATCCCACATCGACGTGATGGCGGCCAAAGCCGGGATCGACCCGGTGGCGTTCCGGTTGAAGAACCTCACCGACACGCGCATGATCGGCACCGTGCAGGCGGCGGCCAAGGCGTTCGGGTGGACGCCGAAGGCGGCGCCCAGCGGGCGCGGCGTGGGCGTGGCGTGCGGCATCGACGCGGGCACCTACGTCACGCTGATGGCGGAGGTCGTCGTCGACAAGGCGACCGGGCACGTGCAGGTGAAGCGGGTGGTCTGTGCCCAGGACCAGGGCGTGGTGGTCAACCGCGAGGGCACGCTGCAGCAGGTCGAGGGCTGCATCACGATGGGACTCGGCTACACGCTGAGCGAGGAAATTCGCTTCAAGGGCGGCGAGGTGCTCGACAAGAACTTCGACACCTACCAACTGCCACGTTTTTCGTGGGTGCCGACGATCGAAACCGTCCTGATCGACGCTCCTCACATTGCGGCGGCCGGCGCGGGCGAACCCGCCATCGTCCCGATGGGTGCGGTGGTGGCCAACGCGATCTACGATGCGGTCGGCGCGCGCATCACGCAATTGCCGATGACGCCGGCGCGCGTCACGCAGGCCCTCGCCCACATCTGACGCGCGTCGGGCCGTCGGCCGCTGTGTGCCGGCTAGACCCTGGGTCCCCGGATCTCCATCTCGGGATCGAGCACCGTATTGCCGTCGAACATGATGTCGAATTTGTAGAACCCGATGTCCGCCGTCTTGGGCTTGAGGGTCTGCCCACGCGATCCGGTGGGCCGGATGGTGTGTTCTCGCGTCAACGGCGCCTTCCCCTGCCGCAACTGGACCTCGGCGGGCGGATCGAGACGCCGGAAGTGACCGGCCTTGACCTCGACGCCGTGCGCGGCGCTCTGCACCTGGAATTCGACCGTGTCCCCGACCATGATTTCGGACGGGTCCGGGCAGATGTCGATCGCGTACTGCTTCTTGCCTCTCGCCGGGCTGACCAGAATCGTGATGATGCGCTTGACGCCTTTGTACTTCATGATGCTCCTTCCATGTGATGCCGCCCCCGCCAGTCGCAGATGTCCCGGTCCGCTACTGGCCCGATCGCATCAGGGCCGCAAAGTCTGGCCGCGCCCTGAGTGCCTCGAGATCGTCGTCGCCCTTCGCCCTCGACACGCTGAAATGTTTCTGCAGTGCCAGGCGGAGTCCGTCGATCGCCTCCGACGGCTGATTCAATAGACAGTACACCACGGCGCGCTTGTAGAGCACGTCGTTGTCGTCGGGACTGAGCCTGGCGGCCTGTTCGCTGTACCGGATGGCGTCGGCGCGACGGCCCAGTTTGGCCAGGTAGAGCGCATGACGCGCCATCACTTTGGCGTCCTGCGCGTTGACGCGCCGCAGCATGTCGCCGGTGATCTCGGCGGCCACGCGGTATTGCGCCTGGGCTTTGTCGGTCTGGCGCAGCCGCCGGTAGAGGTCTCCCAGGTTCCGGCGTTTGATGTCGTCGCGCGGCGCCTGGTCCACCGCCTCTTCGAAGGCGCGGGCCGCCTCGGCAAACAGGCCCTTCTCGTAGTACACATTGCCGATGTTGGTGAGGATGGTGGGATCGCGCTTGGGCGCGGTGTTGAACACGGCCAGCGCCTTGTCCCATTCTCCCAGCGCATCGTGCGCGGCCCCGAGATCGCCAATGGCCCACATGTGATCGGGCTGAATCCGAAGGGCTTCCTCGTACGGGCCGATCGCCTCGCGGTAGCGCCCCTCCTGGTAGTAGCACACGCCGAGCGACAGATGGTTGAGGACGTTGGCCGGCCTCAACGCGATAGCCTTCTCGTAGGCCGCCACCGCTTCCTCGGTGCGCTTGAGGCTGTACAGCACGTCGCCCAGCAGCCGCCGCGGGGCGTCGTCTCGAGGCCGCGCCGCGATGACGAGCCGGACACTTCTCTCGGCCTGATCGGCTTTGCCCTGCTCCAGGTAGACCCTGGCCATCGACATCTGAATCGACGGATTGCGCTCGTCGAGCCGCAAGGCGGCGGTGATCGCCTCGCTGGCCAAGCCGGCCAGCGCCGGATCTCTGGTGTCGCGGTACCGCGCCCACCGCGCATCGGCAAGGCCGGCGAAACCCGGCGCGCAGTTCGGGTCGCGGGCCACGGTCCGCAGAAAGGCGTCTTCGGCTTTCCGGGCGTTGCCCACCACGTCCTGGCGCTCGAGCAGGGCCAGGCCGGTCGCGTAGTCGGCGTACGCATCGCCCAGACACGTCGGGCCCCGCTCCAACCGCTCGCGATCTTCGGGCGTCAGGGCCGTGCCGAGCACCGACACCAGATCCTTGATGGCCTGCCGTTGCGGCGACGTCGCGCTGCCCGGCACCAGGTCGTACGTCCTGGCGGACACGATCTGCCCGCTGGCCTTCGCCACCGTCACCTGGAAGCGGGACCCCGCGCCACGGCGCGACACCGTTCCGCTGACGATCATCTCCACGCCCAGTTCGCGGGCGCCCTTCTGCACGCCGGCCGGCCCGGCGAAGTGCTCCGCGGTGTCCCGTCTGGACACCACCGTAATGCTCGACAGTCCTTCGAGGCCGTCCACGATGGAGGCCGAGAACGCCGCGGCCCCGAGATCGAGCGCCGGGTCTCGGCTCGGGTTGGTAAACGGCAACACCGCGACCGACTCGGTGGCCACTCCCAGGGCGGCAGGCGGCGGCGCGGTTCGCCAGTATGTGGCCATCCCGATGGCGGCCGCCACCACGCCGACCGCCGTCACCACGACGCCTCGTCGCGACAGCGCGGTGGTCAACGCGGCGGCGCGTCTCGCCACCGGCAGCCAGATGCCGGGTGGCGTGTCGCACGCGCTCTGGGCGTGACGCAAGTCCTCGAGCAGATCCGTAGCGGTCTGATAACGGCGGGCCAGGTCTCGCGACATCGCCCGCGCCACAATCGCGTCCAGCACGGGCGGCACGCTGCGGTTCGCCGCGGACACGCGGGGCGTCGGCGTCGACAGCACCGCGTACACGACCTCTGCGGTCGTCGCTCCGGCAAACGGTCGTCGGCCGGTCAACACTTCGTACAGGGTGGCGCCCAGGCTGTAGATGTCGCTCAAGGGGCTGGCGGGCTGTCCGGTCAACTGCTCGGGAGCCATGTAGGCGGGCGGGCCGGCCAGTTTCCCGGGGTGCGACTCGACGATCG
>Ga0194060_10000768_pt1 | contig 23298 bp, 16 predicted proteins | sample SepL225m_MetaG_FD_163427 | JGI IMG/M metagenome (GOLD analysis project Ga0194060, IMG submission 163427) | Anoxic zone freshwater microbial communities from boreal shield lake in IISD Experimental Lakes Area, Ontario, Canada - Sep2016-L222-5m | ecosystem: Environmental > Aquatic > Freshwater >... | reverse complement strand
GGCCGCACCACCGGCCTTCATGACGCCGACCCAAAACACATCGCCGGATAGCAACTCGGCCAGGAGGGATCCAAAAAAGACCGCCCAGAAATAACGCCGCCCGCCGATCAGCAGGGCTGCCAGCGCGATGCCGCTGGGCAGAAAGAAAATGCTGGCGACGCCGGTCGGGGAAAAATAGCGGATGACCAGCCACGACATCAGACTGTAGGCCGCGGCGACTCCGAGCAAGCCGAGCAGTTCAGCCCGTGACAAGGGCGGGGGGGCGGTTTTCATCATGGGGCAGAGAGCAGTTTTGTTAGCAAACGTCGCGGCGGCGCGGCGTTCACCGGTCGTCGATACGGATATGCACGATCATGGGCTTGCCGAAGAACGCTTCGATTTCGCGTAACTGGCGGATGATCGACTCGTCGAGATGATTGCCTCGCCCCAGCAGCAGGAATCCTTCCTGGTGATACAGGCTGCGCGACAGCTTCATGCCTTCTTTGAGGCGTGCGGTCGGCAACGCAACTTCCTTCCAGGCGCGCGGCGGCGGCGTGAGGCGATTGCGCGGTACCGAGGGACCGGCGCCAGTGCGCACGAAGAGGGTGATCGGCTCGGACCTCGCTTCCTGCAGGCGCAGCACCTGGGCTATCGTATCGGCGTCGAAGACGCGACCCGCGGGCAGCAGATAGTCTTCACCGATCGCCACCTCTTGCTTCAGAACCATTCCGGGCTTGAGTTCGGCCGGGGTGATGCTGAGCTCAACCCCTAGCTGCCACTCCTCTCCTTCTATCAGGGCGATGAAGGCATCGACCACGGAAGGATCGTAGCGCTTGCCGCGTTGCTTGACGATGTATTCCCTTGCACTCTTGGGACTGTGCCGCTGCAAGGCGAGCGCGCCGCTTTGCAACTCGTCGTAGTCGTTGGCCAGCGCCAGGATGCGGGCACCGAGCGGGATCATCAGGCTGTGCAGCCGGTCTGGATAGCCGCTGCCGTCCACGCACTCGTGGTGGTGACGGATGACTCGCGCCGCTTCGGCCAGCTGGGGGATGCCCTGCAGAATCTGCTGGCCCTTGACCGGGTGGCGCATCAGATCCACCTTCTCCAGCGGTGAAAGGCTGTTGAAGGCGCGATCGAGCAGCTTGTCGGGCAGGCCGACCTTGCCGATGTCGTGCAGCAGGCCGGCCAGCAGCACCGTGCGTTGCTCGTCTTCATCGAGGCCGACGCGCTCGGCCAGCTGCCGGGCAAGGTCGGCCACGCGCCGCGAATGGCCGGCGCGCTGTCCCTCGCGCAATTCGATCAGGTTGGAAAACACCTTCACCGTGGCAAGAAAACTCTGGTGTAGCCCGGCATTGGCCGTCTCCAGCTCGACGGTGCGCTCGGCCACTTTTTGCTCAAGCCCGGCATTGAGCAGCTTGAGCTCTTCGTTTTGCCGGCGCGTGAGTGCCGTCAGACGCGCGTTCTCCTGCATCAGCCGGCGGTGTGCCAAGGCCTGCTGCGCGGTGACGATCAGTTCCTCGTCGTTCCACGGCTTGGCGATGTAGCGCCAGATCTTGCCCTGGTTAATCGCCGCAATCGTCGATGTCGTATCGGCAAAGCCGGTCAGCAGGATGCGCTTGGTATCCGGCCAGCGCACGAACACCTGTTCGAGAAACTGCGCACCGTCCATCTCGGGCATGCGCATGTCGGAGATCACCAGATCCACCGGAGTCCGCTCCATGAGTTCGAGGCCTTCCTTGCCCGAGCCGGCGGTGAGGATTTCGTAGCCCTGGCCGCGGAACACCCGTTTCATGGCACTGAGGATCGCAGGCTCATCATCGACAAAGAGCACCCGCGGTGCGGATTCTGTGGAGCCTGCGGCAAGGACGTCGGCGGTATCGCTCATGGCATTCAGAAAGTCGGCGCTGGCGATACGGCGCTGGCAGTGACCGTTTCGGCATCTACAGGCTGCTTGACCGGTAGCGTGATGGTGAAGGTGGAGCCCTTGCCGACTTCGCTCTCGACCTCGATGCGGCCATGGTGGCGGGCGATGATGCCCCAGGCCAGCGACAGCCCGAGCCCGGTGCCCTTGCCCACCGGCTTGGTGGTGAAGAACGGTTCGAAAAGACGGTTGAGGTGCTGCGGCGGAATACCGCGGCCGGTATCGGCAATGGTCACCCGCACGGCATCGCTGCCGACGCACTCGGTGCGGATCACGATCTCGCCCTTGGTCTCGACGGCTTGCGCGGCATTTACCAGCAAATTCATGAACACCTGGTTGAGTTGCGAAGGCAGGCAGTAGATCTGCGGCAACACCGCGAACTCCTTGCGCAGCGTGCACTTGTACTTGATTTCGTTGGCGACGATGTTCAGCGTCGAATCGATGCCCCGGTTGATGTCTGCCAGTTGCCAATGCATTTCGCCGACGCGCGAAAAGTCTTTCAGGTCTTGCACGATCTTGCGCACCCGGTCGAGGCCGTCCTTGGATTCGGCCATCAGCGCGGGAATGTCGCTGCGCAGAAAGGCGAGATCGAGCTTTTGCGCCAGGGCCTGGCCCTGCGGACTGGTCGCGCCAGCCTCGGCAAGCTGCAGCAGGTCATTGACATAATTGCCGAGGGTGTTGAGATTGGAATTGACAAAGCCGATCGGGTTGTTGATTTCGTGCGCGACGCCCGCGGCCAATTGGCCAATCGAGGCCATTTTTTCCGATTGCAGCAGCTGGTTTTGCGCGCTCTCCAGTTTTCGGTTCAAGGCGACCTGCGCTTCAAGGCTCTCGGCGAGGTTCTGCTGGCGGCGTTTGTCGGCGTCGACGTCGGTGACCACGCCTTCGTAGAAGCGTGCGACCCCGTCGCTGTCGCGCAGCACCCGCGTGCTGTCTTCCGCCCAGAAGTAGTGGCCGTCAGCGGCGCGCAGGCGGTATTCCTGTTCGAATTCGGTGACGCCGGCGGCGGTTTTCATTTTGACTTCTTCGGTAACCCGGGGCAGATCGTCCGGGTGCACCATATCGGCGTAGGTCGGCCGCCCCGCCATCAGGTCGGCCGCGCTCCAGCCCCAGCGACTGACATTCTGCGAGACATAATCCACCGGCCAGCGGGGCTCGGCCCGCCAGCGAAAGCACACCACCGGACTGGCTTCTACCACCCGCAGGGTTTCGCGCAATTCCGCCTCGGTGCGACGGCGGCGCACGATGCGCCAGGCGTCGGTGGCGAGAATTTGCAGAAACTCGAGATCGTCCTGATCGTAGGGCTCCGTCTTGCCGCCGACCCAGGCGATGGCGCGCACCCGATCGTCATCGACTACTGGAACGGTGATCAGCCGCTTCAGCGCAATGTGACTCTCCGTCGCTTTACCTTGTGTCGCCTCGGCAGCATAGTCGTTGATGATCATGCCGCGCCGCTCGTGGAAGCTGCTGACCCAGATGCCGGACTGGCCCACCGGGTAATGCCGTTCGAGGTTGAGACTGTCCTTGTCTATGGCGGCTCCGGTCCATGCCACCAGATCGCAGGTTTGCTGGTTCTCGTTCACGAGATGGAGGAAGCCGACCTGACTGCCGGTCAGGCGCTGCGCTTCCTCGAGGGCGCGACCGAGGAAGTTGTGCTCGCCGTGCTCACCGTCGTATTCGCCGGTCTGCGCCAAACGCAGCAGGGCCATCCAGCGTTCGGTCTGGCGCCGTTCCCGCTCGCGCTGCAGCGCCGTGTCAATGGCGTACGACAGGGTCTGCGACAACACTTCGAGTTCGTCGGCAATGTGCTCTTCGAACGCGTCCATGGCATTGGCGTAAAGCACCAGCGCACCGCAGACTTTGCCGCCACGCCGCAGCGGAATGGCGGCGCAGGCGGCAATGCCGAATTCGCGGGCCTTGGCTTGCCAGGGCTCGGTCGCCGGATCGCCAAGAAAACGATTGATGATGACGCAGCGGCCTTCGCGCAGGGCGCTACTGGCCGGGCCGCGCCCTTGCGCATCGGAAGCAATGGTGGTGATGCTGATCTCTTTGAGATAGCCGGCTGCCGGCCCGGCGTGGGCCACGGCGAGGACTTTACTCGTATCCGGATCGATCATGCCGACCCAGGCCAGCACCAGCCGTCGGTCGAGCTGAATGCCGAGACGGCAGATGTCATTGTAGAGTTTGGCGATGTCGTCGGCACGCGCCACCAGTCCGTTGGCCTGGATCAGGAAGGCGTAGAAATCCAGCAGCTGTTCGACCTGTGTCATGCCGCCACTGTTTGCTTCCGTCCCTGCATCCGATGGCACGGTATCCGCCTTCGGCTCAGCGCCAGGATTGTTCATGCGCCCACTCCTTCTCGCTTGCGTTGATGAGGCCGAACCGGCCTAGGCAGCCGCAACGAGATTGCGCGCCTTGCACATCTGAGCCAGCACGCGATTTTCCAGCAGCAGGCGGCGGCGAGTCAGCGCCTGCGCCACCGCTGCGCGCAAGACGAAATCGGTCCAGGGCTTGGCAATGAAGGCGCGGATATGAGCGAGATCGAGGGCGATCACGACTCCTTCCATGTTGGCTTCGCCCGACATCATGATGCAGGCGCAGTCCGGCCGCTTGTCGGCCAGTTGTGCGAGGAACTGTGCGCCGTCCATTCCGGGCATGCCGTAATCGGCGATGACGCAGGAGAAATCGATGGACTCGGCCATCTTCAGGGCATGATGGGCCGTGTTCGAGATTTGCACGCTGATGGCGGCCGGATTGAGCTCTGCACCCCGATTTTGAGTCGTTTCCTCGGATACTGCCCGGAATACGTCGTCAAACCGGCGGCGCTGGCCAAGACAGCGGGCGATTTCATTGGCCACGTTGATGTCGTCATCTACCACCAGAATCTGGTCGATGGGATTAACCGCCCCGTGCGGCAGATCGATGCCATTCTGGCGCAAGGTATCGGCCAGCTTCCGGTTTTCGATGTTGGCCTGGCGAAAACTGACGGCCTGGCTGATCGAGCTCTTGATAAAGTAGCTGCTCCAGGGCTTGGGGATGAAGCGATAAATGTGTGTCTCATTGATCATGCGGATCAATGCGTCGAAGTCGGTCTGCCCGGAAAGAACGACACGGACACAGTCCGGCTGCAGTTCGGCAAAGGCCTTGAGGAAGGTGAACCCATCCATTTCCGGCATGCGGTAATCCGACAGCACGACCTCGAATTCCTGCGCTTTGGCCCGTTCCAGTGCCTCGAGCGGATTGGTAAAGGTCTCGATCTCGTAGCGGTGAGGCCCCAGCGGGGGTGTCGACAATTCACGTCGAACGGCATTGATGATGCCCTGCTCGTCGTCCACGACAAGAATCCGGCGCTTGACCTGCGTGCTTGCGTTATCCACTTCGATCTCCTTGCATCCTGGGAAATAGCCCCATTGTCATTGTAGCCATCATGCCTTAAACCCGTCTATTGGGTCGGCACGCATCCCCTTCCTGGCAGACACCAACCGCTCGGCGATGGCACGCAAGCGGTCGAAAGGAACAGGTTTGGGCAATACCGGGATGAGATAGGGCACGCCGCCGCGACGCGCGATTTCCTCGGCGTCAAGACCACTTATCGCAACGATGGCCATTCTCGCCAGTTCGGGTCTGGTGCTGATCGCGCGTATCATCTGGAAACCGTCCATACCGGGCATCTGCAAGTCTGCGATCAGCATGTCCGGTTTTTCGTCAACCATGCGGATCAGTGCCTCGTAGCCGTCAGCGGCCGTAAGGATATTCGGTTGCATCGGCCAGCCGCGAAGGTTGATTTCGTAGAGCCGGCGCAAGGTGAGATCGTCTTCGACCACCATGATGTTGAAGGGCGCAGGGGGCGCCGCGCGCGGCCCGTCAGTGCTGCGCCGACCCGATGAGACGTCTGCGGAAACATCACGGACAGCCGGACTGGCGAGCAGGCGCTCAATCGACTGCCGCGAGATGCGACGATGACCGCCACCCGTTTTCCAGGCCTCGAGCAAACCGCTTTCTGCCCAGAGTTGCGCGGTGCGCAAAGACACGCCCAGAATTTCTGCCGCCTCGCGCGTTGTGCAAAACGATTTCGGAATCTGTTCGTGATGCGCCATAACTAGAATTTTTGGTGCTTGTTCCGGCCGGGGGAATCGACAAAAAAATAGTTCTTACACAACCAATATATCACATATTATCATATTGCAATATATTTGTTCATTATATTTCAATGAATAAGAAGTATCGTAGTGCGGATCGTTCCGGCATGGATAGTTCCTGGATCTGGCGGCGGAATAGCTGAAGGCGGCAATGGAACCGCTGGATGATCCGGATAACCGCGCCGTCTCGCCAGCGCCGACTTTCTACGTTGCAAGCTCCGGGCGATTACGAAAATAGTCCAGCGCATCGGGATTAGCCAGCGCTTCGACGTTTTTCACCGCGTCGCCATGCACAACATTGCGCACGGCCAGTTCGACGATCTTGCCGCTCTTGGTGCGTGGAATGTCGCTGACCTGCAAAATCTTTGCCGGTACATGGCGCGGCGTCGTGTTGTCGCGAATCACCTGCTTGATGCGAGTGATCAGAGTTTCATCGAGAACCAGAGCTTCGCGCAGTTTGACGAACAGCACCACGCGCACGTCACCACGGTTGCCGGGCGGCCAATCCTGACCGATCACCAGTGATTCGACGACCTCGCTGAGCTTTTCCACCTGGCGATAGATTTCGGCCGTGCCGATGCGCACGCCACCGGGATTGAGCGTTGCGTCGGAACGGCCGTAGATGATGAAACCGTCATGGGCGGTGCGCTCGGCATAATCGCCGTGGCACCAGATATTGTCGAAGCGCTCAAAGTAGGCGGCGCGGTACTTCGCACCATCCGCGTCACTCCAGAAGCCAATCGGCATCACCGGAAAAGACCGGGTGCACACCAGTTCGCCCTTTTCGCCACGCACCGGCCGGCCGGCATCGTCGAACACGTCGACCGCCATGCCCAGACCGGCGCACTGGATCTCGCCGCGATAGACGGGGCCATTGGGATTGCCGATGACGAAACAGGAAATGATGTCGGTGCCACCCGACACCGAGGCGAGTTGAATATCCGGTTTGATATTGGCGTAGACATAGTCGAAACCTTCCGCGACCAGCGGGCTGCCGGTAGAAAACACGGCACGCAGACATTCCAGTTGGTGCGTCTGGCGCGGCTTGAGTTCGATCTTGGCAATGGCGTCGATAAACTTGGCCGAGGTACCGAAATGTGTCATGCCTTCGGCATCGGCGTAATCGAAAAGTATGTTGCCGCGACCGACGAAGGGCGATCCGTCGTAAAGCAGCAATGTGGCGCCAGAAGCCAGGGCCGTCACCAGCCAGTTCCACATCATCCAGCCGCAGGTAGTGAAATAGAACAGCCGATCATCGACCCGCACATCGCTTTGCAGCTGGTGCTCCTTGATGTGCTGCAGGAGCGTGCCGCCGGCACAATGCACGATGCACTTGGGCACGCCGGTGGTGCCCGAGGAATACATGATGTAGAGCGGATGATTGAAGGGCAGTTGCTCGAAGCGGATTTCCCGCTCGCTGACGAAGGGAACCAGAAAGTCGGCCAGAGACATGCCGTGCTTCACGGCGGTGATTTCTCCGTCTGCGCCCACATAGGGCACGACGACGACGCGCGCGAGGGAAGGCAAGCGCGCAGCGATCTCGGCCACCTTGCCGAGGCAGTCGATGACCTTGCCGTTGTACCAATAGCCGTCGCAGGCAAAAAGCAGCTTTGGCTCAATCTGGCCGAAACGGTCAAGCACGCCCTGCACGCCGAAGTCAGGAGAGGCGGAAGAGAAGACGGCGCCGATGGAGGCGGCGGCCAACATCACCACCACAGTGGCGGGGACGTTAGGCATGTAGGCGGCAACACGGTCACCCCTGGTTACGCCCATGTCGCGCATGGCGGCAGCGGTCTGCGCCACAGCGCGATACAACTCGGCGTGACTGGCGCGGCCCCTGACTTTATCCTCGCCCCAGAACACCAGAGCAGCGGAATCATCGCGGCGGCGCAGCAGGTTCTCGGCGAAATTCAAGCGGGCTTCGGGGAACCACTGCGCACCTGGCATCTTCTCGCGATCGACAACGATCGTCGAACCGATGTCGCCGCGCACCTCGCCAAACTCCCATACGGAAGTCCAGAACTCCTGCGGGTGATCAATCGACCAGGCATGCAGTGTCGAATAATCGGCGCTGGCGAGACGGCGATTCCACCGTTGGTCGACCGCAGTCATGAACGCCGTGAGACGCGTACCGGCGATTCGCTGCGCGGAAGGCTGCCAGATCGGTACGGTCAATGCATTCATTGCGAATCCCTCGTCTGAATTTCTGCTGATCTATGCGCAACTGGCGCGCAAGGCATCGGGCAATGGGCTCGATTTTCCGGTCGCGCGCTTTATCCACACCAGCTTGGCTGCGCCTTCGGCGTAAAGCCGATCGTCGCCGACCAGACGCAACTCATAATAGGTCGGCACACTGCTTCGCCCCGCCGCACCAAAGAACATTTGACAATCGATCATGCCCGGATAGGTAAACGGAATCTGAAACGTGCAACTGGCGTTGACGATGACCGGGCCTTCGGTCTGCGTCGCGCTGGTTGCGAAACCAAAGGACTCCAGCCACTCGACGCGCGCCTGCTCCATGAAGCGAAAATACACGGTGTTATTGACGTGTCCCAAGGCGTCCTGATCGCCCCAGCGGATGGGCATCTGGTTACGGTAAACAAGCTTGCGATGATGTTCCATGAGAAGGCTGGCGAATGAGTTATTAAAGACATCAAGATTATAATCTGGCACTCAATCCAATCCATCGAGGTCAGCATGCAGCGCGAAGCCATGGAATTCGACGTCGTGATCGTGGGCGGAGGGCCGGCGGGACTTTCCGCCGCGATCCGCCTGAAGCAGATCGATCCCGAGATCAATGTCTGCCTGATCGAAAAAGGCTCCGAAATCGGCGCCCATATCCTCTCCGGCGCTGTCATGGATCCGCGTGCGCTGACCGAACTGATCCCCGACTGGCAGGCGCTGGGCGCTCCCGTGGAGACAGCGGTAACCCGTGACCGCTTCGCTTTCCTGACGCAGCACGGTTTCGTCGATCTGCCCACACCGCTGCTGCCCGGCTGCTTCCAGAACCACGGCAACTATGTCATCAGCCTGGGGCAGCTGTGCCGCTGGCTGGGTGCCCAGGCCGAGGCGCTGGGTGTCGAAATCTACCCGGGCTTCGCCGGCGCCGAAGTGCTCTACGATGACAATGGAACGGTACGCGGCGTCGCCACGGGTGACATGGGCATCGGTCACGACGGCCAGCCCACGGCAAACCATCAACCGGGCATGGAACTCCTCGCCAGGTACACGCTGTTTGCCGAAGGCTGCCGCGGGCACCTGGGCAAGCAGCTGGAAGCCCGATTCCAGTTGCGCGCCGCATCCGATCCGCAAACCTACGCTATTGGCATCAAGGAACTTTGGGAAGTCGATCCCGAACAACACGAGAAAGGTCTCGTGATGCACACCTTCGGCTGGCCGATGAAATCCGACACCTACGGCGGCGGCTTCATCTACCACTTTGATCAGAACCTCGTTGCGATTGGATTGGTTGTTGGCCTCGGTTACAGCAATCCCTTCCTCGCACCCTTCGAGGAAATGCAGCGCCTGAAGACCCATCCGCAAGTCGCGCCACTGTTCAAGGCAGGCAAGCGCCTGGCCTATGGCGCACGCGCACTGGCGGCTGGAGGCTTGCAGTCCCTGCCCAAGCTCGACTTCCCCGGCGGGGCGCTCATTGGCGACGACGCCGGCCTGCTGGTTGCCTCGCGCATCAAGGGCACCCACGCCGCCATCAAGAGCGGCATGCTGGCCGCCGAGGCCGCGGCCGACGCGCTTGCTGCCGGACGCAGCCATGACGCACTGGCGACCTACCCCGAGAGCCTGCGTAATTCGTGGCTGCACGAAGAACTCCACGCTTCACGCAACTTCAAGCCGTGGATGGCCAAGGGTCTATGGACCGGCTCGGTGATGTTCGGCATCGACCAGGTGCTGTTGCGCGGCAAGGCGCCGTGGACCCTGCACAACTCGGCCGACCACCTGAAACTCAAGAAAGCCGCCGAGTGCAAACCGATCAATTACCCGAAACCCGATGGCGTGCTTACCTTTGACCGGCTCTCGTCGGTCTTCCTGTCGAACACCAACCACGAGGAAGATCAGCCCTGCCATCTGCAGTTGCTCAACGCCAACGTGCCGATTCTGACCAACCTTCCGCTCTACGATGCCCCCGAGCAGCGCTACTGCCCCGCCGGCGTGTATGAGATTTTGCGCGATGACGACGGAAGCAATCCGCGCCTGCAGATCAACGCCCAGAACTGCGTGCACTGCAAGACCTGCGACATCAAGGATCCGACGCAGAACATCAACTGGGTGGTACCGCAGGGAGGCGAAGGACCGATTTACACGCAGATGTAGAAAGTCGGCGCTGGCAGTACGGCAAGAAAACAGGAACCCGCAGGTTCCCGTCTTTTTTTGATGCGGAATGTTGCTTAAAACATCGCTTCGTCGAGCGCCAATGCGCTCGCCCCGCCCTGCTCCACTTCCTGTGCCAAGCCTGCTACGGTGGCCATGACGTGATCCGCGTAGAAGTGCGCGGTGGCGATCTTCGCCGGGAAGAATGGATCGGCATCACCGGCCGCGATCTTGCCCTGCGCCACGAGCGCGGCACGCGCCATCATCCAGCCACCGGAGACGACGCCCATCAGACGCAGAAATGGCACGGCACCCACCGCAACCGCGCGCACATCGCTGCCGTAGTTGGCGACAATGTAGTCGGTTGCTTGCTGTAGCGCCTCGATGCCACGGCCCAGCGCTGCAGCGATGGCCGCAAACCCGGCCCCCGTTTGCCGCATCAATTCTGCCCGCGTCTGCTGCATCTGGCCGATCACGGCCTTCAGCGTCGCGCCGCCTTCGCGGGCGATCTTGCGTCCCATCAGGTCATTCGCCTGAATCCCCGTGGTGCCTTCGTAGATCGTGGTGATGCGGGCATCGCGCATGAACTGCGCAGCACCGGTTTCTTCAATAAAACCCATGCCGCCATGCACCTGCACGCCGAGATACGCCAGTTCGTTGCCGGTTTCGGTGCTCCAGCCCTTGACCACCGGAATCATCAGATCGACATAAGCCTGATTGTGGGCACGTTCGGCCATGTCGGTATGGCGCGCCGCGGCATCGTGCGCTGCGGCCACCGAATAGGCCAGCGCACGCATGGCTTCAACCTGCGAACGCATCAGCATCAGCATACGACGGATGTCGGGATGCTGGATGATAGGCACACCGGCGGCCGAGCCTTCGATGGCGCGACCCTGCACCCGCTCGCGGGCGTACGCCACCGCATGCTGATAAGCACTCTCGCCCAACGCGAGGCCTTCGAGGCCGACCGCAAAGCGCGCCGCGTTCATCATGACGAACATGTACTTGAGGCCCTGATTTTCCTTGCCCACCAGCGTGCCGATTGCACCCCCGCTATCGCCCAAGGCCATGACGCAGGTCGGGCTGGCGTGGATGCCGAGCTTGTGTTCGATCGATACGCAATAGGCATCGTTGCGCGCACCCAAAGTGTACCCACCTGAGCCATCCGGGTTCACCATGAACTTGGGCACCACGAACAGCGAAATACCCTTGACGCCCTCCGGCGCATCCGGCGTGCGGGCGAGCACGAGGTGTATCGTGTTTTCCGCCATGTTGTGATCGCCGTAGGTAATGAAAATCTTCTGGCCGAAAATCCGGTAGGTACCATCACCCTGAGGCACGGCACGCGAACGGATGGCCGCCAGGTCAGAGCCGGCCTGCGGCTCGGTGATGTTCATGGTGCCGGTCCACTTGCCGGAAATCATGTTGGGCAGGTACATGGCCTTCTGCGCCTCGTTGCCGGCCAGCTCGAGCGCTTCGACTGCGCCGAGGGTCAGCAAGGGGCACAGCGAAAAGGAGATGTTAGAAGACTTCCACATCTCCTGTACCGCCGCCGCGACCACCTTGGGCAGGCCCTGTCCGCCATGCTCCGGATTGGCCGAGAGGGCGTTCCAGCCGCCGTCGACAAACTGCCGGTAAGCTTCCTTGAAGCCCTTGGGCATGGTCACGGCCTTGTCAGCCCAATGCGCCCCCTCCTGATCACCGCTGAAATTGAGCGGCGCCAGTACGCCACCGGTAAACTTCGCGGATTCTTCAAGAATCGCTTCGACCACATCGGCCGACGCTTCCTCGTAGCCCGGCAATGCGGCCACCTTGTCGAGGCCGGCCAGTTCGGTCAATACAAACTGCATGTCTTTCAGGGGGGCGATATAGCTGCTCATCGTGTCACTCCATCAAGTTTTCAGGTCAAATCCCCGCCACCAGTTCCGGTACGGCCTGGAACAGATCAGCAACCAAACCATAGTCGGCGACCTGAAAGATCGGCGCATCGGGATCCTTGTTGATCGCCACGATCACCTTTGAATCCTTCATGCCAGCCAGATGCTGGATCGCCCCCGATATGCCGACGGCGATATACAACTGCGGTGCCACAATCTTGCCGGTCTGTCCGACCTGGTAGTCGTTGGGCACGAAACCGGCATCGACGGCGGCACGAGAAGCCCCCAGTGCAGCCCCCAGCTTGTCGGCCAGTGGTTCCAGCAATTTGTGATAGTTCTCGCCGCTACCCAGGCCGCGGCCGCCCGAAACGATGACCTTGGCCGCTGCCAGTTCTGGCCGCGCCGACTTGGTCAACTCACGGCCGATAAGCTTCGACTGCGCCAGATCAGGACCGGCAGGTATGCTTTCGATGGCGGCGCTGCCGTCCTGACCTGCGGCGTCAAAGCCCGTGGTGCGAACGGTGATGACCTTGGTCGCATCAGCTGACTTCACGGTGGCCAGAGCATTGCCGGCATAGATCGGACGAACGAAGGTGTCGGCATCGACCACCGAGACTATTTCCGATATCTGTGCGACATCCAGCAGGGCGGCGACGCGCGGCAGGGTGTTCTTGCCGTTGCTGGTGGCCGGGGCCAGGATGTGGGTGTAGCCGGCAGCGTTGGCAACGATCAGGGCCGCAAGGTTCTCGGCGCTCTGATCGCCGTAATGAGCCGCATCGGCGACCTTGACCTTTACCACGCCGGCAACCTTGGCCGCCTGTTCGGCGACGGCGCCGCAACTGGCTCCGGCGACGAGGATGTGTATCTCGCCCCCAACTTTCGCCGCCGCAGTTACGGCGTTGAGGGTCGCCGCCTTGAGGCTGGCGTTGTCGTGTTCTGCGATGACTAAGAGGCTCATGCGATCACCTTGGCTTCGTTCTTGAGTTTATCGACCAGTTGCGCGATATCCGCAACCATGATGCCGGCCTTGCGCTTCGGCGGCTCGGTAACGCTGACGGTGGCCAGACGCGGCGCCACCTCAACGCCGAGGTCGGCGGGCTTGATGTTCTCCATCGGCTTCTTCTTCGCCTTCATGATGTTGGGCAAAGTGGCGTAGCGCGGCTCGTTCAGGCGCAGGTCAGCGGTGATGACGGCCGGCAGGCTGACCTCGATGGTTTCGAGACCGCCATCGACTTCGCGAGTGACGGTGGCTTTGCCTTCGCCGATCACGACCTTCGAGGCGAACGTGGCTTGCGACCAGCCCAGCAGTGCAGCGAGCATCTGCCCGGTCTGGTTGGCATCGTCGTCAATGGCCTGCTTGCCGAGAATGATGACTTGCGGAGTTTCCTTGCGGGCCACGGCCGCCAGCAGTTTGGCCACCGCCAGCGGCTGCAGTTCGACATCAGTTTCGACCAGGATGGAACGATCGGCACCGATAGCCATCGCGGTGCGCAGGGTTTCCTGGCAAGCGGTGACGCCGCACGAGACGGCGATCACTTCCGTGGCCACTCCGGCTTCCCTCAGGCGGATGGCTTCTTCCACCGCGATTTCGTCGAAGGGATTCATCGACATTTTCACATTCGCCAGATCGACACCGCTGCCGTCTGCCTTGACGCGGACCTTGACGTTGTAGTCAATCACGCGCTTGACCGGAACGAGAATTTTCAAGCGAGTCTCCTTAAATTTGGCTGATCAAAAAAAGAATCATTTTAGAACTATTCACAAAACCGGACTTCCATACGCTTAAGTATGGTTTATGCGATACTACTCCTAGCCAAACCAGAAAGTCAATACCATACCGTATGGAACAAAAAACTGCCAAACCCTTGCGCGCCATGCTGGATCGCGATGCATGGGTCAAGGGTGCAATCGCCATTCTTGCCGAACACGGCGCCGACGGCCTGCGCGTCGAAGTACTGGCCAAACGTCTGGGCGTAACCAAGGGCAGCTTCTACTGGCATTTCAAGGATCGCCGCGATCTGCTGGATGAGGTGCTGAAGTTATGGAAGGATGGGCGCATCCGCGATATCCGCAAACAGACCCAGGCCGAACCTGGCGGAGAAGTTTCCGCCCTGCTCCACACCATCGAAGTCTACGCCTCGGCGCGCAATCGCAAAGGCATATCCATCGAAGCCGCGGTACGCGACTGGGCGCGACGCGACGCGCACGCAGCTACGGTAGTTGAAGAGGTCGACGCCGAACGCCTCGCCTGTGCCTGCCGGCTGTTTCTGGCCTGCGGGCTAAATACCGAAGAAGCACAAGCACGTAGCGTCATGCTCTATGCCTATGTTTTCGGCGTCAGCCTGATGCATTGTGATGGCTTCACCACGAACCTGGCGTCCCTCAAGACATGGATTGCCGACCGCATTGCGCGTTGATTGAGGCAGACAGACAGAGTCCGCAGCGGCGACAGGCTATTCAGGCAGGCGGCTATACTTGCAGGTGACACGACGTGGCAAGCAAGCCCTCCGCTTCATGCAACTGTTTCTGGTGGGCGCAAGCTGCGTTGGCAAATCCACAACTGAAGGAAATGGTATGGCCGCCTCAAGCCCATGCGAAGACACAAAGCTCATGAATGGTTCAGCGCACATCTGCGTTTCACGCCATGGCGAAACGGACTGGAACATTTCAGGAATTCTGCAAGGCTGGACCGATGTCCTTCTTAATGACCTGGGCCGCCAGCAGGCTCATGAACTCGCAGTGGCCGTGGCCTGTTGCCGTATTTCCCGCATCTACTCAAGTCCCTTGCGTCGCGCGCTGGAAACGGCGGAGATCATCGCCCGAAAGTTGCGGCTTGGTCCTCCGGTATGCCATGACGGGTTGAAGGAAAGGAATTTCGGAGTTATTCAGGGCGTTCCAAAAGCTGAGTTGAGTCCTGAATTCCTGGAGCAAATCGTGAAGCGGAATCCGGCGTGTTATTTCGATCACGGCGAGACCATGGAAGGATTTGCGGGTCGGGTACTCGAGGCGATTGCGAGCATCGCCAAAGACCATCCTGGCGAGCGCGTGCTGGTGATTACGCATGGATGGGTCATGGATGTCATCACCCGGCACATATTGAACCTGCCGCCCAGTGCAATACTGAATATGAAGCGGAAGAATGGTGAATGCCTGTCGCTGGCCGCCACCGAGGACTCCATTCGCCTCCTGTCGGCAGAAACGAACCTGCCCGGGTTCGGGACGTGCAGTTGCTCGGAAAAGCAGCAAAGAATCCTGTGCCGCTCAGCATAGAGATTTTTTGTGGGCTTTCAGGCGGGCCCGGACGCCGACCTGGCATCACTGAAAACCTGGATCGCCGAGATCGGTGCAAGCTTGGCGAGACAGCGATGAGGCTATCGGCCGAACTCAAGTTCCCGGCCAATAATAGACAGTCAGAAGCAGATCACAACCCCAATCTGATCGGCCGCGAGGGTCTAACCCGCTTCTGAAAAAGAGGCCCCCGAAGCTCCCGACCGGCGTACCATTCCAGACAGATGCCCATCTGAGCAAAGGGATTTTCATGGCCGCGAAAGCACCTGCAAGAAAAGCTCGCAGCAAGGTGCCAGCGAGTCCGGCGCAAATGCGCGAGCCCATGAAGTTGTCTGATCAAGAGGAACAGCGCGAAGCTCAACGGCTCAGAGCGCTAGCCGAAGTTCATCTCGTCCACTCGCCGATGATCGGCACGTCAGTTCGCCCGGCCGCAGACCTGCTGCACGAACTAGAGGTGCATCAGATCGAACTGGAATTACAGAACGAAGCCTTGCGCCAGGCGCAGAGTGCTCTGGAGGAGTCGCGAGACCGTTACAGCAATCTCTACGAGTTCGCCCCAGTCGGCTATCTCACCCTCACCGACCAAGGCCTGGTTGCCGATATCAACCTATACGGCGCGACGCTCCTGGGGCTGAAACGCAGCAGGCTGCCTCGACGTTTTGCGCGCTTTATCGCGTCCGCGGACGCATCCCGCTGGTACGCGTATTTCGCCAAGGTGCTGAAGCAGGAAGACAAGCTGGAGTGCGAACTGATGCTCGAGCGCGGGGACGGATCATGCATTTGGGTTCGGCTGGATAGCCAACGATCGTCCAATAACGGCGATACATCCATCGTACGCGTCGTGCTGACCGACGTCACCGAACGCCATCTGGCAGAGGAGGCAATGCGAACAGCACATTCACTTCTTGATGAGGCTGAGGCCTTATCCAGATTCGGCGGGTGGAAATATGACGTTGCCGCGAATCGTATCTCTTGGACGAACGAGGTGTATCGCATTTATGGCGTCGGGTCGGATTACGACCCTAACGATATTGACAACGACATTAGCTTCTATTCTGCGCGTGACCAGAAAGTTATTTCCGCAGCCTTCAGACGCAGTGTCGAAATGGGCGAACCCTTCGATCTGGAGCTTCAGTTTGTTAGGGCGAACGGCCGTCCAATTTGGGTGAGAACTACGGGGCACCCAGAAGTCAGGAATGGAAAGATTGCCTTTGTTACCGGCTACATTGCCGACATCACCGAACGCAAGACGAAGGAACTTGAGTTGCAGGCACTGCATGCCGAACTGCGGCAGATATTGGAATGGCAGGTTGCGCTCCACACAGTGGCAGCCATGGCGCACGAGGTCAATCAACCTCTGTCGAGCATATCGGCGCTATGCGAAGCAGCAAAACGCATGTTAGTGGCGCAAAGTGCCACGGGCGTACCCGATGGTTCTCGATTCGAACAACTCGAGAATGCACTGCAACGTATGGCGGTCGAATCCGACCGTGCGGGAGACGCAGTGCGTCGCCTGCTCGACTCGATGCAAAGGCCCGACACGAGCGTCGAACAAGCATCGCTTTCCTCGATACTTTACGAGACCTTGCGCATAGCGCGACTCGATAATCTCGAGGACTATCACGTGCTGATCGATTGTGCGCCGGACGTACCCCCGGTACGAGTCAATCGGCTGCAAGTTGAGAAGGTGCTTGTGAACTTGATTACCAACGGTATTGAAGCCATGAGAGAGACAGGCCGTTGCGCGGGGCGAATCTGGGTCCGCGCAGTGGTGGCGGATGGCGGGGCAGAGGCCTGCGTAACCGTGAGCGACGAAGGTCCCGGCATCAGGAGCGAGATGCAATCGCAAATATTCCATCCATTCGTCACCACCAAGCCCCGCGGCATAGGCATGGGCCTGACCATCAGCCGGGCCCTTGTCGAGGCACAAGGCGGCAAGCTTTGGTACGAAGCGCAAAACGGACCGGGTGCTATATTCTGTTTTACCGTTCCGATCTGGAAGTAAGCCCGTGCCTTCACCCACCGTATTCATCGTCGATGACGACACCGGAATTCGCAACAACATCCCGGTCCTCTTGGAATCAGCGGGTCTGCAGGCAGAATGTTTTGCGAGTGCGGAGAAGTTCCTCAAGGTGTATGGCCCGGAGCGTGAAGGCTGTCTGCTACTCGACGTTCGCATGCCGGGCATGAGCGGGCCAGAACTCCAGGAGGAATTGGCGCGGCGCAACCTGCGCCTGCCTATCATCTTTCTGACGGGCTATGCCGAAATAGCGACCGGTATCGAAGCGATGAAGCAGGGTGCCGCGGACTTTCTGACCAAACCGGTCAACGGCGCGCTACTGCTGCAACGCGTGCAAGCGGCGCTCAAACGGGATCGTGAGCAACGGCAGGCCGACGCTGCCAAGCACCAATTTGAGGAGCGCTTGCGCAAGCTCACCGACCGTGAGCGGGAAGTGCTTGTCCTGGCGCTCTCCGGGATGACCAACAAGCTAATCTCGACCCGTTTGCAGATCAGCCTGCGCACCATCGAAGGCCATCGCTCGCGGATTTTTCTCAAGACCGGGGTTCGCTCCCTGGTCGAACTGGCCCAAGCGGCTGCCAGCCAAGGGGTTTCGCTAGTGGACCTCGAGTCCCGCTCCCACACCGCGGGCCCCTAAGTTCTTCAGATCGCGCGCCGCGGCGCGATCGCCCTATGGTTCCTACGGTTTGCGGTAAACACGCAGGTGTTTACCCAACTATCGCAATCGATCAAATAGGATTCAAATGCGCGTGTGTAAATACCCGCGCGACCCATAATGGATATACGTTATTGGCGTCGATTCCTTGAAGATTAACCAGCCCGCCGCAGGGTGAGCATTTCTGAACAACGTTCGCCGCACGCTTTCGTGGCACGGAAACAAGCCGGAATCGACGCGCCCGCCAAATTGAAAGGGAAACGTGTTGGGTTCCCTCGGCTATACGCGTCACATCAACGACGAACACTTCCAGATCGGATCCGGTTTGACATGGCAGTGGGTTCCGTAGGCTGGGATGTTTTATACCTTGCAGTGGGGGAACGATCGCAATGTGGCGAAGAGTTATTAGACAACTGTTCGTTTTCTGGGCTCTGTGTATTGGCACCACAGTCAGTTTGGCGGCGGAACCCCTAGTATTGGCGTTGTCCCGTACGCCGTTGTCGCTGCCATTCTTTATCGCGGAAAAAAAGGAATTTTTCGCGGCCGAGGGGTTACCCATCAAGATTGTTGAGGTCATTGGCGGACATCGCAGCCTGCAACAAGTGATCGATGGTCAGGCCGATCTTGCAACATCGTCAGAGACGGTGGTGATGTTTAACAGTTTTCAGCGAAGCGATTATGCCGTTATCGCCACATTCGTCACCAGTGATGACGATACCAAGATCGTCGCATCAAAAGATTCTGGAATTACCAGAGTGGATCAGCTTGCCGGAAAACGTGTCGCCACTGTGGTCGGCGGTTCATCCCATTATTACCTCGACACCACGTTTTACCTGAACGGCATTGACCCCAAGTCGGTACAGGTAAAGAATCTTCAACCGGAAGCGATGGCCGACGCTTTAAATAAAGGCGACGTTGACGCTATCGCCATCTGGGAGCCGTTTCCCTTTATGGCCCTCCAGACCCTCCCTGGCTCAAGGGTTCTGCCCAAGTCCGGTCCGTATGCCACAACCTTCAACTTAATCGCGCGCAAGGATCTACGCGGCGCTCGGGACGATGATCTGGTCAAACTCCTGCGTGCTCTTGATCGTGCGGCAGTCTTTATCAAAACGGAACCAGCTCAAGCAAAGGCCATACTTCGCGACCGCCTCCAACTCGACCAGTCATTCATTGAATGGATTTGGCCACGCTATAACTATCGCCTGTCGCTTGACCAATCGCTTCTGAAGACACTGGAAGCAGAGGCGCGCTGGGCGCGTCGGGAGGGAAGTGTCAAAGGTGACCAGTCTCCCAACTACATGAATTTCGTCTACACGAAGCCGTTGCGTTCAGTTCGAGCCGCTGCCGTTGGTATTGTCGAATAGATCATGCGCGTCAGGACGCTTCTCACCTGTGCTGTCGCGATTGCAGTTGTGGTGGCCTTCGGGTTGGCCACCGTCAATTGGGTAGTTACCAAAAAATTGGCCGCAATCTCTGCGACTCAAGACCGGGCGCAGCAAGCGCTCCAAGAAGTCTCCGATCTATTGGCATTGAGCCACGAATATTCCTTGCATAGCGAGGACAGGGCGGCGCAGCAGTGGCGAACACGTCAGGCCAATATTGTTGGTCGATTGGAAATAGGAACGAGGGATATCGTACCTGTACCTGAAGAGGCGCTTGCCGAGATAAAGACGTCGACTGCGATTTTCGGGCGATTGGTTGAAACCGGTTCAGTGAAGACCGATCTGCAGGCTCGCCAACGGGAGATACTGCTCGATCAATTGGCGGCGAGCAGTCAGACTCTCAATGACGCGTTACATCGGTGGGTCACCGAAACCAGAGAGCACCGCGAGCAATCCGAGCGAACATTCCGTATTTTGACCACGGCCATACCCTTCATATTACTTTTCATTCTCGCTCTTTTGGCCGTATTGCTATCACGTCGGATACTGAAACCCCTGACACGACTTCATGAGTCGGTCATGGCTGTGGCAAAGGGAGACCTATCGGTACGAAGCGTAACGTACGCTAAGGATGAATTCGGAGACTTGGCGCGTACCTTCGATGCCATGGCCGTGGATCTCGTTGGCGAGCTTAGACAGGAAATTACTGAGCGAAGCAAGGCGACGCAAGCTCTTACCCAGAGTGAAGCCCGCTTTCGCCTGTTTTTTGAGAAGAGTAGTTCGGTCATGCTGCTAATCGATCCAGTAACGGGAACAATTGTTGGCGCCAATACCGCTGCATTGACCTACTACGGCTACGAGCTAGAAGCCCTGATCGGCATACCAATAAACAAGATCAACACCGTGCCCGCCGAAGAAATTGCCGAGGAAATGCTGCAGGCAGCGCATGAAGAGCGCAATTATTTCAATTTCCCTCACCGGCTCGCTTCTGGTGAAGTCCGGGATGTGGAGGTCTATTCCAACCCGGTGACAATTGACGGCAAGACGATCCTCTTTTCGATTGTGCATGACATTACCGAACGTACGAAGTCGAAGGCGGAACTGGCCGAGTCCCGATATTTGCTAAAGACCATCATCGACACGACGCCCATGCAGGTGTTTTGGAAGGATCGCGACTTACGTTATCTTGGTTGCAACCCGGCGTTTGCTATTGACGCCGGGAAAGCCAGCCCCGATGAGGTCGTTGGCAAAGATGACTACCAGATGGCGTGGTCGGCCAATGCTGATGCCTATCGTAGTGATGACCGGCACGTCATTGAGTCGGGCATCCCGAAACTGTTTTATGAGGAGTCGATTACATCGCCAATCGGAAACGTTTCGTGGGTTCGCACAGCCAAGATCCCGCTTCGAGATGAAGACAACGAGATCATCGGGGTGTTGGGCATTTACGAAGATATTACGGCCCGCAAGCAGGCCACAGATCAATTACGCAAGCTTTCACTAGCAGTGGAACAAAGCCCGATCACCATCGTCATCACCAACGTCGATGCCGCAATCGAATACGTAAACGACGCTTTTATCAAGAATACGGGCTATAGCCGTGAGGAGGTCATCGGTCAGAATCCCAGAATCCTGCATTCTGGCAAGACATCGCCAGAAGTTTATCTTGGCATGTGGGATACGATGGCCCGAGGCCAGACGTGGAAAGGTCAATTCCATAACAAGCGCAAGAATGGCAGCGAATACACCGAGTTCGCAATCATCTCGCCGGTGTGCCAGCCAGATGGAACAATCACCCATTATGTGGCAGCGAAGGAAGACATTACAGAGAGGCTACGGATCAATGAGGAACTTGATAGCCACCGCCATCATCTTGAAGACTTGGTGAAGCAACGAACCGAGGAATTGAACGAGATGCGTCGGTTGGCAGACGCCGCCAGCCAGGCAAAAAGCGTCTTTCTGGCTAACATGAGCCATGAAATCCGCACCCCGATGAACGCCATCATCGGCCTCAACCACCTGCTGCGGCGGGCCGGGGCGACGCCCGAGCAGGTCGAGCGGCTGGACAAGATCGACAGCGCCGGCCAACACCTCCTATCGATCATCAACGACATCCTCGACATTTCAAAGATCGAGGCCAACAAATTGCAGCTGGAATCAAAGGATTTTCACCTTTCCGCCATCCTCGACAATGTCGGCTCCATCATTGGCGAATCTGCAAAGGCCAAAGGGCTGCATGTCAAGGTCGATCGCGATGCGGTCCCCCTGTGGCTGCGCGGCGATCCGACGCGACTGCGCCAGACCCTGCTCAACTATGCCGGCAATGCCGTCAAGTTTACCGAGAAGGGTTCCATTGCGCTGCGCGCCAAGCTGCTGCAGGAAGCCGATGACGAATTGCTGGTGCGCTTCGAAGTAGCCGACAGCGGCATCGGGCTCTCAGCCGAGGAGATCGCCCGGTTGTTCCAACCGTTCGAGCAGGCCGACCGTTCAACTACGCGCAAGTTCGGCGGCACCGGCCTCGGTCTAGCTATTACCCGGCGTCTGGCCGAACTGATGGGCGGAGAAGTCGGCGTTGACAGCACGCCGGGGGTGGGCAGTACCTTCTGGTTCACTGTTCGCTTGCAGCGCGGCCGCGGCATCATGCCCACCGAATCGGCGACACCGGATGCTGATGAGGCCGAGACACAGTTGCGGCAGCACCACAGTGGCACGCGCCTCTTGTTGGCGGAGGACAATGCGATCAACCGCGAAGTTGCCCTTGAAATTTTGCTTGGAGTGGGTCTCACAGTGGAAGTGGCGGTAGATGGCTTGATCGCCGTTGAGAAGGCCCGAACCCGTGACTACGACCTGATCCTGATGGATATGCAAATGCCGAACATGGATGGGATTGAAGCCACACGGGCCATTCGGGTACTGCCGGGGTGGGAGACACGGCCGATCCTGGCGATGACAGCCAATGCCTTCGACGAGGACCGCCTGGCCTGTGAAGAGGCGGGCATGAACGACTTTGTGGCCAAGCCGGTGAATCCGGACGCGCTCTTTACGACGCTGCTCAAGTGGTTGCCGGCGAGGTTACCGGCTGCGGCACCGAATCCGGATTCATCAGTTGCTGCGATGCTGGCGGTAAACGCCGCGCCATCACCGGCTACGGATTTCTACGTAAGACAACAGCGTTTGGCAAAGATTCCGGGGCTGAAAATAGAACGCGGACTATCGCTGGTGCGCGGCAACATGGTGAAGTATTCGCGGATGCTCGAGCTTTTCATCGAAAGCCATGCTAAAGACGCGCAGCATCTCGCTGAGGGCCTATCCTCGAATGATATTGCAGCTGTGAATAAACTGTCCCATACCCTCAAAGGTTCTGCCGGCAACCTAGGTGCAGTTTGGGTGTCGGATGCGGCGACAGCTCTTGATTCTGCAATCCGAACGAATGCCGGGCCGGACGAACTCGAAAATTGCTGCACTGTGCTGATCACACAACTAAAGCCATTGATCGAAGGTATTCATGCTGCGTTGAATGAGCGCTAGACAACCCGCCTGACCTTCAAATCCGGTTTTCGCGTATCGACGCGGGGCCGATGCTGAGGCCGAACAGCCGCCGTATCGCGAGCGCCGACTTTCAGTATTGAACAAAACGTTCTGACCGACAACCTCCACCTGAAAACGAATCGAGGCGGGCACAAGCCCGCCTCGCCGACGAATTCTCTGCAA
>Ga0194060_10000765_pt1 | contig 23317 bp, 20 predicted proteins | sample SepL225m_MetaG_FD_163427 | JGI IMG/M metagenome (GOLD analysis project Ga0194060, IMG submission 163427) | Anoxic zone freshwater microbial communities from boreal shield lake in IISD Experimental Lakes Area, Ontario, Canada - Sep2016-L222-5m | ecosystem: Environmental > Aquatic > Freshwater >... | reverse complement strand
AATAGTATCATTAGAAAGTGATTCAAAGAGTTGACTAATATCTCCTTTTGTACTCGCAACATCAATTATAATCAATTTATCTTTAAGTTGAATTTTTGCAATTTCATTTGAGATAACTATTATACTTTCAATTGGTATTGCAAGAATGAGTAAATCAACATTTTTTACTAAGTCTGAGAGTGAGGAATACTCAATATCTATATAATGATCCTGTATTGCTTTTGAATTATTATCACTATTTCGTTTGAGTGTTGCAATAGATATTTCTGGTTTTTTGGTTTTTATTCCTTTTATTATTGATCCTCCTATCATTCCAAGTCCCAATATTCCTATTTTATTGAACGGGAAGTCATTATATCTATGAAATTGACGATAAGATTTATTAGCTGAAATAATTTGTTCATAGATTGAAGGAATACTTTGTTTGAGTGCAGGATGATGAGCTCTGTTTTGAGTGCGAGATATAACTTCCAATTCTCGTTGGTGATTAGTAATCGGAATATTTGAGGCATTTTTTTCTTTCGCTACAAGATCTGATATTTTAAATCTTTTATCTAACAAATCAACAATCTGATCATCAACTAAATCCAACTGTTTGCGGAGATCGGTTAATACAGTACTCATATTTATATTATACCTCCTTTGTAGTATCCAAGAATTTGAAGTGATGTTGTATTTTCTTTGATTTCATTCAGAATTGAAGATTTGTTATTTTGAAATTCTTCGTTAAGTTCGATATCAACAATAAAAATATATTCAAAAGGTGTCCCATGAATTGGACGAGACTCAATTTTATTCAGATTAAGAGAATAGTTTGCAAATATTGTCAGCAATTTTGATAGACTACCCGGAACGTGTTGGAGAGTAAATTGAAATGTTGCTTTGTTAGGTATCTCAGTATAAATGGGATTAATCGCTACTACAAAAAAGCGTGTAAAATTTCCCTCCACATTGTCTGCAATATTTTCCCTTAATATCTCAAGATTGTATAATTTTGAAGCTTCTCGATTTCCTATGGATGCACAAGAAGGATCATTATTTTCTGATACGAATTTTGATGCAGCTGCGGTATCTGAGTATGAAATTTTTTCAATCCATTTATGAGAATTAAAAAAGTTAAAACATTGAGCTAATGGTTGAGGATGTGAATATACCTTTTTTATTTGTCGAATATCAAATTCTTGTATGTTCGATGTTATTCCTAAGAGATGATTTTCAAATTTAAGATAATATTCTCCAACAACTGTTACAGGTAACTTAAGTAATAAGTCATAATTCTCAACAATTGAACCAGCCAGACTATTTTCGATCGGAATAATTCCAAAGTCTACATTTTTATTAATCACAGAGTTAAATATATCAAGAAAGCGTGGTGTACCAATAAGAACCGTTTGTTCTCCAAAATATCGAATTGCTGCTACATAACTGTTTGATCCTGCTATTCCAAGATATGATACCTTATTCATAAATTAATTTTAAATGATTATTTCATTATTATTGATATATTTATAACAATACATTATTTGTTAAATTCTATTAGCTAATGTTCGGAATGTATTTATTTCTTCCACAAGATTTTTTAATTCTTTTATAGTGATGTGTTGTTCTGTATCAGTAGTAGATGTGCCGACCTCAATAAGCGCTCCTTCATATAAATATTCATTCTCATTAATCTTCATTTTCATAGCATCTATTGTTCCATGGATAATATGATCACGCAACTTTGGACCATAGGTATGGCTTGGATCAAAGTACAACTTAGCACCTGACTTAAGTTTTGCACGTTTTGCAATTTGATGAACTGGAATATTTCGATAGTTACCTTTATCAGGAACATCTACACCACGATGTATGAGAATAATATCTCCTGTCATGCCCCCCGCAAATGTAGTTAGACCAGCCCATGTTTTTTCCATGGTGGTTGCTCCCATATATTCATGATGATTTGCAACCTGAAGATGTTCTCCAACCCATTTACCATTCTTTATACCCACATGCCAATTGTTTCGTTTTACAAAGGCGACTGTCTCCCATAATTGCCATCCCAGTTGGTTTACAGCAGGATTCCAAGGCATTAATTTATTATGTGGAATTTTCCCTTCATAGTGAGGAAGTTGCAAGCTTGGCATCATCACCTCTGTTGCTATTAGCATATTTGATTTTTTTACGATTTGTTCAGCCATATTCACACTTGGAGGTACAATCATATCATCGATTCCTCCACCTTTTGCTAGTATTTCCATATTTTGAATAAGAGCTGGGAAATCTATCCCCATTCCTTTACCATTAGAACTAAGTTCTGTCCGTGATTTGACACCTACAATACGAGTGCCGTATATTGCTTTTTGAATTTTTCCATCCGCATTTTTAACCGATATTTCTGCAATTTCATGAACTTCGTCTATATTGATCGTATCTATTGAACAAGGACCGGCTACAATTTTTACTTCTGAATTTTTCATTTTAAAGTAATAAAATTAATAATTAAACAAATAAAAAAACCCGCCTATTTGGCGGGTTGGTGTTATCTGTGTGTATCTGGTATTATTTATTTCCAGTATTAAAACTCCAACTCGCCATAAGCGAGAATGTAAAGTAAAAATAAAACGTTCTGGAGTTCTTTAATACCATAAGCATAAGTTTATTATAGTTATTTAGAAAAATCAAATGATATTATATTGACATTATTTTTGGATAATGCTACAATCTCACAAAAGCGTTTGACTTCGGAGAATGGGCCGAAGGAGCTGGAAGGTGAATGCTCTTATTTAAATATAAGAAGTTAGTAGTCTTACCCGGAAGAAGTCTGTTATCATACTTATAGCCGAGTATCAATAATATTATTGTAACGGCGAAAGGTCCAAGAGAAATCAAAGACAAAACAAGGTGGTACCACGAACAAATTATTTCGTCCTTGTAGTATTAATATTTACCTTATATGAGGGGAGTGCCACGTCTATGCTAATACCTACATTACGCATTAATCAAAAACCTACCTATATTACGTTTGCACAAGATCTTGACTTTTACTCTCTTTTTCAGCAGATTGAGGCAGTTGCTGATACTTGTTTTTTACTTGAATCGTTAGGAGATGATAATCATCAATCGCGATATTCAATTATTGGTTTTAATCCAAAATATATTATTCGGGCAAAAGGAATTAATCTACATATAAATGATAAATTATATATTTCAAAAAATCCATACTATGCTTTACGTGATATGATGCCACAACAAACTATTAGTCGTCTTTATGCAGGAGGACTTGTTGGATATCTTGGATATGATGTAGTGAATTATTTTGAATCTAAAATCAAGATAAAAACACATGATCAATATGATCAATTCAATTTTGGAGTTTATACCGATGGTATTATTCATGACAAAATGACAAATGAAGCAATTTATTTTTATTATAACGAAAATCGACTATCGTTTATTAAAGAAGTAATGAAGAATAAAATTAAAAACTATCAAGTAAAAGTAAAAAAAATTCGAGAATCCATGACAAAGGAAGAACATGCGCAAGTAGTTGAGCAAGTTAAGGAACATATATTATCGGGAGATACATTTCAATGTCAGGTTGGATTGAAGATGGAATATGAAATATCAGGAGATACATTGCAGATATATAGTAAATTGCGTGAGATTAATCCTTCCCCATATATGTACTATATGAAAATGAAGGATAAAAAAATTATTGGAGCAAGCCCAGAATTATTATTTAGGTTGCGATCTGGAATAATGGAGACATTTCCGCTTGCAGGCACTATTCGTCGTGGAAATAACTCTATTGAAGATATGCAGTTGGCTCGAAAATTATTGCAAGACCCGAAAGAAATAGCAGAACACAATATGTTAATAGATCTCCATAGAAATGATATTGGCCGTGTTGCAGATTTTGGAACTGTCAAAGTGAGGAGTTTAATGGATATTAAAAAATTTAGTCATGTTCAGCATATCTCAAGTGAGATTGTTGGAATTATCAATCAGAAAGAAGATATGTTTACTGCGTTGGCAAGTAATTTTCCAGCAGGCACTCTTTCAGGAGCTCCGAAGATCGAATCGATGAAGATAATAGATCGATATGAAACAGAGCCAAGAGGTCCTTATGGAGGTGCAATAGGACACTTTGGATTTAATGGAGACTGCACCTTTGCAATTCCGATAAGAACTTTATTCATATCTGGTACCAAAGGATTTATACAGGCATCAGGTGGAATAGTATATGACTCAACAGCAGAAAATGAATATGACGAATTGCAAAGAAAGATGCGAGCATTTAGGATTATATTGGAGGAACAGATATGAAAGTATTAATGATAGATAACTATGACTCGTTCACATTTAATTTATATCAATATGTAGGTGAAATTCTTAAAAAATCGGACGATGTATTTTTATTGGATGTGAAACGAAATGATGAAATTGATTTAAAATACATACGTCAAAAAAAATACGATCGTATTATCATTTCTCCGGGACCGGGAAGTCCTGCAGATCCTGCGTACTTTGGTATATGTGCCGATGTACTATTAACTATTGGTAAACGTGTGCCCGTGCTTGGAGTGTGTTTAGGTATGCAAGGAATGGCCTATTATTTTGGAGGGAAGGTAATACGAGCTCGGATTCCCATGCATGGAAAAACGAGCATCATAAAACATGATGAAAAAGGTATATTTGCCAAATTACCTCAAGGATTAGAAGTGATGAGATACCATTCCTTAGTTGCTGATGTAGAAAGTCTACCAGAGGAATTGGAAATTACTGCGGTTACACAGTTTGAGGAAGCAAAAGGAATATATGAAATAATGGGATTGCGTCATAAAAAATATCCAATAGAGGGTATTCAATTTCATCCTGAATCTTTTGCAACCGAAGCAGGTATGCAGATGGTATCTAATTTTCTCTTTAGATAGAGTTTGTGATATTTATGAATGAGCCCTTAGAGTATAATAAGGTTATTAATAAAATATTTATATTATTATGGATTTAGTTGCTATAATAAGTTCAATAATTCAAAAGAAATCTCTTTCAGAGTTTGAGGCATTTCATCTTATGGATGCAATGCTAAATAGTAAAATTACTCCAATTCAGATTGCATCTATATTGACAGCTCTTCGGATGAAGGGTGAAACTAGTGAAGAAATAGCAGGATTTATACAATCACTTCGATTTCATATGCGTTCAATTATGTCTGAAAATGGAGCGGTTGATACATGTGGGACAGGAGGAGATGGACAAAATACATTTAATATCTCAACAGTAGTTGCATTTGTTGTAGCAGGTGCAGGAGTGCAAGTAGCAAAACACGGCAATCGTGCAGCAAGTAGCAAATGTGGAAGTGCGGATGTACTCGAAGGATTGGGTGTAAATATTGATACTTCTCCAGAGGATGCTAGAGGAATTTTGAGAAAAATTGGAGTAGTATTTTTGTTTGCTCCAATTTATCATCCGGGTTTAAGGCCTTTAGCGTTGATTAGAAAGGAATTGGGTTTTCGTACGGTATTTAATTTTCTTGGTCCATTTTTAAATCCTGCAAAAGTGAGACGTCAGGTTATTGGTGTATCAAATATCGAAATAGTAAAAAAAGTCGCTTCAGTCGCAAAAAAATTATCTTATGAACATATTTGTATTTTTAGTAGTGTAGACGGACTGGATGAAATTAGTCTTTCAGCACCTACTTATGTGTATGAATTAAAGGATGGCGAAGAACGATCATATTTTATAAATTATGAGGAATTTGGATTTGAAAAAGCTAGTATTTCTGAAGTTGCTGGCGGAGATCTCAACAAGAATGTAGAGATCATAAAAAATATATTAAATGGAGAAAAGGGTGCGAGGAGAAATATTGTTTTATTAAATAGTGCATTTGCTCTTTACACTTCAGGAATAGTCTCATCTGTAAAGGAAGCATTACCACTTGTAGAAAAATCAATTGATTCAGGAAGTGCTTTCGCAAAGTTGCAGGAATATATAACAATCTCAAACACGTATGAAAAATATACTTGATGAAATTGTCCTTCATAAAAAGGAAGAGATAGCACAATTAAAAAAAATCTACAACACAAAACAATACATTAAAAAAGCCAATTGTACGTTTATCGATATATTCCAAAATAATAGAGAGGCGATTGCTATAATTGCTGAGATTAAGAGATCATCACCATCTGCAGGACTAATAAAAAGAGATCTAGACATTCAGAAGTGGGTGAAAGAGTATGTTCGGGGGGGTTGTAATGCAATATCTATAGTAACGGATGCAAGCTATTTTCAAGGATCAATCGATATGATTGATGAGGTAAAAAAATCAGTAACAGTTCCTGTATTACAAAAAGATTTTATAATAGATGAAATTCAGATTATTGAGGCGTCTCATCATAATGTAGACGCATTATTGTTAATTGCACGGATAGTAGATAAAGATATCTTAAATAATTTTGTGAATATCTGTCTGAGTAACGGAATAGAACCGATTGTTGAGGCTTATGATGAAAAAGATTTGGAAAAAGCACTTTTAACATCTGCAAAATGTATTGCCATAAATGCTCGTGATCTTCAAACATTTCAGATAAATATAGAACGAGCTTGTAAATTAGGAGCATTTATTCCTAAAGATAGATATTTCTTAGCATTTTCAGGAGCAACAAATTTGGAAGATATTAGTGTATATAAACATGCAGGTGCTCGTGCTGTGCTTGTTGGTACTGCACTTATGAAATCTAATGATCCAGCAAAATTAATTCGAGAATTTAAGTCATGAATACAAAGGTCAAAATCTGCGGAATAAGAAGTGTAGCTTCTGCTAATGCTGTTTCACAATTTGGAGGTGATTTTATTGGTTTTAATTTTGTTCCAACTTCAAAACGATACATATTGCCAAAAGACGCAAAAAATATTATCAAAAAAACGGGGTCTTATATAAAATATGTTGGAGTGTTCCGTGATCAAAGAGTTGAAGACGTAGATGAAATATCACAATTACTCAATTTAGATTTTGTACAACTACATGGAAATGAGTCTAGAGAATATTGTAATAGGATAAAGAGAGAAGTCATAAAAGTATTTTCATTATCTTCAAAATTTAATATTAAAGAAGTCCAAAATAATATAAGTGTATATAATACCAAATATAGTTTAGTTGATAGAAAAGTACAGGGAGAAGGAGATATGTTAGATTTAGAACAAGTTAGTCAATTATGCAAAAAAAATATTATAATTCTTGCAGGAGGTTTGAATATAGAAAATATATCTATGGTTATCGAAAGAGTACATCCTTTTGCTGTTGATGTTGCAGGAGGAGTTGAGTCAGAGGGTAGAGAAGATGTTGATAAGATTAGACAATTTATTTTATCAGTTAAAAATAATGTCAAATGAAAAAACAAACTAAACATTTTTTTGATTTTAAAACAAAATATGATGCAGATGAACATGGACATTTTGGAAAATATGGTGGAAGGTATGCACCTGAGATGTTGATTCCTGCTTTAGAAGAACTTGAAAAGGCGTATAACTATATAAAAAGGGATTCTAAATTTGAAAAGGAATTTCTCTATTTAGTACAGAATTATTCAGGTCGTCCAACTCCATTATTCTTTGCTGAAAATCTCACAAAAAAACTTGGTGGAGCAAAAATTTATCTTAAAAATGAAGGACTCAATATTACGGGTGCCCATAAAATAACTCATTGTATAGGACAAGCATTGATTTGTAAATATATGGGAAAGAAAAAATTAGTTGCAGAAACAGGTGCTGGACAACACGGTCTTGCTTCTGCTACCATTGCCTCGCGTTTTGGATTTGAATGTACAGTGTATATGGGTGAAGAGGATGTAAAACGACAACGTCCTAATGTGTTTTGGATGGAGCAACTTGGAGCAACTGTAGTTCCTGTGAAAGATGGCACAAAAACTTTAAAAGATGCCGTGAATGCATCTATAAAACATTGGATTACAAATGTTCAAGATACTCATTATATTTTAGGATCTTGTCTTGGACCTCATCCATTTCCATCGATGAATAGAGATTTTCAACAGATAGTCGGATATGAAGTAAAAGAACAAATAATGGAGCAAGAAGGAAAATTACCTGATTATTTGATAGCTTGTACTGGTGGTGGAAGTAATGCAATGGGATTATTTTATAGATTTCTTGAAGATGAAAATGTACAGCTCATTGGTGTAGAAGCTGGTGGGCGAGGTATTAAAAAAAGAGGAGAGCATGCTGTACGATTTAAAGGTGGGAAAATAGGAGTGGTAGAAGGATATAAGTCGCTTTTTCTACAAGACGATGATGGAAATATTTCTCATACACATAGTATTTCAGCAGGTCTTGATTATCCCGGGATTGGACCACAACTTGCATATTTAGGTGAAATTGGACGAGTACAATTTTCTTATGCAACTGATGATGTGGTGATTGATGCATTCAAAATACTAATGCAAACCGAAGGAATAATACCCGCTCTTGAGTCTGCCCATGCTGTTGCAGAAGTAATCAAGTTGGCACCAACTTTACCTAATGATAAGGTTATAGTCGTCAATATTTCTGGAAGAGGGGACAAAGATATTTTTATTATTGCTGAGGCACTGCAGGATAAGGGTTGGAAGGAATTTATAAAACAAAAATCAAAAGAATATGAAGACAAATAAAATTGATACTCAACTAGAGTTTATTAAAAAAAATAAAAAAATTGGAATAATGACACATGTTATTTTGGGTTATCCCAATATTCAATCTTCAAAGGATATTATTGATATTATGGTACAAGGTGGAAGTGATTTTATTGAGATGCAAATTCCATTTTCTGATCCTATTGCTGATGGATCAACTATTATGCAAGCATCTGATATTTCGTTACGCAATGGAACCAGAGTTAGGGATGCATTTATTGTTGCTCAAGAAGTTACTCAAAAGTATTCCATTCCATTTTTATTTATGGGTTATTTCAATACTGTTTTAAATTATGGAATCGAAAAATTTTGTAATGATGCATCTATTGCAGGGATAAGTGGAGTTATTATTCCCGATATTCCACCTGATGAAGAATCATATGAACATTTTTATTCAATATGTGAAAAATATAATCTGTATGTAATTAGGTTATTATCTCCCTCAAGCACTGAAGAGAGAATAAAATTGAATGCTATTTCTGCTAAGGGGTTTATGTATTGTATTAGTCGTCATGGTGTAACAGGATCGCAAAACAATCTTGATAATTCATTAGAGGATTATATTGGTCGTGTAAAAAAGCATATTTCTATCCCAATAGCAGTGGGTTTTGGTATTTCCAAAAGGGAACATATACAAGAGCTTATTGGAAAAGTGGATATCGCTGTGATTGGAAGTGCTCTTATTAATATTTATAATAAAAATAAGTCATTGATTGAGTTGAAAACATTTCTTGAAGAAATAACAACCTAATAAATTTACCACTTGCATTTTAGTAAAAATTATTACATACTGAAAAGAGTTACCATTTATTATAATTATATGGCAGTTAAAAAATCAAAAACAAAAAAAAGTCCTTCAAGACATTTGAGTGATTTTATTGAGGCAGATAAGTCTGGTTTTACTCATCATCATGCATTGTTGTTCTTACTTATAAGTGGTATGTTTTTACTCACAATTGTATATGTCAAATCATTATTAGGTCAGTAAAATTAGACTTGTATTTAATGAATGTAGTAGTATAATTACACTTATGAAACGTTTTTTTTCATTGATTGTTGTCTTCCTTATTATCCTCGCATAGGCGGGAGGAAGGTTCAGTGAAAAAAAACTTCCGCCCCGAGCATTTCGGGGTTTTTTTTTACCTCAAAATGAAGTTTTAGTACAAATATTAGCAATTTTTGCAAAAATGATTATGAAAACAGCTCCTCTTCCTATTGCTTATTTCAAGGGTAAATTTGTTCCGATTGAGGAGGCAAATGTATCTATTATGACCAATGCTTTGCAATATGGTACAGCATTTTTTGGTGGCATCCGAGGTTATTTTAACAAAGAGAGTGGATGTATTTCAATATTCAGACTAGATGATCATATAAGACGTTTTTCACAATCACCTCGAGTGATTGGTATTAAGTTGAAATACACATCAGAAGAAATGAAGAAGATAGTATTAGAACTTGCAAAGAAAAATAAACCTCAAACAGATATCTATCTGAGACCATTTGCATATGCCTCAAGTACAAATCTCTCTCCTAATCTAGAAGAAGATAACATATTTGATTTTGCTCTCTATATGATTGAATTGGGAGATTATTTACCTACAAATAGAGGAATATCAGTCTGTGTATCTTCATGGAGAAGGGTTAGTGATAATGCAATTCCTTCACGAGCAAAAATAAGTGGTTCATATATTAATTCTGGAATGGCGAAGTTAGAAGCTCTTCGACATGGATATGAAGAGGCTATTTTTTTAAACGAAGATGGTCATGTTGCAGAAGGATCTGCAATGAATTTATTTATTGTTCGAAATGGAAAATTAATAACTCCAGCTGTGAGTGAAAATATTTTAGAAGGTATTACGCGACGATCAATCATAGAGATAGCATTAGATGAAGGAATAGAAGTTGTCGAACGAGTAGTAGATAGAACTGAATTATATGTTGCTGATGAAGCATTTTTTTGTGGAACTGGAGCTAAAGTTTCATGGATTAGTCAGATCGATGGGCGTGAAGTTGGTGATGAAAAATTGGGGCCAATTACGAGTAAATTACGAGACATATTTTTTAAGGCTGTAAAGGGAGATGATTTAAAATATGAAAGTTGGTGTACAAAAATTTCTGTTTAAAAATATTGTTATAAGCCGAAAGGCTTCAAATAAATTATTATGAAAATAACGGGTGCTGAAGCAATAATGAAATCATTGATCCACGAGGGAGTAAAGATAGTATTTGGTTACCCGGGTGGTGCTATTATGCCAACATATGATGCAATCTATAAATATAAAGATAGAATAAAGCATGTTTTAGTGCGTCATGAACAAGGAGCTTCACATTCTGCAGAAGGTTATGCAATTGTATCTGGAAAGCCAGGGGTTGTGATAGCAACCTCAGGTCCGGGAGCAACAAATCTAATTACTGGTATTGCTGATGCGATGATGGATTCGATACCATTGATTTGTATTACTGGACAGGTTGCAGATATTCTTGTTGGGACAGATGCATTTCAAGAAGTAGATGTTATTGGTATTACAACACCAATAACAAAATGGAATCATCAGATCACAAAAGCGAGTGAAGTCCCTGAGATTATTGCGTGTGCATTTCATATTGCAACAACAGGACGACCGGGGCCAGTAGTTATAGATATTACCAAAAATGCACAGTTTGATGAATTTGAATGGTATTATCCAGAAAAAGTGGAACTTGAAAGTTTTCAACCAACGCTCATACCCAATGCAAAACAAATAAAATTAGCAGGAGATTTAATAAATAAGGCGGAGAGACCGTACATGTTAGTTGGACATGGTGTGCTCATAGCTCAGGCAGAAAAAGAATTGTTAGAATTTGTTGAAAAATCAGATATACCTGTTGCAACAACTTTGCTTGGTAAGTCTGCAATACCATGTGATCATTCACACAATGTAGGATGGCTTGGGATGCATGGGAATCTGGGTCCAAATATATTGACAAATAAAGCAGATGTCATACTTGCAATTGGTATGCGTTTTGATGATCGAGTAACAGGTCGATTATCTGATTATGCAAAACAGGCAAAGATCATTCATATAGATATTGATCCTGCTGAATTAAATAAAAACGTAAAAGTGGAAATTCCTATAGTAGGTGATGCGAAGATAGCTCTATGTGAATTAACAAAGCATATAGAAAAAAAATCTCATTCAACATGGAGAGATGAATTTCACACATTTTATGAACAAGAAAAAGAAAAGGTAATCAATGCTGAGACAAAACCAACAAATGGAAAAATAAAGATGGCTGAGGCAATACATGTCTTATCCGAATTAACAAAGGGAGAAGCGATCATAGTAACAGATGTGGGACAACACCAAATGAAGACATCACAACATTATTTTTTTAAACATCCACGTACCTTTGTAACTTCTGGTGGAGCAGGTACGATGGGATATGGCGTCCCTGCAGCTATTGGTGCAAAGTTTGCATTTCCTAATAAGCAGGTGATTGCAATAGTAGGTGATGGGGGATTCCAAATGACAATACAAGAATTAGGAACAATTTTACAAGAAAAATTACCAGTCAAAATAGTAATATTAAATAATAATTTTTTGGGCATGGTTCGTCAGTGGCAACATATGTTTTTTGATGAACGATATTCTTATGTAGATCTAATAAATCCTGATTTTGTCAAAGTTGCAAATGCGTATGATATAAAAGCAGAAAAAGTAGAACATAGAGAAGATTTGAAATCAGCATTCATACGAATGTTAGATTCTAAGGATGCGTATATAGTAAATATTATAGTAGAGCAAAAAGAAAATGTATTCCCTATGATGCCTGCTGGAGCAAGCGTCGAAGAAATACGAACAGAATAATGCATGATATTACACAATATTTTTTTTATTTTAAAAAATTATGAGATATACAATTATCGCTTTTACTCATAACACACCGGGAGTGTTAAATAGATTGTCTGATGTATTTTTAAGAAGGAAAATAAATGTTGAGAGTCTCACTGTTTCAGAGACAGAACGTAAAGGAATTTCAAGATTCACTATTACCATTGAAGCAGATGATCAAACTATAGAGAAGATAGTTAAACAGCTTTATCGGGTCATTGAAGTATATAAATCGATGGAGAAGAAAGATGATGAGTTGATATTTAAAGAGATTGCATTTATTAAAGTTACGACAAAAAATCCAGAAAAACGTCGTGAAGTAGAAGATTTAGTCTCACTATTTAGTGGAAAAGTAATATATGTTACTGACGACAGTTTGGTAGTGGAAAAGACTGGTAGTGAGGATCAGATAAACTCTCTATATATATTACTCAAACCCTTTGGAATTCGTGAATTTGTCCGATCAGGAAGGATTGCAGTTCTAAAAGGAGATATAGAGTTTGAAGGGAAATTTGCATCTCTAAAAAAAGGAGTATCACATACTGCTTCATCGATAGAGGTATCTGCTATTAAGCGAATTGAATTAATGGCAAGATCAAAAGAAGGTGTGATCTCATTAGCACAAGGAATTCCCTCATTTGCTACACCAAAACATATTTGTGATGGAGCTATTGATGCGATTAATAAAGGATTGGCTGATAAATATACAACAGGGTATGGTATTCAGGAATTAAGGGACGCAATAAGTAAAAAAATAAAAAAAGATAATAATATTGATGCAAATTCTGATCAAGTGATTGTAACTCATGGAGCTATAGAAGCATTAATGGCCATTTTTATGTCGCTCATGAATCCAGAAGATGAATTAGTTGTTTTATCACCAGATTATGCTACGCATATTACTCAGACCAGAATTGCAAAACATGGTGGAAAGCCTATTTATGTAGCTCTTAATGAAACAGATAGAGGTTGGGAATTCGATCCCAAACAACTCGAAGGCGCAATCACACAAAATACAAAAGCAATATTAGTTACAAATCCTTGTAACCCAACAGGAAAGGTGTATACACAAATAGAATTAAAAGAGATCGCACGTATAGCAATAAAATATAATTTATATATTATCACAGATGAGATATATGAATATTTTATCTACGATGGAAGAAAACATATTAGCATTGGAAGTTTTCCTGAAGTCAAAGATCGAACGATTACTATACAAGGAGTTTCTAAATCATATGCTATGACGGGATGGAGAATTGGGTATATTATTGCAAGCAAAGAAATTACTAAACAGATCTTTAAGTTGCATGATAGCTTTGTAACCTGTCCTACTGCTGTTTCACAATATGCTGCATTATCCGCAATCCAAGGAGATAAAAAGGATGTGGAATATTTCAAAAATCAGTTTGAAAAGCGACGTGCAATAGTGATGGAAGAATTATTAAAAACAGATAAATTAAGTTTAGTTCAACCAGAGGGAGCATATTATGCATTTATAAAAGTAAACTTTGAGATTGAAGATTACGATTTTGCAGTAGAACTTGTGAATAATGCTAAGGTTGCAGTGGTTCCCGGATCTGCGTTTGGTCTTGGTGGTGAAAATCATTTACGCATCTCTTACGGATGTGAGGAAGATCAATTGAGAGAAGGAATGAGACGATTAGTTACATATGTAAATGGCTTAGTATGATTAAAGCAGTATTTTTGTCAACCGTGTATTTAGGCATTGCTTATATATTTACTTTTTCTAAGTGGTCAATAAAGATACATCAAGGAAAAAACAAAATATTAAAAGTAGCAGTATTTATATTAGGGACACTTTTCACATTAATCGGAACAATGAATCTGATTAATTTAGTATTACTTATTTTAATTTTTATTAAATCAGTATTGTATTTTTAGAATTGTTTTGAGTTTTGATCTTCGGAATTCGATATTATTAATTTGTTTTATTTTTATGGCTCAGATGAATTTTGGAGGCGTTGTTGAAAACGTCGTAACCCGTGAAGAATTTCCTTTGGAAAAAGCAAAGGAAGTATTAAAAAAAGAGACCGTTGCTGTCATTGGCTATGGCGTGCAGGGACCTGCTCAAGCTTTAAACATGCGTGATAATGGACTTAATGTGATAGTCGGTCAGCGCAAAGGTGGCAAGTCATGGGATAAAGCAGTTGCAGATGGATGGGTAGAAGGTAAAACATTATTTGAAGTAGAAGAAGCATCAAAAAAAGGATCGATCATTTGTTATCTTTTATCAGATGCAGGACAAATTCAATCATGGCCAACTATCAAAGCACAACTTACAAAAGGGAAGGCTCTTTATTTTTCACATGGATTTGGTATTACGTACAAAGAACAAACAGGCATTATTCCTCCTACTGATGTAGATGTGATTTTAGCAGCACCAAAGGGATCAGGTCGTACCGTTCGTAAAGCTTTTCAATCAGGTAAAGGAATAAATTCCAGTTATGCCATATTTCAGGATGCCACTGGCAAAGCTAAAGATCGTGTTCTAGCTATGGGTATCGGTGTTGGATCTGGTTATCTTTTTGAAACAACATTTGAAAAAGAAGTCTATTCTGATTTGACAGGTGAGCGAGGAGTGCTCATGGGTGCAATTGCAGGATTGATGGAAGCACAATACGAATTATTACGCAAAATGGGACATAGTCCATCAGAAGCATTTAATGAAACTGTTGAGGAAGCCACTCAGAGTTTGATCCCATTGATCGGTGAAAATGGTATGGATTGGATGTTTGCAAATTGTTCAACAACGGCTCAACGTGGAGCTCTTGATTGGAAGGGTAAATTCAAAAAGGCTACAGAACCAGTCTTTGAAGAATTGTACGAAAGTGTGAAAACAGGAAATGAAGCACGTATAACGATTGAAGCAAATAGTAAAACTGATTATCGCGAAGGATTAAAGAAAGAACTTGATACCATTGCCAATTCTGAAATGTGGAAAACAGGAAAACAAGTTCGTGCATTAAGACCAGAAAATCAGAAATGATTGTTAATCCCCTCACTTTGTGGGGGGAAAACAGAGGTTTAGAATGAGTTCTAGATCTCTGTTTTATAATTTTCAAGCGATATATGAATAATCGAGTATATGTCTTTGATACGACGCTGAGAGATGGGGAACAAGTCCCAGGCTGTCAGTTAAATACGGTAGAAAAAATTGAAGTAGCAAAATCGCTTGAACTTCTAGGTGTAGATGTTATTGAAGCAGGATTTCCAATTTCTAGTCCTGGAGATTTTAAATCAGTAGTGGAGATTTCTAAGGCAGTATCTAATCCTATCATTTGTGGATTAACCAGAGCAGTGAAGGCTGATATTGAATGTGCTTCTGAAGCTCTGAAGTTTGCTAAAAGAAAACGGATCCATACTGGTATTGGCGCTTCTGATATGCATATAAAGCATAAATTTAAGTCAACTCGAGAAGAGATCCTAGTGAGAGCAGTTGAAGCAGTGAAGTATGCTAAATCATTTGTAGAGGATGTTGAATTTTATGCTGAAGATGCAACGAGAGCAGATATTGAGTTTTTAGCAAAAATGGTTGAAGCAGTTATTTCTGCTGGTGCAACGGTTGTTAATATACCAGACACAATTGGATATTGTTTACCTCATGAGTATGGAGAGAAAATAAAATACCTTGTTGAACATGTAAAAAATATTGACAAGGCAATTATTTCTGCACATTGTCATAATGATTTAGGTATGGCAACAGCAAATACGATAGCTGGTGTATTAAATGGAGTGCGACAAGTGGAAGTAACGATGAATGGTATTGGTGAACGTGCAGGAAACACATCATTAGAGGAAGTTGCAATGACATTAAAGACACATAAAAGTTATGGTTTTGAAACAAATATAAATACAAAACAAATAATGAATGTAAGTAGATTAGTTTCTCGGCTCATGAGAATGCCAGTACAAGCAAATAAAGCAATTGTTGGTCGCAATGCATTTGCACATTCTTCCGGAATTCATCAAGATGGAGTTTTGAAAAATCGTGAAAATTATGAAATCATAGATCCAGCAGATGTAGGAGTTGTATCAGCAATTATTTTGACTGCAAGATCTGGAAGAGCGGCATTAAAACATCATTTAGAGCAAATAGGATACTCTGTTGATCAAGAAAAGTTAGATGAAGTGTATAAAGCGTTTTTGATTCTTGCAGATAAGAAAAAAGAAATTGGTCAGGAAGACCTGCACATTTTAATGGGAAGTGATGCTACCTTAAAAAAAATTGAACTAAAAATGGTTGAGGTAATATGTGGCGAGCCCTTGACACCTATGGCAACTGTAAAAATCATCTTAAACGGTAAAGAAATGCAGTCTTCGAAGACGGGAAATGGTCCAGTGGATGCAGCATTTGTAGCGATAAATGAGATGATACAAAAGGAAGTAACACTCGAAGAGTTTTTGGTTCAGGCTATTACAAAAGGAAGCGATGATACAGGGAAAGTTCACATTCAACTTAGTTCAAAGGGATCAATATATTATGGATTCGGAGCTGATACAGACATTATTGTTGCATCAGTTAAAGCCTATATAGACGGTCTAAATAAAATTTTATAAACTTTTATGAATATTTCGATTCAAGAAATAAATAAGGCATCAGAGTTATTGAAAGGTATTGTACACAAAACACCTCTTCAGTATTCAAAACGATTATCAAAAAAATATAATGCAGATATTTATATTAAGCGAGAAGATTTACAGGAAGTGAGATCATTCAAAATTCGAGGAGCATACAATAAAATTGCATCTCTTACAGATGAAGAAAAAAAGCGAGGTGTTGTTACTGCAAGTGCAGGAAACCACGCGCAAGGAGTAGCATATGCCTGCTCTGCTTTGAAGATAAAAGGAGTAATCTTTATGCCTGCTACAACACCGAGACAAAAGGTAGAAAAAGTGCAATATTTTGGAGATACGTTTGTTGAAATTCAATTAACAGGAGATACATTTGATGCATCTAAGATAACCGCAGAAACGTATTGCAAAGAACACAATGCTATTTTTGTCCATCCATTTAATGATCCATTGGTTATCGCAGGTCAGGGAACAGTTGCTCATGAATTTTATAATGATCTTGATGGAAAAGTTGATGTAGTAGTGGTGCCAATAGGTGGAGGTGGGTTAATATCTGGCGTTGCTTCATACATTAAACAATCAAATAGTAAAATAAAAGTAATCGGGGCTGAACCAGATGGAGCAGCAGAGATGCTTGAAGCGAGAAAAGCAGGTAAAGTAGTAACACTTGATAAAATTGATACATTTGCAGATGGTGTTGCAGTAAAAACAGCAGGAGATTTGACATTTTTGTTATGTGAAAAATATGTTGATGATATCATTTCTGTTCCTGAAGGAAAAATTTGCACAGAGATGATTGAGTTATATCAGAAAGATGGTATTATTGCAGAACCAGCAGGAGCGGTCTCTATAACAGCACTTGACAGTATTAAACACGAAATAAAAGGAAAGACCGTTGTTTGTATATTGAGTGGAGGAAATAATGATATATCCCGATATGCAGAGATAATTGAACGTAGTCTTTTATATAAAGGATTAAAACATTATTTTATAGTTGAATTTGCACAAAAACCAGGTCAGCTTCGGGCTTTTTTACATGATTGTTTGGGCCCTGACGACGATATAACACTATTTGAATATTATAAGCGAAATAATAAAGAAAAAGGACCCGCATTAGTTGGTATTGAATTAAAATACAAGGATGATTTATATCCATTACTTGAACGCTTGGAAAAAATAGGAATTAATATAAGAAAAATTACACCAGATGATTTAAGTTATCATCTATTAGTAAGTTAACTATGCAATTAACTAAGTTTGGACAAAAATATACACAAATGTCAGGCATACATCAGTTGATGGATGATCTTGGCAAAGCTATGTCTGGACAACAAAATATGAAAATGCTTGGTGGTGGCAATCCTGCTCATATTCCAGAAATCGATTTATTGTGGAGGGAACAAATGAATATCATTCTCAATACATCAAATGAATTTGAGTCGATGATTGGTAACTATACCACACCTCAAGGAGATATTACATTTATACAAGCAATGGTTGATTTTATAAATTGCCAATATCAATGGGGTATTACAAACAAAAATATATCAATACTCAATGGAAGTCAAACTTCCTTTTATTTTCTGTTTAATTTGATTGCAGGCACGATGTCGAATGGTTCAAAGAAAAAAATATTACTTCCTATTGTGCCTGAATATATTGGATATGCTGATCAATGTATAGAAGAAGATTCTCTTGTAGGTGTTAAACCACTTATAGAACATATTGATAAACACACATATAAATATAAAATTAATTTTGAATCCTTGAATGTTATAGATGACATTGGAGCAATTTGTATTTCTCGACCAACGAATCCCACAGGAAATGTTATTACTGAGGAAGAAGTAACGAGATTGGCCGAGATAGCAGAAAAAAATCATATTCCATTTATTCTTGATAATGCATATGGGTTACCCTTCCCCTCTATTATTTTTACTGAAGCAAAACCGATTTGGACACATAACATGATTTATGTGATGAGTTTATCTAAATTAGGATTACCATCAACTCGTACCTCTATTGTTATTGCAAATGAAGAAATATCACATGCTCTCTCAAGTATAAATGCAATAGTTTCACTTTCAACAGGAACATTGGGACAGCATTTAGTAACTCCAATACTACAGTCCGGACGTATTACCGATATAGCTCAAAATATAATAAGGCCGTATTATCAAAAAAAATCAGAGCATGCTATAAAAATATTAAAAGATGTAATTAGAGATGATATTCCGTATCATATTCATAAAAGTGAAGGGGCATTATTTATATGGTTATGGTGTGAACATTTATCAATCTCCTCTCAAGAGTTATACCAAAGTTTAAAACAAAAAGGTGTGTTAATTGTTCCCGGACATTACTTTTTTCCAGGATTTGATGAAGAATGGCAACATAAAAATGAATGTATCCGTATATCGTATGCAATGGATGAAAAAATAGTTGAAGAGGGTTTAATAATAATTGGAAATGAAATAAATAATTTATATTAGTTACAATTTTTATTTACGACTATGAAAAGCGATGATTGTTGTGGAGGAAGCTGTGGGAATTGTTGTTGTGGATCTAATAAAAAGGAAGCTGTGAATGAAGGAATTGCAAATGTTCAAAAGCGCGGAAGTCGCATAGTCGCAGAAGGAATACATATGTTACCAGCAGCATCATTGATGATAGCAGCAGGAGTAATAGAAAAAATCTCTGATAGAAAAAAGCCTTTTGTTACAGTAATCAATTCATATACAACTCAAATTCCGGGACATGCACATCTTAATGTTTTAGGTGAAAAAATGGTTACTGCATTAAAAGCAAAAGGGTATAACGTGTGGTATGCAAATATTGGAGGAGCCGTTGATGATGGAATTGCGATGGGACATTTTGGAATGAAGTATTCATTACCTTCTCGCGAACTTATTACAGATCAGATCGAAACAATTATTGGAGCTCATCCATGTGATGCGTGGGTTGGTATTGGTAACTGCGACAAAATAGTTCCTGGTATGTTAAACGCAATGGTTCGTATTGATATTCCGGCAATTTATTTAAGTGGTGGACCAATGTTAGCGGGTCAAAATGGAACAGATTTGATTACGGTTTTTGAAGGAGTTGGTAAGCATGCATCAGGAAAAATGACCGAAAATGAGCTTGAAAAATTGGCAGGTTCTGCATGTCAAACATGCGGAAGTTGTGCAGGAATGTTTACTGCAAATTCTATGAACTGTCTTGCAGAGGCTATCGGATTAGCTCTTCCTGGGAATGGAAGTATTCCAGCAGCACGATGGACAAACAAAGAAAAAACAGAATGGGAAGTAAATCCAGAAAGAGTAGATCTTGTTGAAAAAGTTGCTACAGCAATTGACTTTGTATTAAAGAATGATATTCGACCAAGTGATATCGTTACACAAGAATCTCTTGATAATGCATTTATTCTTGATCTTGCAATGGGAGGATCAACGAATACTGTATTACATACTTTAGCTCTTGCGCGTGAAGCAGGGATAGAATATGAATTAAATCGATTGAATGAATTATCTGCCGTTACTCCAAATGTGTGTAAAGTTTCACCTTCGAGACCCGATGTACATGTAGAAGATGTGCACCGAGTAGGTGGAATTGCTGCAATATTAAAGGCAATTCATGTAGATGGTCGTGCACCATTAAATCTTGATTTACAAACATGTACAGGATCACTAGAAGATTATGTGATGAATGCCCCAGATCCTGATGGTGATGTTATTAGAACAGGAGAAAATGCATTTACACAAACGGGAGGACTAGCAATCTTGTATGGAAATATTGCACCAGAAGGTGGAGTGGTAAAAACTGCTGGAGTTGATAAAGATATGATGCAATTTACCGGAACCGCAAAGTGCTATGATTCTCAAGAGGATGCATTAAAAGCAATATTAAAAGGAGAAGTTATTGATGGTAATGTAGTTGTTATCCGATATGAAGGTCCAAAGGGTGGTCCGGGAATGCAAGAAATGCTATCACCAACATCAGCCTTAAAAGGCCGAGGTATTCGATCTGCATTGATCACAGATGGTAGATTTTCGGGAGGAACACGAGGTCTTTGTATCGGACATATTTCGCCCGAAGCAGCATCTGGGGGAACAATTGCAATTATAAAAGATGGGGATGTTATAGAGATTGATGCTGAAAAGCGAACGATGAATGTACAAATTTCAGATAAAGAAATTGAAGAAAGAAAGAAAAAACTTCCTGTATTTATTCCAAAAATAAAAAGAGGCTGGTTAGGTAGATATGCACAACACGTCTTGAGTGCGAATACTGGGGCAGTGATGGATAACACATAAATAAATTAATAATTAAGTATTGCGAATAAAAATTATGAAGATCTAAAAAGTATTTGATTTATAAATTTATTATTCCTATGAAAATAGTTCAAGCATCAGATGCTCCAGTTGCGGTTGGGCCCTATTCAGTAGCGATTGAAGCGAATGATTTTATTTTTACGGCAGGTCAAATTGGACTTGATCCAAAAACAAATTTAGTAGTTGAAGGTCTTGAAGCTCAAACAAAACAACTACTTAGTAACTTAAAGTCAGTTCTTGAATCTGGTGGCTCTGATCTTGAACATGTAGTAAAAACAACAGTGTTTTTGAAAAATATGGGTGATTTTGCAAAGATGAATGATATATATGCAACATATTTTTCAGATCATAAACCTGCTCGTTCAACAGTTGGCGTAGCCGATTTACCAAAAGGTGCTTTGATAGAAATTGAAGTAATAGCAATTAGAAAAATGTAATTATATATTTAAACAATCAACTCATATGTCCAATCCAAAAACAATGTTTGAAAAAATCTGGGAGAGTCATGTTGTGTATGAAAAAGAAGGCTATCCAGCTATGTTATTTATTGATGCACATTTAGTTCATGAAGTTACGAGCCCTCAAGCTTTTGATGGATTACGTAAACGAAATATCCCAGTATTCAGAACAGATAGAACTTGGGCGACAGCAGATCATAATGTTCCAACGAAAAATCAACATTTGCCAATTAAAGAATTATTATCAAAAAAACAAGTTGAGATGCTCATATCAAATTGTAAGGAATTTGATGTTCGATTATATGGTCTTGGTCATCCATGGCAAGGAATTGTACATGTGATTGGTCCAGAACTTGGCATTACTAAACCCGGAATGACTATCGTATGTGGTGATAGTCATACGTCAACTCATGGAGCTTTTGGTAATATTGCGTTTGGAATAGGAACCTCAGAAGTAGAGCAAGTACTTGCAACTCAATGCATATTGCAATATAAACCTAAGACTATGAAGATTGAAGTTAATGGAATGTTAAAAAAAGGAGTATCAGCAAAAGACCTTATATTATATGTTATTTCTAAGCTATCTGCATCAGGTGGAACAGGATACTTTGTTGAATATACTGGAGACGCCATACGTTCATTGACGATGGAAGGTCGTATGACAGTATGTAATATGAGTATCGAAATGGGAGCTAGAGGAGGTATGATAGCTCCTGATGAGACAACATTCGACTATATGAAAGGTAGAGAATTTGCACCTAAAGGAAAAGAATGGGATGATGCGATTATCTATTGGAAAACATTACCAACTGACGAAGGAGCAACATTTGATAGAGTAGAAACTTTTAATGCAGAGGACATTAAACCAATGATTACATATGGAACAAATCCGGGAATGGGCTCATCAGTCTCTGGTCATATTCCGACGGAAAGTGAATTATCTAATGATAGTGATAAAAAACAATTGAAAAAATCTCTTGCATATATGGGGTTACAAGAAGGTCAAAAAATAGTTGGACAAAAAGTGGATTATGTATTTATTGGAAGTTGTACAAATGCCCGTATTGAAGATTTTAGAGAAGCAGCAAAAATACTAAAAGGTCGCAAAAAGGCAGAGAATATTGAAGCATTTCTTGTGCCGGGCTCATATCAAGTGATGCAACAGGCAAAAAAAGAAGGTCTTGATACAATATTTGAAGAGGCGGGATTTGAGCTTCGTGAGGCTGGATGTTCTGCATGTCTTAGTATGAATGAGGATAAAATTCCTGCAGGAAAATATTGCGTATCAACATCAAATCGTAATTTTGAAGGACGACAAGGACCGGGTGCTCGTACTATGTTAGCAAGTCCGCTAACCGCTGCAGCAACAGCAATTAAGGGAGTTATTG
>Ga0194060_10000764_pt1 | contig 23318 bp, 9 predicted proteins | sample SepL225m_MetaG_FD_163427 | JGI IMG/M metagenome (GOLD analysis project Ga0194060, IMG submission 163427) | Anoxic zone freshwater microbial communities from boreal shield lake in IISD Experimental Lakes Area, Ontario, Canada - Sep2016-L222-5m | ecosystem: Environmental > Aquatic > Freshwater >... | reverse complement strand
CCCTCACCGCGTCATCGCCTCACCGCCTCACCCCCTCACCGCCTCACCGCCTCATCGCCTCACCGCCTCACCACGTCACCACGTCACCAAATTATGGATATATATCAGGTAGAAACGGGACGGGTGACGCCTTCGGATAATGGCGTGCGCCTGAGTACGCATGACGCGACGGCGCGGGCCTACTCCGATGCCCAGGTCGATGACTATGGGCGGCGGGGAATCCGCCTGCCGCGCCGCCCGCCGTTGACCATCCGGCTGCGGGCGAGGTTCTCACACCCGGCGGGAATTCTGCGTGGCACCGCCGGGTTCGGGCTGTGGAATTACCCGTGGGCACGCCTCCCGGTGCCGCCACGGGCGATCTGGTTCTTTTATGCTTCGGCCCCCTCGGATATGCCCCTGGCCCTGGGGGTGCCGGGGCGCGGCTGGAAGGCGGCGGTGATTGATACCGGGCGACCGCAGGCATTGGCGCTGCTGCCCCTGGCTCCCCTGGCGGTGCCGCTGATGCGCAGCTACGCGGGATACCGCGTCCTCTGGCCGCACATCCAGCGTGCGGTTGGTGTGGTCGAGGCTCCCCTGGCAATAAGCATGGAGGACTGGCACAGCTATGTCATCACGTGGGGTGAGCAGCGTAGCTCGCTGGCGGTGGACGGGGAGATCGTACTGGACGAGGCACCCTCGCCGCGTGGCCCCATGTGTTTTGTGGCCTGGCTCGATAATCAGTACCTAGTCGTCACCCCGCAGGGGCGCTTCGGCTGGGGTTTGTTAGATGCACCGGGGGAGCAGTGGCTAGAACTGGAAGAACTCAGTGTTGAATGAAAGGAACATCCAATGAGCGACGAGCGATTGGTGCTGACCGAGGTGTCGGACTATATTGCGACGATCACCCTGAACCGACCAAAGGCTCTGAATGCCCTGAGTCCTGAACTGATGGAAGAGCTGATCGTGGCGGTGGATGCATGCGACGCCGACGACTCTGTCCGCGTGCTGATCCTCACCGGCGGGCCGAAGGCATTTGCCGCTGGGGCCGATATTAAGGCGATGATTGAGTCCTCTCCGATGAAGATGTATGTTAGCCAGATCATCGCCAAGTGGAATCGCATCCGGGACTGCCGCAAGCCGATCATCGCCGCCGTGGGCGGTTACGCCCTGGGTGGTGGCTGCGAATTGGCCATGATGTGTGACATCATTCTGGCCAGTGAGACGGCCCAGTTTGGCCAGCCCGAGATCAACATCGGCGTCATCCCTGGCGCGGGCGGCACCCAGCGCCTCACCCGCGCCATCGGCCCCTACCGAGCGATGGAACTGATCCTCACCGGCGAGTTGATCTCGGCCCAAGAGGCCGCCCACTACGGCCTGGTGAACCACGTCTACCCTGCCGAGTCGCTCATGAGCGAGGCTCGCCTTCTGGCTGCGAAGATCGCCTCCCGCCCACCCCTGGCCGTCCAGATGGCTAAGGACGCCGTGCGCTACGCCGCCGAAACCACCCTGCGCGAGGGGTTGGAGATCGAGAAGCGTAACTTCTACATGCTCTTCGATACCCAGGATCAGAAAGAGGGCATGCGCGCTTTTGTGGAGAAGCGGACGCCGATATTTACCGGGGAGTGAGGGAAGCGGATGTCAACAGCCGATGCATTGTCTCTACGAGTCCCTTCAGACGGACGGGCTTGGTCAGGTACTCGTTTGCGCCGGCGGCGAGGCATTGTTCGCGGTCGCCCGGCATGGCCAGGGCGGTCAGGGCGATGATCGGCGTGTCCTGATAGTCAGGCATGGCCCGCAGGTGGCGGGTTGCCTCCAACCCGTCCATCTCGGGCATCTGGATATCCATCAGAATCACATCGGGACGTGCCTCGGCAATGATGTCGAGAGCCTCGCGGCCCGTGCGGGCGATCACCACATGGTAGCCCCGGTCGTGCAGATAATCACCGACGGTGGTGATGTTGATCGCGTTGTCTTCGACCATCAGGACGCGCACGCCCGCCCGGAGTTGCTCATGCGGCGGCGGGATAATGGGTGCCTCGCGGGCGGACTCCGTGTTCTCGATGCCCCCCACGGTCAACGCATGGTCGGCGAGGTTCTGTGCCATCATCTCGGGTGAGGCGTAGGGCAGCGCGATGGTAAAGCGGCTGCCCTGGCCGAGTTTGCTCTCCACTGTGACACTACCGCCATGCAACTCCGCGAGACGGCGCACGAGGGCGAGGCCCAGCCCGGTGCCTTCATGCTGGCGGTTCAAGCGAGAGTCGAGTTGGATAAAGGGTTGGAACAGCTGCGTCATTCCTTCCGGGTGCATCCCAATGCCCGTGTCTTCCACGACAAAGCGGACGACGCCTGCCTCGGCGTCGGTCTGAACATCCAGGCTCACCTGCCCGCCCGCCTCGGTGAACTTGACCGCGTTGCTCAACAAATTCACCAGCATCTGCTTGAGGCGCTTGGCGTCGGCATACATGGTCGCCTGCTGATTATCCAGTTGGAGTGCCAGTTGGAGGTGCTTCTTGATCGCCTGCTCTTTGACAAACAGCAGGCTGGCCTGACACAGCTCTGTGATCGCGACAGGATCCATCTGCAACTCCATCCGCTCCGACTCGACCTTCGCGAGATCGAGAATGTCGTTGATCAGCGCAAGCAGGTGGAGACCGCTGATCTCGATTGTGCGGAGCGACTCTTGCTGGCGCTCGTTGAGCGGGCCACGGAACTGTTCCAACAGGCTCTCGCTGATGCCCAGGATGGCGTTGAGCGGGGTTCGCAGTTCGTGGCTCATGTTGGCGAGAAACTCATCCTTGGCGCGTACCGCCCGCGACAGTTCCGCGTTGACCCGGCTCAGGTCGGCGGTGCGTTCCTCCACCCGGCGGGCCAGCGAGTTGCGCTCCGCAATCAGCGCCTCCTCCGCCTGCAGACGCTCGGTGACATCGTTAAAGAAGCTGACGAGAACCTCCTGGTTGTCTAGGCGAGCCAGCGCAGCTTTGACATCGGCGTAGAACACGCTCCCATCCTTGCGGATGCAGGGGATGTTGGTGGCTAATGTCTTTTCGCCACGCACCAGCGCCTCAAACTCGGCAAGCACATCCGGCAGGGTTTCGCTCGGGTGCAGATGGGCGACGGTTAGTTGCAGGAACTCATCGTGTGTGTAGCCAAACAACACAGATATGGCGGGGTTAATGTACAGGAACGACCGATCCTCGTTACGCACGGCGATGATACCCTCGTTGGCACCCTCGAAGATCACCCGGTAGCGCGCCTCGCTCTGTTTCAGCGCCACCTCGATCTGCTTACGGGCGGTGATGTCGCGGCTGACGCCCAGAACGGTCAGGGCACCCGTTTGCGGGTCGCACAGGATCTTTGTGACCACCTCGACCGGGATGGTGTGTCCGTCGCGGTGCGGTTGGTACACCTCGTTCACCTGCACCGGGTTCCGGTTCTCGCCGACCTCCAGAGCAGCCAGATGGTTGCGTAACCATCTGGTCACATCTCGATTCGATTCAGGGGTGAGGGACTCGCTGACCGGACGGGCCAGCACCTCCTCGGGCGTGTAGCCGCGCAAGTGCTGCACCGACGGGCTCACATAGGTAAAACGCCCGCTGGCAACGTCCAACTGCCAAATCACGTCGCTGGTGTTCTCGGCCAACAGGCGGTAGCGCGCTTCGCTGGCGCGCAGTTTCTCTTCAGCTAGGCGGTGCTGCGTGTCCTGCTCGATGAATTCAATTGCAAAGGCAATGTCCGTCGCTATCTCGTCAAGCAATTTGAGTTCATCGGCATCGAAGAAATTGAGTTCGGGCGCATACAGGTTGAGTGCGCCGTACACCTCACCCGCGACCATCAGTGGGAAAATAGCTGACGCACGATAGCCCAGACGCTGGGCGGCGTCGCGCCACGACCCCATGCGCAGATCTCCGGCAATATCATTTATCACCACATGCTCGCCCGCGTGCAGCGTGGAGGCGTAGGCATCGCGGGCGGCGCTATCATCCACCACAATCGAGAGCGTTTCCAGATAGCCATCGGTCGCCCCTGCGTGGGCGACAGGGAAGACCCGTCTGGTCTGCGGGTCTGACTGGCCGATCCAGGCCATACAAAACTCACCGTGCGCGACCACAATCTGGCACGTGGCAGCGAACAGTTCGTGCAGGTCGCGCACGCGCACGATCATTTGGTTGATCTCGCTCTGCAAGGCGTAGGTGCGATTGAGCCTACGCAGGCGCGCTTCCGATCGCGTGCGTGCGGTGATGTCGAGTACCGCCCCGGCCAAGCGGAAGGGACGCCCCTGCGCATCCTTGATGGTATGTACCGTGACTTCAAAGTGCCGAACCGCATCCGGTGGCGCATTGTCACGATGCTCAACCGTGACTCGCTCGCCCGTTGCGCCTGCGTGCATGAGCGCGGCTTGCACGACGGTGCGATCCTCCGGGTGAATCGCCTGGAGGAATTCCTCAAAGATGGGCGGGTGGGTGGTCGGGTCGCGCTGAAAGAGTCGGTACATCTCCTGCGACCAGACACCCCTGCCGGTGGCGAGATCCAGCTCCCAACTGCCCAGATGGGTCACCGCCTGAGCCAGTTCCAGGCGGGCTTGGCTCTGGTGGAGGAGATCGTCGGCCCGCTTGCGGGTGTACATATAAAGGAGAAAAACCACCGCCGAGATCAGCCCGATGATCAGGCGCGACCAGGAATCCCAGCTATGCGTCGCCGCCACATAGGCCGGGCCAGGTCGGGCCACGATCCGCCAGGTGCGCCCGTAACTCTCGAACTGGGTGGTGGAATGCAGCGTGGCCTCCACACGAGCCGGATCAGGCGGTGCGTCTGTCGGCAGGACTTGCGGGCCGGAGTGCGAGGGATGGAAGGCGAGCAACTGTGGTTGCGCGTCACTCACATCAAACACATACAGCTCAATATCGCGTGGGTTGATCTGAGACTGCGCCTTTTCGAGCAACGCGCTCATTTGAAAGCGGCTATACACCAGACCCCGCAGATTCTCCCGGCGGGCGGTGATCGAGTTTGTCGGCGCATCTTGGCGATAGACCGCCAAGACGAGGAGGAGCCCGTAATCCTCATCGGTCGTCTGCACCAGGTGGATCGGCGGCGTGAGCGCAGGCTGGCCGGTGTCGCGGGCGCGGGCGAGCGTTTGGAGGCGGCTGCTGTCCGAACCAAGGTCAAAGCCGATGGCCTCGCGGTTGAGGGCGAAGGGTTCAATGAACGTGGCCGGAAAATACTCAGGTCGCCCGGATGCCGGGACGCGCTGGCCGCTGGCATCGCGCTCGTACAACATGAAATCAGGCACACCGGTCGCCTGTACGGATCGTTCAAACGTCGCACGCTCAGAGGCGGGCACCCGTGGTGCCCAGGCGATAGCCTGCGTGTGCGCCAAGCGATCCAGGAGCGGTGTGACGAACTCGCTAAATGTCGCACGCTCAATCATGTGCGAGGCAGCGAAGAGCGCCCGCGTCGCGAGCAGAGAGCGCTCGTTCTCGGTCATGGTGTCTTCAATCAGGCGGGTTATCTCGGTGGCATCGGTGTTCAGGCGTGCGTCCAGCAGCAGCACATCATCGCGCCACGCCAGCGCAAAGGAGAGTACCGCCAGCCCGATCATAAGACTCGACAGTGACCAGACCAGCGGTTCTGTGAAAAATCGCAACGGGCGGTATCGAGATCTGGGATCATACATATTCGTTCCTTCACGAATGAGGAAGAGCGAAGGAGCGACCCCGGATGGTGTGAGGAAATGTCAGACTATTGGGGGGCAATCGGCGAGTCGCACCTATAATAGATGGTAACATAGGTGATGTTGACCTACACTATGTTGTATCTAGGTAGAGCCGGATCCGATAACGGGGAAACCCCTAGGGTATACCGATGATTTACCTGACAATGTGAGGAAAAGAGCGGATTCGATAGCAACAGAATACATCAAATAACGACATGCCCCCGTCACGTTACCCACGGCAGCGTAACCATGAACCGGCTCCCATGACCAAGATCACTCTCCACGCCGACGTTTCCGCCGAGAAGTTCTGCCAGATGCTTGACCAGTGCCAACCCCAGTCCCGTCCCTTCGTACTGGCGTGCGAGGCGCGCATCGAGCTGCACAAAGGGCTGGAAGAGGTGCGGCAGATCGTGCGCCGCAATCCCGATGCCGCGATCCCACACTGTCATCCTAAGCTGCTGTGCCTCCCGGTCACCGACCACCTCAATCCCAAATTCTCCGCCATCAGGGGTGAATTTGCTGGCGTTGTTGACCAGATGCTTCAGGAGTTGGTAGAGACGCCGCTCGTCGGTCTGGAATACGATGTCCTTGGGGTTGATTGCGAGGTGGGTTTGCTGACGCTTCTGTGCAGCCTGGGAGCGAATCGTTCCCAGAGCAAGCGTACACACGATGTTCATGGTACACGAGTGCGGATGTGGCAGAATAGTACCGCTCTGGAGCATGGTAAGCTCCAGCACATCATTGATCACGTCCCGCAACTGTATCCCACTCTTCTCGATCATCCCAACGGCGCTGCGCTGTTTTTCCGTTAATTGGCCATACGTGGGTATCTGGAATATTTCTAATCCCCCGAGGATACCGTTCAGGGGCGTCCGCAGCTCGTGGCTCATCGTGGCCATGAACTCATTTTTGACCTTCAGGGCTTTCGCCAGGGCGAGGTTCGCGATCTGTAGCTCTGTGGTGCGCTCTTCCACGCGTTGTTCCAGTTCCTGGCTGAGCAGTCGGTACTTCTCCTCGCTCTTGCGGAGGTTCTCTTCCAGTCGCCTGCGTTCGGTGATGTCGCGGCAGACGATCAGATGCCCGACAAACTGCTGATGCCGATCTTGAATGGGCGAGACCCGCACATCTACGCAACGATGTGGGTTGGTCGTAATGATGATCTCGGTATGTGCTGGGATCGGCGATACGGTCACGCCAATGGCCGTGCGCCAGACGGTTTCCAGGCGCTCACCTGGGTCGCCGAGCATCAGGTCGGTCGGCACGACCAGCAGGTTTCGTGCAGCCGAATTGATGTCAATGACCCGGTTTTGAGTGTCCAGCACAATGAGGCCGTCGTCCATCCTCTCGACGAGGACATCGCGAGCAATAGGCACGACATCGAGCAGACGGTAGCGAAACAGGGCGAAGGCGAATCCCAGGGCTGCGAGGCTGAAGGCGAACGGGGTGTTATCTGCATCCGGCAGCGGGCTGAGTCCGGAGATAAAGATCACACTGTTCAACCAGGCGAATCCAATGATGACAAGCAGGAGGATTGCCTGACGACGGTAGATCTCGGAGGAGCGGAGAACCCGCGACAGGATGAGTCCAATCGAGAGGAGAACCAGTGTATAGGAGTAGATGACGTTGACCCAGAACGCGGGGCCGCCCGTAGATATCATCCCCCGACTCAGATCGCGTGGGTGGGTGAAGAACAGTCCGTACCAGGGATCAGTCCACAGGGACACCAGCACGAGGGCGGGTTCGATGGCAAGCACGACATACGGGAACGAGCGATGCCTGTCCGCCTGAACCGTAAGCTGTAGCGCGAACGCCAGGAACGCAGCCGGTGTGACGACCACCCCCAAGTAGGTGAGATCGAGCCAGAAGGAGGGTCTTGGCCCAGGAACTCCGGCCCAGAAGAGGGCGTAGGTGAAATCCCACCACGTCAGCGCGAGCAAGAAGACAAACAACGCACGGGCACCCGTTGCCGTCCGTCGCCACTGCCAGATGAATGCCGCGACGACCAGACATGCGATACCGGCAATCATGAGGAACGTGCTGTAGGTGTTGGCGGATGAAGACGTTGGCATGGGCGTTTGCCTCAGCGATGGGGGGAGGGACGTGCTAGTACCGAAACGGCGACAGACATGGTTTCAGGTGCCGGGTTTCAGGTTTACGGTTCGTAGTGGGCGCTTCAGCGCCTGTGCGGCTGAAGCCGCTACTACGAACATCGCACACTGTAAAGTATCCGCGAACCTTGTCATAGAGCAAAAGTTACCCTGTTACACATGTCACGCGGAGCGAAGCGAAGCGTCCCAGCGATGATAATGCATATCGGGACGCTTCGCTTCGCTCCGCGTGACATGGCGATTTTACCCCTAGACAAGGTTTCAGGTGCCAGGTTTCAGCTTTACAGTTTGGCGAGGATGCGACGAGGCGACGAGGCGACGAGGCGATGCTATCGCATCCTCGCGTCCTCGCGTCTCCGCCACACTGTAAAGCTGTTCTGAACCTTGTCCTACCCCGCACCGAAGAGTAACTCGCGTGCGGCCTCACCGGTATCCGGGCTGAGGAAGAAGAAGCCCAGGGCCACGATCACATAGACCGCCAGCAGTTGTGCGCCCTCCAGCCAGTTACTCTCGCCGTCCGACGAGATGATCGTGGCGATGAGCACCGAGAGGGTTAGGGCGGCTACCTCCAAAATACTGAAGAAGAGCGTCATCTCGGCGGGGGCGACGAGCAGGCTGACGAAGACCAGCAGCGGGGCCACAAACAGGGCTACCTGGGTACTCGAACCCATCGAGATCGCCAGCGAGAGATCCATCTTGTTCTTGAGGGCCATCTGCACGCCGACGATGTGTTCGGCCACGTTGCCCACCAGCGGGATAATAATGATCCCGACGAAAAACTCGCTCATGCCCAAGACCTTGACCGTCGGCTCCACCGCACCCACCAGAAACTCGCTCAGAAAGACAATCGCCAGGGTGCTGGCACCCAGCACACCGGATGCTACCGGCACGCTCCACGTCGCCTTGTGCGGCTTCGCCTCGCCCTCGCCGTGGTCATCCACACCCACCGGCGCGTTCACCGCCAGATCCGGCTGCTGGAACGCGAAGATCAGGCTGAGGACGTAGAGCAGCATCAGGATGCCCGCTACCCCCAGGCTGAGCCCATTCAGCGCCACGTCGTTGGCCTCGGTGCTGAAAACATCCAGTCGGCTCGTGCTAACTTGACGTAATACTTCAAAGAGCGTCGGGATGGTCAGCCCAATCACCGCCAGGGTCATCATCGACGAATTGACTCCGGTCGTCCGGCGGTCGAAGCGCTGGATGCCGTTTTTCAGCCCGCCAAAGAACATACTTGCGCCCAGGATGAGCAGCAAGTTACCCAGGATCGAGCCGGTAATAGACGCCTTCACCAGCTCAAACTTACCGGCCTGGAGTGCAACAATCGTAATGATCAACTCGGCCGCATTGCCCAGGGTGGCGTTGAGTAGGCCACCGATCCGTGGCCCGGTGTGGACAGACAGTTCCTCGGTGGCCTCGCCCAGGTAGCCAGCCAGTGGGACGAGCCCGAGGCAGCAGCAGGCGAAGAGCAAAATGTCGTTCTTCAGGGCGGGAACAAACTCTAGCAGAAAGGCTACCGGCACGAACACCATCATGAAACGTAGCCACTTCATGCGTCACCCTTCGGTTCTTTTTTCTTCAGACTGAGGAAGTAGGAGAGCGACGCAATCACCAGCGCAACGGCGGCACCGGGGCTGAGCAGGTCGCGTTGTCCATCCCAGGAAATGACGTGGCCGAGGAAGAGGACGCCCAACACCACGATCACCACACCGATCAGCTTTTCCTTCAGGTCGTCCAAATTATGGATGACCAGCCAGCTTGGCATGGGGATACTGTCATCGACAAAAAGCTCGTACAGGCCGACCGCGATCACGTAGAGTACCGTGGCAAGCAGGAAGAGATCAACCAACTCGATAGCAGAGAGTAAAAACCCCTTGACACCTTTAGAGCTTACTTCGATGGCGAAAGCATGTGTGATGACCTGAATTGTCTCGGCCGCTCCGTAGATCATCAGTGCTGTAGCCGTCACGAAGATACAGATCACCGGCACAAGTGCGATATAGCGCGTTCCGGCAAGGAATCGCTGCATGTTTTCTCCTCTGTCACTGCGAATGTTCGGCGAAGTGTACGGGAGTCAACGCTCCTTGTCAATGTGGGTCATTTCAGCCGATCAGACGCTATGTGTAACATAGCTTCTGATATGTTACACATACGAACGGAAATTATGCTATACTCCGCCGGGTTCCATGAGCCATGATCCGCTGCGCATACACCGCAATCTCCGCCCTCCTCCCTAATGCGGGGAGATGTACGACAGCAGGGGTGTAGGCGACCATGTAAAGGCTTTTTGATTATGTCAACTAGTAATGAATCACAGCTAGAGTCCAGCACGCCGTTAGAGCGGGCAGGGGCGATCTGGATGGCGCGACTGAAGAACGCCGGGCTTGACCCGGATGAGGACGAGGATGGCATGGACGAGGAGGATCTCCGCCGCCGCGACGAGCAGCGCCACCATGCCCAGCGCACCATCGAATCCTATCAGATCGCCTTGACCTTGTTTATTCGCTGGGCGACACGCCAGGGTCGCGGGTGCCTGGGCGATCTCCAGCTCGACGACCTGCTGGTCTACGCCCGCAGCCTGCGTCGGCATAGCTACGATCTCTCGCAGCGGGCGCAGCAAGCTCACGATGTCGGCCAGAATGTTGATCGGCTTTCACCCCGCACTATCCATGCGTATGTACGCCCATTGCTGGGATTCCTGGCCCTGGCCGATTCGTTTGGTGCTCTGGGGTTTCGGACGGCTGCCCTTCAGGCTGAGATCTCACGGGCGCTGCCACGGCTGCCTGATCCGCTGGCCCCGACGCCGCCGGATCTGCGACGATTGGCCGCACATTATGACAAGCCAAATAACAAAAGCGACGACCGCACCGAACGGCTGATCCTGATTCGACTGCGCAATGCGGCGTTGCTGCACATGCTCTTCTCATCAGGGGCGCGCATCTCCGAAGTGCTTAGCCTGGATGTGGGCGATGTCTGCCGTGACCGGCGCATCCTCCAGCAGGCCACGGTCTATGGCAAGGGGCGGCGCGAGGGGACGCTCTTTATCCGCCGACCGGCTGAGCGGGCGCTGCGGCGCTACGTGGAGGCCCGTAGCTGGCCGCAGGCAAGCGCGGCGCTCTTCGAGTCGCTGGATCGGCGCACAGCGGGGATGCGACTCAACCGGGTCAGCGGCTGGCGGATTGTCCACAAGGCCGCTGAATCGTTAGCGGATCAGGTTGTCCTAGAGGGAAAAGTGGACGAGGCCGAGCTGCTGCGGGCCACATCACCGCACAGCTTCCGCCACTTTGTCGGCTACCACCTGCTGAACGAGGGCGTGTCGCTGGCCGAAGTTTCGCAGATCCTGCGGCACCGCAGCATTGAGGTAACGCGCAGTTATTACGCGACCTACCGCGATGTCCAGCTTCAGGAGGTACACGACCAGTTCAGCGCTGATCCGCTGGAGTGAATGATAGTGCAGTAAGGCATGTTTCAATCCAGCGTGACAGTTCAGCGATGAAACGATGACGCGGTGAGGCGTTCCGTATCGCCTCATCGCCTCATCACCTCATCGCCTCGTCGCAAGACTGTAAAGCTGAATGTGCCCATTTTGAAACATGCCTAAGACAAGGTTTCAAAAGAGTATCCTTAAGTGCGACAGTTCTACGATGAGGCGAGGACGCGATGAGGCGATACGAGCGCGTCCTCGCCTCATCGCGTCCTCGCCCAACTGTAAAACTGGACTGAGCCTTGTCTAACCATCTTCACCGTGCGCAACCTGATGCGATCAAGATGCAACGTAGAATTGTTAAGATGCTCCTAACAATTGATACTATTACTGGTACAATCTATCACATATAAAGCAGAACGACTCGTGAGTACGAGCCGCAATCACTTAAGGAGCTACGACCATGGCACTTAAGTTTCAGAAGCTGTCGGATCACGGCGAGATTACCTTCCCCGATCCACCGATCACGCACCTGCTGTTCAGCACGACGAAGTTCGCATGGCTATTCACAGCTATTCGCGTCTACCTCGGCTATAACTGGGTGACGGCGAGCCTGCACAAGATCAACGATCCGACCTGGGTGCAGACGGGCGAGGCGCTGAAAGGCTTCTGGGTAAAAGCAGTGGCCATCCCAGAAAAGGGCAGCCCGGCAATTGCCTTCGACTGGTACCGTGGATTTATTCAGTACATGATCGACACCGGTGCCTACGCATGGTTTGGCAAGCTGATCGCCTACGGCGAGTTTCTGGTCGGACTCGGCCTGATCGTCGGTGCCTTCGTCGGCATCGCGGCCTTCTTTGGCGGTCTCATGAACTGGAACTTTATTATGGCGGGCGCGGCCAGTTCGAACGGTCTGCTCTTCACCCTGGCGATTATCTTGATACTGGCCTGGAAGGTGGCTGGCTACTACGGCCTCGACTACTTCTTGCTACCAATGGTCGGGACACCGTGGGGCAAGAACCACCAGACCCCGCAGACCCCCGCCCCCATGCGGGCGTGACAGCCAACGCTTAGACGACACAACGACGGCGCGGAGCATATGCTCCGCGCCGTCGTTGTGTCGTCTGATACACGACCCGGACGGTCTACCGCGTTACGATGACGACCATGAGTAGAATCTGATAGCGACCAACTGTCGCACTGTTATTCGTACTGATATTGTCGTAGATCCCAAGCGGCGCTGCGATAGTGGCGGTATTCGACCAAGAAGACCAGTTGATGACAGAGCCGGTCACGGTATAGACGGCTGTGCCATTCATAGGCAATGTACCGAGAGTCTCGTTTAAGTTGCCCGTTCCGCTTGCGGCACTACATGCTGTGCCAACGCAAGTCCAACTCCAGATAGTAGAGGCATCCGGGAAGGTGTCGATCAGCTTGGCCCCTGTTAAGGGGTTCGTACCCTTGTTGCGCACGGTGATCGTCATGGTCAGGTTACCCAACCCAGTCAAGTTGGAGGTCTGAGTAACCTCCAGATCGATCTTGGACGGATCATTCGGGTTAAGCGGATCGCTGCCAGTAGCGATCTCCTGGACATTGGTTACGCCGTCGCCGTCGAAATCTTCGTTGGCGTCATTGGTACCGTTGCCCGCCTCGTTTGGCGTCGTCTTGGTGCTGTTGGAGTCAGGATTGGCGGGGTCAGTACCAAGGGTACTCTCCCAGGCATTGGTCACGCCGTCGCCGTCATCGTCGGCAGTCGGGTTCACCGCGACCGGGCTGGCGGGATTGAGCGGATCGCTGCCAGTAGAGATCTCCTGGGCATTGGTTATACCGTCGCCGTCGAAGTCTTCGTTAGCATCGCTGGTACCGTTGCCCGCCTCGTTCGGCGTGGTCTTGGTGCTGTTGGAGTCAGGATTGGCGGGGTCAGTGCCAAGGACGCTCTCCCAGGCATTGGTCACGCCGTCGCCGTCACTGTCGGTCGTCGGGCTGGCGGGATTGAGCGGGTCAGTGCCGTGGGCGATCTCTTGGGCATTGGGCAGACCATCGCCGTCGAAGTCTTCGTTGGCGTCGTTGGTGCCGTTGCCCGCCTCGTTCGGCGTGGTCTTGGTGCTATTGGAGTCGGGAACGGCGGGATCAGTGCCGAGGATACTCTCCCAGGCATTAGTCACGCCGTCGCCATCATCGTCGGCGGTCGGATTCACCGCGACCGGGCTGGTCGGGCTGAGTGGGTCGGTGCCATAGGCGATCTCGATGGCGGTGGGGATACCGTCGCCGTCGAAGTCCTCGTTGGCGTCGCTGGTCCCGTTACCCGCCTCGTTTGGCGTGGTCTTGGTGCTGTTGGAGTCAGGGTTGGTGGGGTCAGTACCAAGGATGCTCTCCCAGACATTGGTCACACCGTCGCCGTCATCGTCAGCGATTGGGTTGACCGCGACCGGGCTGGTCAGGCTGAGGGGGTCGGTGCCGTTGCGGATCTCGGCGAGGTTAGGAATGCCGTCGCCGTCGAAATCTTCGTTAGCATCGCTCGTACCGTTACCCGCCTCGTTCGGCGTGGTCTTGGTGCTATCGGAGTCGGGATTGGCGGGGTTGGTACCAAGGATGCTCTCCCAGGCATTAATCACACCATCGCCGTCATCGTCAGCCGTTGGGTTCACGGCAACCGGGCTGGTCGGGCTGAGCGGGTCGGTGCCGTGGGCGATCTCCTGAACATTGGTCACACCATCGCCGTCGAAGTCTTCGTTGGCGTCGCTGGTGCCGTTACCCGCCTCGTTCGGCGTCGTCTTGGTGCTGTTGGAGTCGGGATTGGCGGGGTCAGTGCCAAGGATGCGCTCCCAGGCATTGGTGACGCCATCGCCGTCATCGTCGCCAGTTGGGTTCGCGGCGACCGGGCTGGTCGGGCTGAGCGGGTCGGTGCCGTTGTGGATCTCGATGAGGTTGGGAATACCGTCGCCGTCGAAGTCCTCGTTGGCGTCGCTGGTGCCGTTGTTGTTCTCGTCAACTACAGGCGTCTTGGTACTGTTGGAGTCCGCATCGGCGGGGTTGGTGCCAAGGATGCTCTCCCAGGCATTGGTCACACCATCGCCGTCATCGTCGGCGGTCGGGTTCACCGCGACCGGGCTGGTCGGGCTGAGCGGGTCGGTACCGTTGCGGATCTCGATGAGGTTGGGAATACCGTCACCGTCGAAGTCCTCGTTGGCGTCGTTGGTCCCGTTGGCCGCCTCGTTCGGCGTCGTCTTGGTGCTGTCGGAGTCGGGAACGGCGGGGTCAGTACCAAGGATACTCTCCCAGGCATTGGTGACGCCGTCGCCGTCATCGTCGCTGGTCGGATTGACCGCGACCGGGCTGATTGGGCTGAGCGGGTCGGTACCGTTGCGGATCTCGATGAGGTTGGGAATGCCGTCGCCGTCGAAGTCCTCGTTGGCGTCGCTGGAGCCGTTACCCGCCTCGTTCGGCGTCGTCTTAGTGCTGTCAGAGTCAGGATTGGCGGGGTCAGTACCAAGGATGCTTTCCCAGGCATTGGTCACACCATCGCCGTCATCGTCGGCGGTCGGATTGACCGCGACCGGGCTGGTCGGGCTGAGCGGGTCGGTACCGTTGCGGATCTCGATGAGGTTAGGGATACCATCGCCGTCGAAGTCCTCGTTGGCGTCGTTAGTCCCGTTGGCCGCCTCGTTCGGCGTCGTCTTGGTGCTATCGGAGTCGGGAACGGCAGGATCCGTACCAAGGATACTCTCCCAGGCATTGGTCACACCGTCGCCGTCATCGTCGGCAGTCGGGTTCACCGCAACCGGGCTGGCGGGGTTAAGCGGGTCGGTGCCGTGGGCGATCTCGATGATGTTCGGGATGCCGTCGCCGTCGAAGTCCTCATTGGCATCACTGGTGCCGTTGTTGTTCTCGTCAACCGTAGGTGTATTGGTACTGTTCGAGTCCGCGTCGGCGGGATCGGTGCCGAGAACACTCTCCCAGGCATTGGTCACACCGTCACCATCATCGTCGCTGGTCGGATTGACCGCAACCGGGCTCATCGGGTTGAGCGGGTCGGGGATGAACCCGAACCACGGTACCCCCACCACCCCGGAGGGACTGGGAACCTCGATCTCGATGACGGTGGGGATGCTGTCACCATCGAAGTCCTCGTTGGCATCGCTGATGCCGTTGCCCGCCTCGTTCGTCGTCGTCTTGGTGCTGTCGGAGTCGGGATTGGCGGGGTCGGTGCCGAGGATGCTCTCCCAGGCATTGGTCACGCTATCGCCATCAGGGTCAGCCGTCGGGTTCACGGCGACCGGACTGGCGGGGTTGAGCGGGTCGGTGCCGTTGCGGATCTCGATGAGGTTGGGGATGCTGTCGCCGTCGAAATCCTCATTGGCGTCGCTAGTGCCGTTGCTCGCCTCGTTCGGCGTGGTCTTGGTGCTGTTGGAGTCGGAGTTAGCGGGGTCAGTGCCGAGGATGCGCTCCCAGGCATTGGTCACACCGTCACCGTCATCGTCGGTCGTCGAGCTGGCAGGATTGAGCGGATCGGTGCCGTGGGCGATCTCCTGGGCATTAGTCACACCGTCGCCATCGAAGTCTTCGTTGGCGTCACTGGTGCCGTTACCCGCCTCGTTCGGCGTCGTCTTGGTGCTGTTGGAGTCAGGGTTGGCGGGGTCAGTACCAAGGATGCTCTCCCAGGCATTGGTCACGCTATCGCCGTCATCGTCAGCCGTCGGGTTCACCGCGACCGGGCTGGTCGGGCTGAGTGGGTCGGTGCCGTGGGCGATCTCCTGGGCATTGGTTACGCCATCGCCATCGAAGTCTTCGTCGGCGTCGCTGGTCCCGTTACCCGCCTCGTTCGGCGTGGTCTTGGTGCTATTGGAGTCGGGAACGGCGGGGTTCGTGCCAAGGATGCTCTCCCAGGCATTGGTCACACCGTCGCCGTCATCGTCAGCCGTTGGATTGACCGCGACCGGGCTGGCCGGGTTGAGCGGGTCGGTGCCATTGCGGATCTCGATGAGATTGGGGATGCCGTCACCATCGAAGTCCTCGTTGGCGTCGCTGGTGCCGTTACCCGCCTCGTTCGGCGTCGTCTTGGTGCTATTGGAGTCGGGAACGGCGGGGTCCGTGCCAAGGATGCTCTCCCAGGCATTGGTGACGCCGTCACCGTCATCGTCAGCCGTCGGATTCACCGCGACCGGGCTGGTCGGGCTGAGCGGGTCGGTGCCGTGGGCGATCTCCTGGGCATTGGTTACACTGTCGCCATCGAAATCTTCGTTGGCGTCGCTCATGCCGTTGCCCGCCTCGTTCGCCGCCGTCTTGGTGCTGTCAGAGTCGGGATTGGCGGGGTCGGTGCCAAGAATGTTCTCCCAATCATCGGTCACACCATCGCCGTCACTATCGACCGGCGGGCTGGTAGGATTGAGCGGATCGGTACCGTTGTGGATCTCGATGAGGTTAGGGATACCATCGCCATCGAAGTCTTCGTTGGCGTCGCTGGTGCCGTTACCCGCCTCGTTCGGCGTCGTCTTGGTGCTGTTGGAGTCGGAAACGGCGGGGTCGGTGCCGAGGATGCTCTCCCAGGCATTGGTGACGCCGTCGCCGTCATCGTCAGCCGTCGGGTTCACCGCGACCGGGCTGGTCGGGCTGAGCGGGTCGGTACCGTGGGCAATCTCCTGAGCATTGGTCACACCGTCGCCGTCGAAATCCTCGTTGGCGTCGCTGGTGCCGTTACCCGCCTCGTTCGGTGTGGTCTTGGTGCTGTTGGAGTCGGAATTGGCGGGGTCGGTGCCGAGGATGCTCTCCCAGGCATTAGTCACGCCGTCGCCGTCATCGTCGGCGGTCGGATTCACCGCGACCGGGCTGGTCGAACTGAGCGGGTCGGTGCCGTTGCGGATCTCGATGAGATTGGGGATGCCATCACCATCGAAGTCCTCGTTGGCATCGCTGGTGCCGTTACCCGCCTCGTTCGGCGTGGTCTTGGTGCTGTTGGAGTCGGGAACGGCGGGATCCGTGCCGAGGATGCTCTCCCAGGCATTAGTTACGCCGTCACCGTCGTCGTCTGCGGTCGGGTTCACCGCGACCGGACTGGTCGAGCTAAGCGGGTCGGTGCCGTAGCGGATCTCGATAAGATTGGGGATACCATCACCATCGAAGTCCTCGTTGGCATCGCTGGTGCCGTTGCCCGCCTCATTCGGCGTGGTTTTGGTGCTGTTGGAGTCGGGAACAGCGGGGTCGGTGCCAAGGATGCTCTCCCAGGCATTAGTCACGCCGTCGCCATCATCGTCGGCGGTCGGGTTCACCGCGACCGGACTTGTCGAGCTAAGCGGGTCGGTGCCGTAGCGGATCTCGATAAGATTGGGGATACCATCACCATCGAAGTCCTCGTTGGCATCGCTGGTGCCGTTGCCCGCCTCGTTCGGCGTGGTTTTGGTGCTGTTGGAGTCGGGAACAGCGGGATCAGTGCCAAGGATGCTCTCCCAGGCATTAGTCACACCGTCACCGTCATCGTCGGCGGTCGGGTTCACCGCGACCGGGCTGGTCGGGCTGAGCGGGTCGGTGCCGTGGGCAATCTCCTGGGCATTGGACACACCATCGCCGTCGAAGTCCTCATTGGCATCGCTGGTACCGTTGTTGTTCTCGTCAACCGCAAGCGTATTGGTACTGTTCGAGTCCGCGTCGGCAGGATCGGTGCCGAGAACACTCTCCCAGGCATTGGTCACACCATCGCCATCATAGTCGCCGGTCGGATTGACCGCAACCGGGCTCATCGGGTTGAGCGGGTCGGGGATGAACCCGAACCACGGTACTCCCACCACCCCGGAGGGGCTGGGAATCTCGATCTCGATGAGGGTGGGGATGCTGTCGCTATCGAAGTCTTCATTAGCATCGCTGATGCCGTTACCCGCCTCATTCGCCGTCGTCTTCGTGCTGTTGGAGTCGGGATTGGCAGGGTCGGTGCCAAGGATGCTCTCCCAGGCATTGGTGACACCATCGCCATCGGGATCAGCCGTCGGGTTCACCGCGACCGGACTGGCGGGGTCGAGCGGGTCGGTGCCGTTGCGGATCTCGATGAGGTTAGGGATGCTGTCGCCATCGAAGTCCTCATTGGCGTCGCTGGTGCCATTGCTCGCCTCGTTCGGCGTCGTCTGAGTGCTGTTGGAGTCCGCGTTAGCGGGGTCCGTGCCAAGGATGCTCTCCCAGGCATTGGTCACACCGTCGCCGTCATCGTCGGTTGTCGAGCTAGCAGGATCGAGCGGGTCGGTGCCGTTGCGAATCTCGGTGAGGTTGGGAATGCCATCACCGTCGAAGTCTTCGTTGGCGTCGCTGGTGCCGTTGTTGTTCTCATCAACCGTAGGCGTCTTGGTACTATTCGAGTCTGCGTCGGCGGGGTCGGTGCCGAGGATGCTCTCCCAGGCATTGATTATGCCGTCACCGTCATCGTCGGCGGTCGGGTTCACCGCGACCGGGCTGGTCGGGCTGAGCGGGTCGGTACCGTGGGCAATCTCCTGGGCATTGGTTACGCCGTCGCCGTCGAAGTCCTCGTTGGCGTCGCTGGTACTATTGTTGTTCTCGTCAACCACAGGCGTCTTCGTACTGTTCGAGTCTGCGTCGGCGGGGTCAGTGCCGAGGATGCTTTCCCAGGCATTGGTGACGCCGTCGCCGTCATCGTCGGCGGTCGGGTTCACCGCGACCGGGCTGGCCGGGTTGAGCGGATCGGTGCCGTGGGCAATCTCCTGGGCATTGGTTACACCATCGCCGTCGAAGTCTTCGTTGGCATCGCTGGTGCCGTTGCCCGCCTCGTTCAGCGTCGTCTTGGTGCTGTTGGAGTCGGAAACGGCGGGGTCGGTGCCAAGGATGCTCTCCCAGGCATTGGTCACGCCGTCGCCGTCATCGTCGGCGGTCGGGTTCACCGCGACCGGACTGGCCGGGTTGAGCGGATCGGTGCCGTAGCGGATCTCGATGAGATTGGGGATGCCATCACCATCGAAGTCCTCGTTGGCATCGCTGGTGCCGTTACCCGCCTCGTTCGGCGTGGTCTTGGTGCTGTTGGAGTCGGAAACGGCGGGGTCGGTGCCGAGGATGCTCTCCCAGGCATTGGTGACGCCATCACCGTCATCGTCGGCGGTCGGGTTCACCGCAACCGGGCTGGCCGGGTTGAGCGGATCGGTGCCGTGGGCGATCTCTTGGGCATTGGACACACCATCGCCGTCGAAATCTTCGTTGGCGTCGCTGGTCCCGTTACCCGCCTCGTTCGGCGTCGTCTTGGTGCTGTTGGAATCAGGATTGGCGGGGTTGGTGCCAAGGATGCTCTCCCAGGCATTAGTCACGCCATCACCGTCATCGTCAGCGGTCGGGTTCACCGCGACCGGGCTGGCCGGGTTGAGCGGATCGGTGCCGTGGGCGATTTCCTGGGCATTGGACACGCCATCGCCGTCGAAGTCTTCGTTGGCGTCGCTGGTGCCGTTGCCCGCCTCGTTCGGCGTCGTCTTGGTGCTGTTGGAGTCGGAAACGGCGGGGTCGGTGCCAAGGATGCTCTCCCAGGCATTGGTGACGCCGTCGCCGTCATCGTCAGCCGTCGGGTTCACCGCAACCGGGCTGGCCGGGTCAAGCGGGTTGGTACCGTGGGCGATCTCGATGATGTTCGGGATGCCGTCGCCGTCGAAGTCCTCGTTGGCGTCGCTGGTGCCGTTGTTGTTCTCGTCAACCGCAGGCGTCTTCGTACTGTTCGAGTCCGCGTCAGCGGGGTTGGTGCCAAGGATGCTCTCCCAGGCATTGGTGACGCCGTCGCCGTCATCGTCGGCGGTCGGGTTCACCGCAACCGGGCTGGCCGGGTTGAGCGGATCGGTGCCGTAGGCGATCTCCTGGGCATTGGACACACCATCGCCATCGAAATCTTCGTTGGCGTCGCTGGTGCCGTTGCCCGCCTCGTTCGGCGTCGTCTTGGTGCTGTTGGAGTCGGAAACGGCGGGATCCGTGCCGAGGATGCTCTCCCAGGCATTGGTGACGCCGTCGCCGTCATCGTCAGCCGTCGGGCTCACCGCGACCGGGCTGGCCGGGTTGAGCGGATCGGTACCGTAGCGGATCTCGATGAGATTGGGGATGCCATCACCATCGAAGTCCTCGTTGGCATCGCTGGTGCCGTTACCCGCCTCGTTCGGCGTGGTCTTGGTGCTGTTGGAGTCGGAAACGGTGGGATCCGTGCCAAGGATGCTCTCCCAGGCATTGGTGACGCCGTCGCCGTCATCGTCAGCCGTCGGGTTCACCGCGACCGGGCTGGCCGGGTTGAGCGGATCGGTGCCGTGGGCGATTTCCTGGGCATTAGTCACACCATCGCCGTCGAAATCTTCGTTGGCGTCGCTGGTGCCGTTGCCCGCCTCGTTCGGCGTCGTCTTGGTGCTGTTGGAGTCAGAAACGGCGGGATCCGTGCCGAGGATGCTCTCCCAGGCATTGGTGACGCCGTCGCCGTCATCGTCGGCGGTCGGGTTCACCGCGACCGGGCTGGCCGGATTAAGCGGATCGGTGCCGTAGCGGATCTCGATGAGATTGGGGATGCCATCACCATCGAAGTCCTCGTTGGCGTCGCTGGTGCCGTTGTTGTTCTCGTCAACCGCAGGCGTCTTCGTACTGTTCGAGTCCGCGTCAGCGGGGTTGGTGCCAAGGATGCTCTCCCAGGCATTGGTGACGCCGTCGCCGTCATCGTCGGCGGTCGGGTTCACCGCAACCGGGCTGGCCGGGTTGACTGGGTCAGTGAGGTACGTTTCCTCGATGAAATTGGGGAGGCTGTCGCCATCTTCATCGGCAGCGGGATCTTCCTGCACAGTAATGTTACGACTGGTCGCGGGGCCAGAGCCAAAGGTGTTCGTCGCCGTGACATCAATGTGGATGAGCACAGGAAGGTGAGATGGGGCGTTGCTCAGGTTGCTGGTTGCCGTGCAGCTCCAGGTTCCATCAGCCGACACCAGGGCCGTACAGATGACAACACTCGAATCCGCGTCGGTAACGGTGACCGTCGCGCCAGCATCACTCGTTCCCCTAAAGGCTGGTTTGAAGACGGTCACGATGGCACCTGCCGCTGGGGCCGTGAGGACTGGCGCAGCGGGCAACGGGGAGACGAGCACATTAACTGAGGCAATATCGCTTGAGTTAGAAGTGCCATCGTTGCCCGTGAGGGTGAACTGACCTTGTGTGCCGGTCGCGGTGCCATTGGGCACCGTGAGTCGGACAACAACATTGACTGAAGCACCGGCAGCCAACGTGACTGGCGAGCTAGGCGAGATAATTGCCTGTCCCCAGCTTTGGGTGCTGTTGATCGTAAGGGGCGAGGTAACGCTGCTGAGACCCGTGTTGTTGATCGTGTAGGTCAGGTTGCAGGCAACCCCCACGGCACAATCGGTAGCAACGGGTGCAATCACCATCAGTGCGCCAGAGGCACCTGAGGTGAACTTCTCCAGGGCGTCGATTGTCCAGGTTGCACCGGCGGCCAGGGTGGCCTGACGCCATTCCAGCGCGTAACCGTTATCAGTCGTGTCGAGCGGATCGACCACATTGGTCAGCGCACCAAGGGAGGCGTCGTTAGCAACAATACCGAAGTCCGCGCTCTCATGGCCATACGGTGTCGTGATGCCTTGCAGCGACATTCGCTGCTCCAGACCGCTAACGACCTTGCGGACGCCGATGATCTTATTGTTTATTTCCCACCAACCAGCCCCGGTATCGGTGCCTTGGAGGAAGGTGTCCTGTCCATGAAAAAAGCGTATGTCGCTGAGACTCGTACCACCTGTATTGGTAATCTGCCAATTGAGACGGTAGTAGGTGTTACCGGGGATGTAACTTGTGATCTGCGTGATCCGGGTACTGCCAGCGGTCACCACCGTGGTGATGGTGTTGCCCACCGTGGTGTTGCTGACCAGTGTGACTGGGGTACCACTGTAGTAGCCCATGTTGTACGGTGTACCGTTGATCCACAGGGTAGAACCCTTATCGGTTCCATTAAAGACCTGATCCTGCCAAACACCACCAGCGTAACGCTGTACATTCATCCGGCCAGAGTCTTCGACAGAGACCGTCAGGGTGCCATTGACCGGACTAGCACCAATGCTTTGTTTTGCCGCAAAGGTAGGCATCACACGGAAGAGTGAAACGACGACAGCAGCGATCAAGGCAGTGATCAAAAACAGGTTGCGCGTAAGGCGTTTTCGCGAAGACATTGGGTATCCCTCCATCAGGTTGTCGTCGGAGCATTACGGAGAGGGTTCCGACCACTACGTAGGCTCATAGATAAGGGCGATGGTATCTCATCACGGTCTACGTGTGGGTGCTGAGATGTATCGCACGCAAGTATGCACCACCCACGCCCGCGTACGGCAGAAAAAAGTATAAAGAAAGTATAGTTGTGGGCGTGAGACCCGTCCTATCCCGCTTGTAAAAGGGGGAATCCCGGCGTTCGTTGGCGAAAGCCGCGACTCCTCCGTCACCTCCGTCCTACACGTTGATCATCGGCAGGATGATCCGATAGAGGGCGTCAACCGTGATGCTGCGGGTGACGCCCGCCGAGCTATTGCCCGCCGCGTCGGTCTGGGTAATGCTGACGGTGTGCGCCCCGTTCGCCATGTCCATCGTCGCCGTGCAACTCCACGTGCCGTCGGCGGCCACCGTGGCGCTACAGATCGTCGCCGTCCCCTCGCTCACCGTGACGGTCTCGCCCATCGCGGTGGTGATCGCCGTGATGCGGGCCGGTGCGCCAACACCACCGGTGCCGCTGAATGTCGGGCGAAAGCTGTTGACCACCCCACCCGTCGCGGGGCCGTCAACTACCGGCACGCTCGGCGGTGTTGTGTCCACGCGGAAGCTGCGGGTTGCGGCGGGCGAAACCGTGAGCGCCGCGTCGGTCTGCGTCGCACTGATGGTGTGTGCGCCTTCGGCCAGGTCGGCACTCGGTGTGCAAGTCCAGGAGCCGCTGGCGGACACCGTGGCGGTGCAGATCGTCGCCGTACCCTCACTGACCGTAAGGGTCATGCCCGCCGTCCCTCTGCCGGTGATCTTGGGCCGTTTGTTGCTCGTGGGGGCATCCGCTACCGGGGCGTTGATTACCGGCGCACTCGGCGGGATAGCCGTCGGAGTGGCCGTCCGCGTC
>Ga0194060_10000763_pt1 | contig 23324 bp, 30 predicted proteins | sample SepL225m_MetaG_FD_163427 | JGI IMG/M metagenome (GOLD analysis project Ga0194060, IMG submission 163427) | Anoxic zone freshwater microbial communities from boreal shield lake in IISD Experimental Lakes Area, Ontario, Canada - Sep2016-L222-5m | ecosystem: Environmental > Aquatic > Freshwater >... | reverse complement strand
AGATTACCTCAGTCGTAAGATGTTTTTAGATCCTGCTGGACCAGTAACAGTACAGCGTTTTGAAGAAGTAAAATATAACAAGTTAACAAAATTTGATGCTGAAGCTAGAGGATTCTTTTGGGTTCCAGAGGAAATTTCACTAACAAAAGACGCGGGAGATTTTAAAGACGCTAGCGATACTGTTAAACATATCTTTACCAGTAACTTGTTGCGGCAAACAGCATTGGATAGTGTACAAGGACGCGGTCCCACACAGGTATTTACACCTGTATGTAGTATTCCTGAACTTGAAGCCCTGATGTATAACTGGGGATTCTTTGAAACAAACATCCACAGTCGTAGTTATAGCCATATTATTCGTAACATCTATAATGTACCAAAGGATGTGTTTAACACAATCCATGATACTCAAGAAATTATTAGCATGGCGTCAAGTATTGGAAAATACTATGACTATCTACACCGATTAAATTGCCGCAAAGAGCTAAACAATAATGGATATGCTGTTGATGAACGAGAGCATATCAAAGCAATTTGGTTGGCACTACACGCTAGCTACGCACTTGAAGCATTTCGTTTCATGGTATCATTTGCCACAAGTTTGGCCATGGTTGAGAACCGTATCTTTATTGGCAATGGTAATATTATCAGCTTAATTTTGCAAGACGAAATCTTACACAAGGAATGGACTGCTTGGATTATCAATCAAGTTGTCAAGGAAGATGCTAGGTTTGCCAGCATTAAAGGTGAGTGTGAAGCCGAGGTATATCAAATATACCTAGATGTTATACAAGAAGAAAAAGAATGGGCAGACTATTTGTTTAACAAAGGTCCGGTTATTGGACTCAATGCTAATATCCTAAAAGACTTTGTTGACTTTACTGCTGTGGCAGCACTAAAGGATATTGGTATCAAGTATCAAGGCACCGCACCAAGAACTACACCTATCCCATGGTTCACCAAACATAGTAATCCATCGAACAAACAAACAGCGTTGCAGGAAAATGAATCGATCAATTATGTTATCGGTGCTATGAGTGCAGATTTAAACTACGAAGACTTGCCCAACATTTAATCACGCATAATATTAGCAAGTGCTCGCATCTGTTCCGCGGCACTTTCTGCAAAAGTCTGCTGAACAAGATTAAGCGAACGCTCTTTATCTGCACCTTTAGGTGAGCCAACCTCTCCAGACTTAACAGATACCATGGAAGAGAATACACCTTTAATGCGCTCTCTGCTGCGAGGATTCTTAATAGTCCGTTTAATTTGTTGCAGTAAATCGGCAAATGGAACATTCAAATTATACTGGTATAACAGCTTTTGTAGGTCGGCATAGTCAGTTGATGACCATAATACTTCCCTGCTGGCTTGTTTAACTGTACCAGGTTCATATTGAACTCGACGTAATTGTAGTTCGTTGCTGGATAGATTAAACTCATACTCTTGATCTTTACCTAAAGGCCCTGGATTTGGAATTCCTAGTTGTTCAAATAATTGATCAGGCGGAGTTTCTATAGTGGCAATTTTTACCAACCCCAGTACCAACCCCTGTACTGCTGCTGGCATGTCCAGGAATTGTTGTTTAAACCCAGCTTCCTTTTGATCCAGCGCAATAATATTATCTATCTGTGCAGAGTAGCCAAGCGCGGCATCGTGATATCTAACAGTTACAATCTCACCTGAGTTATAAGTTCTTTTACCAGTATACTTAGGGTTACTGAATCCTACTATAACAGTATCAGGTTGTTTATGGAAAAAATCTACTAATTGTTTTTTAAGTTCTTTCTTATCTACTTCAGATTGAATGTGAACTATTAAATCTATGTCGCCGAAATCTTCCTTGGTAGCGTCTGAGTTATAACTTCCGCTGGGAACCATGCTGGTAAATCCGGGAAACTGACTAATAAGTTTTTGATAATCGCTCAAGAAATGTTTAAAATCTTCACGGCTTTTAACTCGGTCTGCACCAGCCACTCCTGATTCTGTCATATTAGCTTTTAATTTTGACTCGTCTGGTAAGAACTTGCCGGTCAATCCCAGTTCATCTTTCTTGGCTAACCATTGTTTCTGTAGATCATCGGGAATATCGGCGCGAGTAGAATCTAATATTTTAAAGTAAACATTAATCAGATGGTTGTAGTGTTCGGGACTGAGTTGTGATTTTAAAGCGGAGTGTAATTTATAATAATCTTCCGCCACATCCGGCGTAATGTTAGTATTAAGTCTTTGGTTTAATATCGTCAATGCCTGTACCGGATCTCGAGCTAGTATCTCACCTGACTCTTTATCTTTGACACCATTTACGTGGTTGAATGATAATCCTGCTACTTGGAAAGCAGACAACATAAGTTGAGTACGGTGCAACCCTTTAACATTGGAGCCTTCGGGATATGCAGATGAATAATATGAAAAACGTAACCAACCTAAATCGCCCACCATCCAGTCAATTTGAACTCCCTGACCAACGTCATTACCTTCAATATCTTTCTGTGGGAATAGTCCAAATATGTTACCATCGGATACTTTCTTTTCATCGCAATATAGACTGGCAGCATGACTATTGATATATAACACCAAGTTAATTAAAAATGCCTTCATTCGTAATTGCTCGGGCTTGGCAGTCCTTGCTCGTTTTGTAAGTTGATCAAAGGTAGCCTTGACGTCGGCTGGATCAATATTCCATAATGCTATGGACTGATCCGACATTTCCTTATCCACTAAATCACTAGCTGAAACTCCTAAATCTATATCTCCCGACATGGCTTTTTTGCCCACTGATCCTAGGCCTTCAAAATGTTTAGTATTGAAAATGGCCGCTTTCTTGGGAAAAATAGATTTTAGTTCAGCAAAATAAGCTTCTAACGTAGGTGGAATGTTTTCACGAAGAATTGGACCAGTTTTACCGGTAAACACATTCCCACCTTCAGCGATACCGCGAGTTAACACTTCAAATATTTTCATAATATTATATTTAGTCGTTACAGTTTTATCATAGCCTATATTATTACCGGTAAATATCAGCTATAATAAGAGTTCATAAGGAAAAAAGATGAAATTAACAGTTTATACAAAGGACGATTGCCCATTTTGTGACATGGCAAAGGCACTTTTAGAAAGCAAAGGTATTGAATATACCACAGTGAATGTAGGTGTTCGCACAGAAGCTCGTGACTATTTGGTTGAGCAAGGACTACGTAGTGTACCGCAGATCTTTAATGGTACTACACTCATTCAGGGTGGGTATCAAGGATTGGCTAGTAAGCCAGAAGAATTTTGGACAGAGTTAAAAGGATAATATGGAAATTAAAGACAACGAAGTATACACATTTAAGATGGCATCGGGCGAAGAAATAGTCACAAAAGTATTAAGTTCAGACCCAGACTATATCTATATCACAGAACCATTGGCAGTAGCGCCTAGTCCCCAGGGCCCGGCATTAATGCAGGGCATTTTTACCTCGTCACCAGGGGCAAAAGTAGCACTAAATATTAAGCACATCGCAATGTTTGCTGAAACTGAAGATGGGGTTAAGCAGCGATACATTAAAGTTACTACCGGAATCGACGTTCCAAGCAAAAAACTTATTTTAGGATAATATATGGCAGGTGGAGTTGTACGAATAACTGACGCAAACTCATGTGGTGGTAAGCCCATGAATGGAGTAAATTCGGTAAGAGTTAATGGAGTCCCCGTTGTAGTTAGCGGGACTTCAGTTAGCTCACATGCCAATTACAAACCTCCACATACCACGGCACGTACTATGTCTACAAATTCATCGGTTAAAGCAGGTGGGCAACCTATAGTAACTGCGTCGGACGTTGACACATGCGGGCATACCAGATTAAATGCCAGCACCAATGTTAGGATAGGGTCATAATGGCACAACCTGCTAGTTTGTTAACTCCATTCCAATTAACAGTCACTGACAGTTTATTACACAACCAAGGCATTAGCGTTAATGCTCAGTTTGTAACTAACATGTCAACCTTTAATAACTTACCTTATATTACTGCATTAACAGATGCAATCGCCGCCGCTACCTCGTCAGGCGCACAATTATCTCCTACCATTTATCCAGAATTATATTCATTGGGATCTGGAAATTGTGCGGCGTTAGGTGACAGTATACCGGTACATACGGGAAATATTGCATACCCCGGTAATGTTTTATTTGGCAATCTGCTATTAGAAACAGCATATTCCTATATGGGTCAAGGTCCGGCCGGTGGCGCACAAAATCTAAGTATTTTTTGTCAAGGATTCGGCGCACTGGTAGGATATAATGGGATTACCAATAATTTTATTAACTCGGCAGTCAACAGCCAAAATTATCTAGGCGGTACTTATACCAATGCTGACAATATGGTCAGTGGTGGCATCACCAGCGTTAACGTATGTACAGCACAATGGGGTAATGATCTCGCTAAATTGGGCGGGTTAATAGATCTTAGTAAACTTGACGAACTAGGAACTCCCCTAGCATTAGTACAGCAGTTGGCCAGCATTGGTGGGATCACACCAGATATTGCGTTATATTTTTCCAATGCTGGCGTAAGTCCAGATGTTGTAATAAATCTAGCTTCACCTACGGTACCTGCATCCGATGCAGATCAAAAGGCTATGTATGCAGCGATGACGCAGATTACCGGTACTCCGTTAACACAAATATTAAGAATAATGGGAATTACCACCACCAATATTAATACTATGGCAGACTTGTTAAACCCCTATAAGTTATTTCCCACTAGTTTTCAAACATTAACCGTCACCGGAACTAACGGGGTCAGTCAAAACATTTATACAAGTCCTGATGGTACAGTTAATTCGACATTAAATCAGTACTTACCAAAAATAGCCCTGAGCTCACTATCATGACAGCATTAGATCGGTTAAGTCAAATAATTCCCCCGGACCAAGCGTTGGCCAATAAGGCCTTGTCGGTTGCACTACAGCAGGTAACAAATATATCTTCGTTAAATTTACCTAGATTAGCCAATGCCGTTAGCAATGTACAAACAAATTTTGGATTGCCACTGGTAAATGCACAAACATCGGCTGTTGATCCAGCAGTGGCCAATAGCCTTGTTAATACTTTGGGATCAGGATCAGGACCTAGCGGGACTATCACTATTAATGACTCCATGGGAATAGCTGCTGGGGTAGTAGTTGCCAATGCTATAGCCAATACTATTACACTGATTAACTCCATGAACTTGTCTGACTTGGTCAGCATCTACAATGATATGCAGGCCACTGCCAGTGGTACATATGGTCCTCCGGAAGGTCCAATTATAATTGCTACTGGACCGGCTGCGGGAACATATGATAATATCAACGCCGCATTTTCCGGACAGATGGCCAACATGACCAGTAATAGTGCAGGTGGTAATGGTCTTATTCCGTCGGTCAACTCAAATGTTATCCCCGCATTGATCACTACTTACCCCAGTCAAACAGCCAACTTAAATACAAACTGGAACAATATGATGACTCAATTAAATTCTGAGAAAACCATTCAAGAAAGTGCAAGTGTGCAATTTGCTAATCTATTACCCAATAGTAATCCAGCCATCTACAGTTTTGTAATCTCGATACCAACCTACGGGCAAGATACATCAGCAAATAGTTCTTTTCAATATCTTGAATCGGTAGCGGACTTAACGACTCTAGGTGGGCAATCACTAGTAGCTGCATTACGTCAAGGACAAACTAATATCAATGCAACTGGGATTGCCACTACCAGTAACGTGCCTGTGGACCCAAATCCACCTCCACCGATGGCTGCATTGACGCCATCACAGTATCCGTACCCTCTGCCCCCAACCAGTTAATCTAACTAAATACTGGTATGAGAGCAAAAGAATTCACCACAGAAGCAAAATTTATGAATAGTCCTTGTACCAAAGATTGCAGCGGACACAAGGCTGGGTACGAATGGAGTAAACGAAATAATTCAGCTTCGGCTGGTACTAAAAGTACTAGTTTCAATCAAGGTGCTTTCATAGCAAAGAATTATAAAAAGTCACCAAATGAACCTACGATGCCCATTGCAGAAGCAACTGGTGACGACGAATTTGATCGCATGATGCGAGGGATTACCGACCCCAACGCCATAGCAGCACATGACCGTGATGAGAGAGCCCATATAGCGGACCATGAATTTCTACAATTAGGTGACCATGTTTGGGCACACTTGGAAAAACTTGGGCGCCAGATGTTGAAGAAACCACAGCGTCTTGACTGGTATGTTCAGAAAATCAACTCCGGTGACTATGCCGCTATATCAGATTGGCTAACTTCTGTACTAAGAATCAGCCCCGATGTTCTGGAAAAGCTGGATCAATTATGTTATGAGTGGGGTCGCCCATTAGTGGAATTTGTGGAATCGGTTGAGGATAACACATTCAATCAAGACTATTTACGCCACTGGAAACAGTATAAAGCTCATGCCGAAGGTAATGACTAATTTGTCTTGACAAATATTCCCGTCCACACTATAATATGTACACGTTAAACATTTGGAGTAGACATGGGATTAGATCAATACGCTTATGTTGCCGCCAAGGCCGGTACATATGATGAGTATTATAGCGATGAGAATTACGAAAAGGAAGACGATGATCCAACAAAATTTAGAAAGCCCACCGAATTAACATATTGGCGCAAACATCCTAATCTTCAAGGTTGGATGGAACGACTCTGGCTCAGTAAAAATTCATCGAATCCGCCGCTTGAAAATCACAATTTCAATAATATCGAACTAGAACTATCATGGGAAGACCTTGACATGTTAGAAGCCGATGTCAAAGCTGGTAATTTACCAATTACCGGAGGGTTCTTCTTTGGTGAAAATCGAGACGACGAATACAAAGATCAAGATCTAGAGTTTATTAAAAAAGCCAAGGCAGAAGTATTCCTTGGACTTAAAGTATTTTATAACTCCAGCTGGTGATATATGAAATATGAATTTATTGGCTGGTGCCGTGATGAAGAAAAGAATCAGGATAAAGTATGGGGTGTAATTTTACTTGCCGAAAACATTACTGGAGCCGAGGAATGGTCATTCCAAAGAATTAATCGATATTTGGTTGTTTGGGGTCGGCGTGGCAAGAAACTTCAGACACAAATTCGCGAAGAACAAGGCTGGCATATTCAACGAAAGATCAATGCCAAGAGCAAGGAGTGTGGTGTAAATCACGAATACACAAAGATCAACAAGAAAAAGCTGGATGATGTTTATCCAGAATTTGAAGAAGATTTAGAAAAAACAGCAGCATGGGCGTTATTAAAATCATGAATACAAGCATACCTTCTAATCATATAGATTACAGTACAGAAAATTTTGAAGGAATTAAATTGGCAGCAGACTGGATCAGAGACCTTGAAAGTGACAACAGTAGGCTACACAAGGAATCCGTAATTGAGAAAGCATTGATGGCAGCACAATTGGGTTCAACTAACGCCCAATGTTTTTTGTTTAATTGCTATCAAGCATATAACCCTTATTATGTATTCGGTGTCAAGAAGGTTCCTGAGACAGACGGACTTGTTGATAAACCTAATCCATGGCCTAAATTTTGGGCCATGTTGGAAGCATTGCGTACACGTAGCCTGACCGGCCATGCTGCCCGTGATGCTATTGCAGAAATGAGTCAACGGTTTGATACTGTTGAATGGAATCAATTATGCCGCCGTGTTCTAATTAAAGACCTACGCTGTGGTATTACAGAGCGTACTCTAAACAAAATTTTAGGTAAGACTGAATGGGCTATTCCTGTATTTGAATGCCAATTAGCGTTAGATTCCGATGAGCACCCTAATAAAATGAAGGGTGTAAAACGTCTGGAACAAAAGTTAGATGGAGTGCGGGTATTAGCATTGGTAACAAAAACTAGTGTGAAACTGTTTACTCGAAGCGGTAAACCATTTGATAACTTCCCACATATTGTAGAAGCTATTGAATCAGTCAAACTGAATTTGCGCACAGCAGTAAAAGAATCTTATTCAGGATTTGTACTAGATGGTGAAATTATGGGCGCCAGCTTTCAAGCATTAATGAAGCAGGCTCAACGTAAAACTAACGTCGATACCTCTGACATGGTATATAATGTTTTTGATTTTATTCCTCTAGAAGATTTTGAACGTGGATACTGGAATGCTCAGCAATATAAACGATTGGAAATATTGGAAAAATTGCGTCCTATATTTGACAATACCAATTGTATTAATATTATGGATGGCATCAATGTTGATCTAGATACATGTGAAGGGCATAATCAATTAAGACGTTACGCAGATGATGCGGTGGAAGCAGGATTTGAAGGCATTATGATTAAGGATATCGGTGCGCCATACGAATGTAAACGTTCAAGTTTTTGGATGAAATGGAAACCCGTTATTACAGTAGACTTAGCTATTATTGGATTTGAAGAAGGCACTGGTAAGAATGTAGGTCGGTTAGGCGCCTTTGTATGCGAAGGCATTGATAACGGTAAAACTATTAAAGTTAACGTGGGCGGTGGATATACCGATGCTAATCGTACTGAGTTTTGGTTAAACAAAGATAATTTAATGGGGCATATAGTCGAAGTTAAAGCAGGCGCAGTTACGCAAGCCCAAGACGGTACTTATAGTCTTAGGTTTTCTAGATTCGTTAGATTCCGTGGCACTGAGCCCGGTGAGAAATTTTAAAAAGGAAATTACATGGCTGTGAAATCGTGGTACTTAACGGTAGTAGAAACTGGCACAAACAAAAAAGTTTTTGATAAATTATTTTTTACTGCCCCTGTAATGAATCAATATATTAAGGAAGAAAAAATCCTGGAGAAATATCCCAAACCACAATACTATATTGTTAAGGAAAATTACTAATGAAAGTAAAACGAAGAAAATTTAATATTTTTGAGCAACTAGAACTGGCACACACAGATGCTACTGCGTCTGGTCCAGTTGAGGAATATATTTTAACACCAGAAGAATTCTATGAGTTTAGTCTGGATGCCAAGAATCGTCCTGGCACAAGTTTTAGAAAAGTGGTAAACCGCCCCGATGATGAAATTGGGGGTGATTGGTATTATCGTGGAGCAATTATAACTGTAGGCAAGGTAGCTAAAAGAAATGTCAAATCCGGAACATGAAGATCTTATCCGCCATTTGCGTGGAATACAATACATTGTAATTAACACGAAGCATGGTGGGTTCGGACTAAGCAAAGAAGCAAAACTCCTTTACTTAGAGCGAGCAGGAGTTGCCTATACTCTTGTCGCAGGACCTGATAGACATACCGAGTCATTGTACGGGCCGCAGATCGAAGTTAATGGAGACACTTGGCATGACAATGATATTGATCGTGATGATCCTATACTAGTTGACGTAATTCGCCAATTAGGTAGCAAAGCCGATGGTAGTCATGCTAAACTAAAGATCGTAGAAGTACCCGCAGGAGTTAAATGGAATGTCGCTGAGTATGACGGACTAGAGTGGGTAGAAGAAGTACATCGAACTTGGAACTAAATACGTAATGATATTTGAATTAATAACTTTACCATCTGTGGCAAATAATTAACTATGTTTCTAACCTATCTTATGCTGGCAGTAGCACTATGTCTTAGTGTTATTGCAGAATTTTATTCTATTGCCGGGTTAGCTGCAATATTTGCCGGCGCCCCAATATCCATTGTCATCATGGGTGTAATACTTGGAACAGCTAAATTATCAATAACAGTTTGGCTTCATGAATTCTGGCACAAAGTTAAATTATCAATGAAGGTTTACCTTGTCTCTGCTGTGATGATCTTGATGTTCCTTACCAGTATGGGCATATTTGGCTTTCTCAGTAAAGCACATATTGAACAAGTAGGCGCAGGTCAAGAGAACGCCGCCCAGATACAACGTATCACAGTGGAACTTAAACGTCAAGCTGAAATTGTAACCAAAGCTGAAGAACGTGCTAAGACATTAGAAACATCCGGCACAGGCGCAGATGCCAATGTAAACAGCCAAATTCAAACAGAACAAGGGCGCATTGACAGCGCATTATCTCGGGTACAGCCAGTTATTGACGAACAGCAAAAGATTATTGATGGGCAAACAAAGCTGTATAGCGATCAAGTTGCCAAAATTGACGAGCAACTTTCACAATTGCAAAAGTTCATTGATGCTAAAGAAATACAAAAGGCACAAGCCTTAGTTGGGGCTAACGCGGACGGAGAATGGGGTACCGGTACCGCACGAGCAGTTACTATTTGGAAATCTGCCCGTGAAACAGAACGTACGGCAGTAATTACTAAGTTAGGAGAAGCCAACAAAGATCCTATTATTCGTGCCGCTCGTGACGAAATACTAAGAGTCCGAAAGACAGTAGAAACACAAGTAGCTGAATCGAACAAATTGATTGATCGTCTGCGTAATCAATTAGGCAAAGGTGATACTGCTTCAGTTGAAGTACTTGTAAATGAGCAGCAAGAAAAGATAAAAACAGCCAACTTGGAAATTGAGGCACTAACACAAAAGAAATATACTTTGGAAGTAGAGTATCGTAAATTGGAAGTAGAAGTTGGGCCAATCAAATACATTGCTGAACTAGTATACGGTGATACCGCAGATCAAAGCATGTTAGAACGTGCAGTACGCTGGGTTATTATGATAATTGTTGCTGTATTTGATCCATTAGCGGTTATGATGCTGCTTGCTGCAACAGAAAGTATGACTTGGGTTCGCAAAATATTACCTGCTCCTGCTGCTATATCTGTTCCAGTCGCGCCAGCTAAAGAAAAAACACGCAAATACCAACCTGGTATTAAAAAACATAGGGTTCGTGTATGGAAAAGAAAACGTAGGGAACCAGTTGCGTCGGCACCCATTGTTGAGAAAAGTAGAGTATATGAGCCAGATGATGGGCCGTTAACTGATGAGCAAATTACACAGATAAAAGAAACAGTCAGTGAAGAATTGCCAACTGGTAACTTAATTGCTAAAACAAATCTATTTGAAGATATTGAACCATACGGCAACGATCTGCAAAAACATGCAATGGAAGTTTGGAAAGGAGAAAACCCTGGTAACACATTCAAAGAATATGTATTGCAATATAATCAAGGATTGATATCAGAATTACCCTGGCATCATTCTGAGCATGTCGACAAATTAAATTTAAGTGATAGAGATCTAATCAATATCAAATTAGGTCTGGAAGCAGACAATGATTTAAAAGCAGGGGAAATGAAAGGATTTGGTATTGCATTTCCCAACACAGCTGAAAAAGGTGATATGTTTCTGCGTGTCGATGTATTACCCAGTGCATTATACAAATACAATGGAGTTAACTGGATAAAGACAAATAAAAATCTTAGCGATAGTTATGTATACGATGATGCCTATATAAATCATCTTATTGAAAAAATTGGGTCAGGGGAGTACGATCCTGACTTATTAAGTGATATTGAAAGAGAACGTATTTCAATAAAACTTAAATCACAATCGACCTAGGACAACGTGTTGGAAAAAATTAACCATTGCTCATTCTGTAATAAACATAAGAATGCTGTTACTACCTTTATCGTGCAGGATAACGTTGCTATCTGTAGCGACTGCGTCGAACGTTGCGGTAAACTAATAAAAAATAAACAAGGGACAACTAAATCCATCACCACAATGGAAATACCAGACCCCCGTGAAATTAAACAATATCTTGATCAATACGTAGTGGGTCAAGACGGCGCTAAGATAGTATTGGCAGTGGCTATTACCAACCACTATAAACGTATCAGTAATACTGAAAACGAAATTGACAAAGCAAATATATTAATGGTTGGGCCCACCGGGACTGGTAAAACCCTGTTGGTAAAGACTGTATCACAATATTTGAACGTACCGTTTGCCATAGCCGATGCAACTACCCTTACCGAAGCGGGATATGTCGGTGATGATGTTGACTCTGTTATATTAAGATTATACCAAAATGCTGACTCGGACGTAGAGCGCACACAACGCGGTATTATCTTTTTAGATGAAATAGATAAAATTGCTCGCAAAAGCGAAAGTGCTACTGTCAGCCGGGACGTATCTGGCGAAGGTGTGCAACAGGCCTTGCTTAAATTAATCGAAGGTACCAAGGTTAAGATTAGTCCTCCCGGTATACGACGAGGTGATACCACTGTTGAGATTGATACTACTAATATCCTATTCATTTCCGGTGGGGCATTTGTTGGACTTGATAAAATTGTAAAGAGTAGAGTGCAGGGAACGACCATGGGATTTAATGCTGATATTGTCAAGGAAGAATCCCTGGAGAATATGGCGGCATCACCAGATGATTTGGTCAAATATGGCATGATACCGGAATTTGTTGGTAGGTTTGGTAACTTAGTAAATTTACAAGGTCTGACCAAAGACCAATTAATCAGCATATTGACAGATGTTAAACACAATTACGTTGGGCAATATAAGTGGTTGTTTAACCAAGATGGCGTTGAACTTAATTTTGAAAAAGATTCGCTAAATCTCATAGCAGAACGTACTCTTAAAACTAAAACAGGTGCTCGTGGACTGCACACAGAGTTAGAACGCATACTATTACCGCATATGTTCGACCTACCTAAGTATCGCAAACAGAGTATACTATCAGTGGCAATTACGTCAAAACTAGTAAATACTCCGGCAACACTCGCAAGGGAGAATGAATGAAGCTTTACGGAAACACAGTATTTGTCAATGACGGAAACGTGGAAAAGGCACTTAGGAAATTTAAAAAGAAAATACAAGACTCAGGCTTGTTGGACGAACTACGAGCCAGGGAAACATATGAGAAACCCACCACTGAACGTAAGCGTAAGAAAGGTGCAGCTAAATCACGCTCACGCAAGCGACTAGCTGCCCAAGAACTTCCCAAGAAATTCTACTAATTTTACCAAATAATATTTGTAGTTAATGATTTTATAGTACAATAAATACTGTTGTAGGTGCCGATGGTTGGGCCTATTAACAATGTCACTTCGTTTAATTAAAGGAGAAAACAATGACAAAAATCACCACTTTGGATTTTAATCCATTCACTCGCAACGCTATCGGCGTAGATCAATTATTCAGTCGTATTTTGAATCAAATTGAACATCACGGTAACGAAGGAACTAACTATCCCCCATACAACATTATTAAAACCGGATTAGATACTTTCGAAGTTCAAGTAGCCACTGCTGGATTTAGTGAGGGTGAGGTTAATGTTGAAGTCAAGGACAATACTCTTATTGTTACTGGCAAAAGGCAGGACAAAGAACTTCCTGAAGGTTACACATATTCGCATAACGGTATTAGTGCTCGCAATTTTGTTCGCACGTTTAGTCTAGCTGATTATGTTGAAGTAACCAATGCATCGTCGAAAAATGGCATTTTAACTGTACGGTTAGAGCGTAATATTCCCGAAGCACTTCAGCCTAAAACTATTTTTATTGCATACGAATCGTAGTAAAATATAGTAAATACAGTACAGGGCAATTACGCCCTGTGCTAAACTTAAGGAACTAGTATGTCACAAGCAGATGTAATCACAAGACCTGATGTTAATCAGGAAATTAAAGAGCCTCCACTGTTTAAAGTTATCTATTTAAATGACGACGGAACAACAATGGAATTCGTAGTTGAATCATTAATGAACTTCTTTAATTATACGCCAGATACTGCTGTAAAAATTACACAAGATATACATGAAATCGGCTCCGCAGTCGTAGCTGTGTTACCTTATGAAATCGCAGAACAAAAAGGAATTGAGGTTTCAATGGCTGCACGTTCAGTAAATATGCCACTGAAGATTCAAATAGAACCGGAATCTAATTAACCGGAACTGATATCCTTTTGGGGTAGTATGCAAATTGAGAATATTCAGTATTTCCTCGTCCGCGAGGATTACTGACATATCTAACCCTATCTATTACTGTATCTACCGGTCTATGATAATGGCCAAAACACCATAGTTTAATTTTTCGTTCAGTATCTGAATCAAGAGCAGCATTTACGTAATTGTTTCCCATGGAATTATATCGCCATGTATCTTTTAGTTCTAGATCATGTTGTATAATTTCTGGAGTTGGTACTGTATGTGTGACGATAATTATAGATTTTACATCATTATAAGTTTGTAATTTAGAAACGCTGTTAACCAAATACCCTGCATCTCGATATGCTGTTCCATTAATATTAATTGCAGCCTGCTGACTAATTCCATCCTTCTGTTGAACCCAGAATAATGATTGGTCTACTGATAAGTTAGGGTCGAAGTCATAACTCCACCATCCATTAGTGGCCAAAATGGCGACACCGTTCATAACAACCACATTATCCTGCATATATACCACATTCTTCATAGGGCCAATAAGATCAGCTAATTCAGCGTAGCTACGATTCAAGTTTTCCGCATGGTCTTTATGCTCGTCGTTTCCGTCAATATAAAAGACCCCGGTATAAACTTCACTAAGGTGTTTCAAAGTATCTACAACAAGGGATCTATCTCTAGCGATATCACCTGCTACAATGCAATACTGTGCAGTTGGTTGTCCGGTCCAATCAAAATTAGGCCAGGTTTCCCTATGTAAATCACTAATAAGGTCAAAATTAAAATTCATATATGTTCATCTTTTTATGGTAGGTAGTTATATTTAGATAATTATTTAACAGGAGATACGAATTGAATATAATTTTCGGCACCGCTGAGGTATCAAAACTACAAGAAAAATATATAGTTCTTGAACTAGATACAGTAACCATACGTAGTAGCAATCCCATTACCGCATATAGTGTGGTGGAAAACTTACCATTAACGGAGTTTGCCAAAGTAGAAGTTTATACAAAGTTACACCAAGATTTAATGGATAATTATCGTAAAAGAAATTGGCATTTTTGTATTACAGCAATTGATACCCTAATGGGTTCTTGGGGCAAACAAATTGATTCATTCTACGAAGTGTTACGAACACGAATACTTGGGTATATCGAATCCGAACCAGATACCGCTTGGACTGGCATTGTACCCAAGGGTTAGACATATTATGTGACAACTTAACTGGTTGTAATTTTTTGTTAAATACTTGTAGGAGCGAGAGTATGATAAAAATAATTACAACTCTGCTATGTTTTACCGCGATCTCCTTGCAAGCCGTCGCGACCCCGATAGCAGACTATCAGTTTAAGTCACCCAGTTTTACTGGAAACGGCTATAGTGCCCATGTCCTGACTATAGAGAACCAAGAATTTACTCGTCAAGCTCAGGTTAAGAAAGATATACAAGCTGCCCTAGATAAAGAAAAGGCAGACAAGCAGAGCACTAATATTGCCAAATTTCTTAATAATTTAGAAAGTCGGATCTACGCACAGATTAGTCAAAACTTGGCCACTGCTATGTTTGCCAATGGCGGCACAAATCAAGGTACATTAAACTTTGAGGGCAACAGTATCTTTTGGAGCAAAGATGGTAGCAATATTAATATGCAGGTTACTGATACTACGGGCAACACTACTAGTGTGACTATACCACTAGGGTCATTTCAATTTCCAGTATCTAGCCCATGAAATTATTAGCCTTACTATTAGTCATGTTATTGTCAGGTTGTGCTATTTCACAGAAAATGGGAAAGGAATATAAACCAGAGGTAGCTGTGAATAAAATGCAAAAAGAGTTTGATACAATATCACCTCCTGCTAATCCAAGACCTGTTGTCGTGGCTGTATACGCATTCGCTGACCAAACTGGACAACGTAAACCCACTCCTGGTATTGCCAGTTTAAGTAATGCTGTAACACAAGGTGGTGTCACATTCCTAATTAAAGCCCTACAAGATGTAGGAAATGGGAGATGGTTTGAGGTAGTAGAACGGGTGGCATTGGATGGACTTACTCGTGAACGACAGCTAATACGACAAATGAGAGAATCGTATGAAGGTAAAGAAGCTAAACCATTAATGCCATTAATGTTTGCTGGTATGCTGATAGAAGGTGGAATTATAGGATATGATAGTAGCACTGAGTCTGGTGGATCTGCGTTTAGGTGGTTAGGCATTGGACCACAAACTCAATATAGTAAAGACATTGTTACTATAAGTCTACGGGCTATAAGTGTTAATACAGGTAAGGTATTGATGGCAGTAACAGTTACTAAAACAGTATATAGCACATCAGATAGTATAGCCGTCTTAAAGTTTCTAGATAATGGAACACAAGCATTTGAGGCCGAATCAGGTCTAACGATTAACGAGCCGGGAACATTGGCAGTTAAAACCACTATAGAAGCATCGGTAGTGGAGTTGATTAAAGAAGGTCAACGAAGAGGAGTTTGGGATTTTAAGGAAACTCCAACCCAATAACAAGGGCACAACCCTTAAGGAAGTATAATGACAACAATAATAAAAAAAATATTGGCATTACTACTAATCGGATTTGCTAGTTTATCAATCGCAGCCGACAATAGTATCTATATTGATCAAAGCGGAGACAACGCTACCATCAATATAACGCAAGACGGCGCAGGCAACGTTGTCCGTGGTATACAGGGAATAGGGTCAGGTAATAGTACTCCCAGTACTATCTATGGAGACAACAATCAAATTACCATCAATCAAATTGGTAGTGGCAATATGCTGAGCCTGGGTGTAAAAACTACTACCGGTAATGGCATGAATAATCCTACCGTTATATACGGTGTAACTGGTAACAACGCCACTGCTGTCATTAACAGTAATAATTCTGGATCTGGAGTTAGCGAAAGCAATTATATCAGTATTAATCAAACTGGCAACACAGCCAATGCTAATGTTAACGTGTTAGGGTCTGGGAACAGTCTTACTGCTGTTACCTCGGGAGGGGCAAACAATAGTTTAATTGCCACGGTTAACGCTAACTCTACACTCACTACAATTAGTCAAACAGGTGGTGGTGGCAATAGCACAACACTTAACATGACTGGCGATAAGGGTACCGTTGATATCACTACTGTTGGTGCTAGTAATACTACCGGAATCACACAAAGCGGTGGTGCAACTAATGGACATTCTGTTAAATTAGACTATAATGGATCAGGCAATACAACCAGCATCACACAGGGTGGCACTAGTTCAGACAGTATTATAAACATTAAGTCTGTTGGTAGCACTAATACATTTACCGTTAATAGCAATACAAGATAAGTCGGAGGAGTGATGAAATTATGGATGGTCGTACTATTGGTTTGCTTAGTGAGTACATCGCAGAAATCCGACGCCGCGATAGGGACAGTCACAGAAACTACCAACACAGTTCCAAATATACAACGCAAGAAGGAAAATCTGGAAGGGAAGAAGGGGACAAAAGTGGAGATGGAAGATGCGGTTCGGACAACCCAGGGCAAAGTGGGAATAACCTTTGATGATGATACAAAGGTACTGGTAAACGAAAATAGTCGTTTAGTTATAGATGACTTTGTATATGACCCTGCTACTACCAAGGGTGGTAAGTTAGCTGTTAATGTAGCACACGGCACAGTACGTTATGCCAGTGGGCAAATTGCCAAGAACAATCCGCAATCAGTGTCAGTTAATACTCCGGTTGCCACCATTGGTGTTCGTGGAACAGATTTTAGTGCCACGGTAGATGAGTTTGGTCGAAGCACTATTATTCTATTACCAAGCTGTCCATTTGGATGGCGTGACGTAGAACGTGATTGTAAGACAGGCGAAATATCAGTTACTACAGAAGTAGGATTTATCGTAATGAACAAACCATTTCAAGCAACCAAAGTAGACAGTAGAGATTTTAAACCTAGACCTCCTGTCATACTTAAATTAACAGAAGATCAAATTAGCAATATGTTAATCGTTAATCCTCCGAAAGAATTGCAAGAAGATAAAAATGCAAAGGGTTCGTTAAAGTTAGGCGCATTAGATGTAGATTTTCTCAAGGCAGAAGGACTAAACAACGCTATTGATATAGCACAAGCAGAAGTGTTCAAGGACCGACTCAGCCAAAACTTATTGGAACAAGATTTTTTAGTTAACTTATTGGACATAGTTAACGCACAATTATCAGCGCAAACAGCTAACTTATTAAAGCCTATATCAGGTGCTCCTAAGTTATTACCAGACTATGTTCCTACATCTGGTGTTACAGTAGCACTTGACGAACCCGTTGTCACTCTATGTCGTGATGATGGCGGAAATAAACAATGTGTGACAACCCCTACTCGACAAAATAGTGTGTTAACACAAATACAAGGATCAGTTGAGATACGTAATCGTATTAATTCAGGTGGCAATACAGTTATTAATATTGTGCAAAAATGAAATTACTTTTACTATTATTGTTTCCATTTACCGTCTGGGCACAAAGTACTCAGTGGAATCCCAATGTCTACATAGATCAAGTGGGGGATAATAACTCCATTAACATTACACAATCAGATGGCAATCATTATGCTCGAATTGCGATAGGTGCAAACTTACCCCCTGAAACTTGGGTAAATGCCAACCTTCCCACTACCGGAACTACTGCTGGCAGTGATGCCAACTATGTGAGAATTACACAGCAGGGCACAGGTGATAAAAAAGCCGCAGTTGAGATACCCAATGGATATAGTAATAGTGTAATACTATTTCAAGATGGAGTTGGCAATCATACAACATCAATACAAAATCTAGTGGGCAATGCAAATTCTATAACTGCGAATCAAGCCGGTACCGGCAATCATACATTAAACATAACAGGCCAATCTGGTACTGTTAACAGCGGCAATACGATTAACTCTACGCAATCTGGATCTGGAGATAAAAGTTTTTCTCTTGGATTAAATGGCACAGCTGGTGCTACAGTGACAATACAGCAAACCAACCCCACGCAAGCGAATACAGGATCGATGGCGATTCAATGCACGACTTGTGGGAGTTACAGTTACGTTAGGAATTAATAGTAACTAAATATTAATATAATAATAAAATAGGAACTACAATGAATGAAATATTCAAACTTATAAGTGACCTAGGATTCCCTATTGCTGCTGCTATAGCAGGTGGATACTTTGTATATCTTACTATAAAACTATTACTAGCCGGAGTATTGTCAGCTGTTAAGGGCATGGCCGGTATCATTACAGCATTAGACAATCGTGTTAAGACAATGAATCACGATGTTATACGCATAGACTCAGTAGTATCAAATGCGCTAGGATTAAAACCAGACGTAGATCGTATTGCTCGTGCCGATGGTAAGTCAGACGCTAGGAGAGACTAATGTTATACTATGACTACACTTGGGATTTAAGTGACGACAAAATTATCTTAGACGAAGAACTTGATGTTCATACAATAGGATGGAAAGAGGGTGACTTGTTTAAGTTTACTGACATTGACGGCAAGCGACAATTAGTTAAACTGGACCCTATAGAAAAATTTGTAAGAGGATATGAATAATGGACAATATAGCAGATTTAATTAGTAAGTATGGATTCCCTATTGTTGCGGCAGTGGGATTAGGTGCCATTATAAAATATGTATGGTCGTGGGCTACATCAGAAATCAAGCCAGTTATTTCGGATGCTAATACAGTTCTTATCGCTTTGATCGACCGTATACGTATGTTGGATAATGATTTGATTAGACTTAACCAAAAGGTCAATACTGTATTGCATCTACGCGGCAAAACTATTGAAGCAGAACGTGTAGAAGCTGAAGAAGTAATTAATAAGAAAAATGACAGCGCAGACAGTGGTGGTAGTAGTTAGTCCATTTTTGCAGGAACAAGATGTGCCCTAAATATTTCCCAGGCATATTCCCAGCTCCAACGCTGACTTCCTACTGCTACCCGATCCCTACTCAAACCTAGACAACGATATGTAGCAGTAGATAATGATTCATCCATGTAGCCTGTTATGCCTTGATCAATAACATCTTTTGGACCTTGGCATGGATAAGCAGCAACAGGAGTTCCACATGCCATAGCTTCTATCATAACAATACCAAATGTTTCCCACTGACTTGGAAATACAAATACATCAGCATTAGCATAGTATTCAGCCAACTCTGCTCCTGTTTTTAAACCTACAAACTCTACTTCGGGATATTGCTTCTTATAGGTTGACAACATAGGCCCGTCTCCCACCATTATCTTACGACAATTAGGAAAGTCCAATTTAAAGAAATCTTCAAGATTCTTTTCTTTACTCACCCTGGCAACACACACCAATACTGTTTGTTCGTTGGCCCTTATTCTTCTGCTTGGATTAAAAATCTCACGATCAACCCCACGAGTCCAAGACACTAGTTCACCATCAAATCCATGGGCTCGTAATTCTTCTACCATGCTTTCCGTAGTGGTCAATACTTTACCGCTATGTTTATGAAACCATCTTATTAAAGGCCAAGTAAGGGCTTCAGGTATTCCAAAAAGTTTTCTAAGTCCTTCCGGAAACTTAGTATGATAAGCAGTATTGTACCTATAATTGTGTTTGTCAAGATATTGTCTAACACACAAACCAACAGGACCCTCCGTGGCGATGTGGATATGATCCGGATTGATCTCCTCAAGTATCTTGCCCACCTTCCTCGGAAAGGCAATCTTGACTTGGTTGTAGCCAGGGCAATCAACATAGCGGAACCGCCCGGGATCAAGATATACAACACGATAGTTGTCCCGAATCGCATAAGCCTCAATATTTTTGTAGGTCGTAACCACGCCATTAATCTGCTCCGGTAAATTATCTGTTACTATCAGGATTGTTTTTTGCATTCGCCTACTACCTTAAAATTTTCAAATTTAATCCAATATGTCATATTGGTTTTAGCATACTCACATGCTGCTTGATTTTCGAACGGAATGTGTACCTTTGCTGGTACATCATTCGGGTTGTTGATGTGTACTGCTATCAGTAGTAATATCCACATGATCTTTCTCCTGAACCCACGTAATTATTTCCCAACGGCCATCATGATGTTCTACTAGTGCAGTACATGATTCTACCCAGTCCCCATCGTTCATGTACGTAACACCATCTATTTCTTTAATCTCTGCATGATGTATGTGACCGCATATCACTCCATCATATCCACGTTTTTTGCAATATGTAGCTAAGTTCTTTTCAAATTGAAATATAAAGTCTACTGCTCGTTTAACTCGACGTTTAAGATATTGACTAAGACTCCAATAGCCAAACCCCATGCGATGTCGAATCCAATTGAATTTGCTATTAAGAGAAAGTACGGTATCATACGCCTTATCACCTAAAAAACTGATCCATGGTGCTAATCTAGTAATGCCATCAAATAAATCTCCGTGTGTGACTAGATATCTTTTTCCATCTATGCCCATGTGTTCTGCTTGATTTACTATATCAATACTTCCAAATCCAATGCCATAAGGTATTAAGGGGCGAAGAAATTCATCATGATTACCCGCTATGTAAATTATTTTTGTATTTCGTTTAGCATGGCCAAGTACCCGACGGATAACATTACTATGACTTTGATTCCATTTCCATCTGTTCTGTTGAATTTTCCATGCGTCAATTATATCACCTACCATGTATAACGTATCGCATGTATTGTGTTTAAGAAAATTATTTAATTGATTGGCTTTGCAGTCTTTGGTTCCTAGATGAACGTCGGAAATAAAAATTGTTCTGTACTTTTTTTCTGACATTTGTGATCCAAAAGTTACTGGTTACGAGTTCCAGCGATACTCTATCTTGTACCCGATTTAAACTATCATAGTAATATTTACAATAAAACTGATATTTAATTATTGCAGTTTTACTACAATTATTTGCTTGTTGATACGTATGTGCCGTCCCAATTGTGTGGCAGATTACTCAGCTTCATTTCTTTACAGCGATCTTTCCACATTGCATAGTAAGCATCCATCTGTCCATCGAATTCGCCTATCAAACTATCACATAAAAATATAGCGTGTTCGAATTCTCGATTGCGATATGCTGTTAACATTTCTTCATGATCTCCGCGCCCCATTTCATATTCACCATGCGCACCGGGATATAGGTCAAGCACAGTGAAGATATTAACGCCAACTTTCTTGCCCTTTACCGCAATCTTATCTAGCTCAAGCACAAAGTATTCATCTTTAACTTGCTCTGCTGTTATTGGGCCGAGAATAATTTTGACGCCGTACGGCTTAGTCTGGCCCTCGAGTCTTGACGCCAAATTAACACCGTCGCCAAGACAAGTATAGTCAAACCGTTGATCACTGCCCATGTTGCCCACCACAACGGTGGCAGTATTAATTCCCAAACCCATACCAAAAGCTGGAACACCTTCTGCTGTAACTTCTTTATTAAATTCATCTAAACTTTCCATCATTTGCAATGCTGTACGTACTGCGTTCTTAGCGTGGTTAACGTCATCAAGCGGTGCGTTCCAAAATGCCATCTGGGCATCTCCGATATATTTGTCTAGTGTTCCATTGTTTTCTAAAATCTTCTTAGTCATAGCAGTCATGTAACGGTTCATTATTTTAGTAAGACCCTGCACATCACGTCCGTAATGTTCTGATATCGCAGTAAAGCCACGAACGTCAGTAAATATAATTGTAAGTTCTTGTTCTTCTCCACCTAGACGTAATAATTCTGGTTGTCGTTGTAACTTAGCTACTAAGTCTGGTGACAGATAACTGCCGAATTGTTTTTTAATCTGTTGCTTTTGTAGGAACTCACCTACAAACCTAACGATATAAGCATGGAAAAGAACAATAACAAGACCAGCAACGATGCCAGTGATATCCAAAAGCCAACGATAATTATCATAAAGATAACTGCTGCCGTAAACACAGCCCCCAAGCACAATAACGCTAGCAAGAATTCCAACATAAGTCCACCTCGATAGTAATAATAGTATAACGCTCAGTATCACTAATGTCAAGATTTCTGCACCATCTGCAAAATCCGGGCGAGTGATATTAATTTTGTTTAGTAAAGTACCAGCTACAACTGCCTGCACGTAATGTGGAAACTGGGCGCCTACCGCAGTGGGCACCGGATTACTGATGCCAGCAGCGGCTGGCCCAACTATAACAATGGCACCATTTAGATTTTCAGGTAAATCCATAATGCTAATGTTAATAGGTTTTTGACTCCAATCAATCCAAATACGACCCAAGTGGTCCGTGGTAATGGGGCCGAACTTTTTGATACGCATCTTATCCACCCCCAGTTCACTTAGCTTAACTTGGAATGTAGTATCACCAGCAGCAACACGTAATATTTCCATGGCCAGTGATGGGTAAAGAATTCCGTTAACGTTAACCACCAACGGTAGTCTTCGATTGACGCCATCAATCTCCGGTAGTGTATTAACCGCACCAA
>Ga0194060_10000762_pt1 | contig 23338 bp, 22 predicted proteins | sample SepL225m_MetaG_FD_163427 | JGI IMG/M metagenome (GOLD analysis project Ga0194060, IMG submission 163427) | Anoxic zone freshwater microbial communities from boreal shield lake in IISD Experimental Lakes Area, Ontario, Canada - Sep2016-L222-5m | ecosystem: Environmental > Aquatic > Freshwater >... | reverse complement strand
ACCGTCAGTGGCCGATTGACCAGAAAGTCAAACTGGGCCATCCGCCTTGCAGCATTCACTCCAGCAACACCGCCAATGATGACCGCTCGTGTATCCCTGTTTGCTAAAATACTCACGATTCTTTACGGTTTAATAATTTATAAGTTTCTCTTTGGGGCTTATGCGATACAGTTACTCTTATGAATTCAGGGCAAGATCAACAATATCGGTCATTGGCATACTGCGATCATACACATGAATATCAAATCCCTCTTCCTGTAACTGTTTCATTGCGGCAAGTCCCTGGGTTTCATTCGGGCCACCACGTCGAACCCAAATTTTTACCTCTTCAAGGTACCCCTTCGATTTACTTTCCCGGAATCCATTGATAATGCCACTGAAGGTCGCCTTGACATCGGTAAAGTTGGCTATAGCGCCACCAACAATAATGTGTTTAATGTTGGGCAGCATACAGATGGTCTCGGTCAAAGCCTCAACAGCCCAGTCCGGTGGATCACCCGAGTATTCTGCATAATTTGCAATTGAGCCGCCTCTGGCCACAACTGCATCTGAGTAGAAAACCGAAGCACCGCCACCTGCAGTCAAAAGAGCGATGTTTCCACCAGGCACTTCAACCAGCTTGACCGATCCCTTGATGCGGGCATCGATATCCATAATCTGCTGTTCAGCCTCTGTAAATGGACGTCCAATCTCTGAAACCGGTTTGAAATCCCAGTCAGCATGGCGGAAACGGGCATCCCAGTCAACATTCATGACTGCATCAAGCGCTGCAAAGCGCATGTCGCTCTTGCGAATGACAAGCGGGTTAATTTCGATAGACTGAGCATCTTCGTTGTCGAAACAGAGTATGAGACGGGATGCAATTTTTGCAACACGTTCAGCAATTTCGCCAGCAAATCCAGCTTCAATGGCCCCCTCGGTGATTCGTTCGACACTTGGATTTTCATCAATCGGAATAAAAATCCTTTTGACAGTATCCCAGTTATCCTCAATATCAACTCCACCCTTGTTCGACAAAAGCAGTTCACTTCCATCACGGTTGCCGGCAATGGAGAGATAATACTCCTCATCGTGGTCAAGCATCTCAGCAACAATGACCTGACGAACGACAGCAGTCCCGATTTCACGTCCGATCATCTCTTTCGCAGCCTCAACGGCACCATCAAGATTCAATCCAAGCTTCACCAGTCCGAGTTTGAATCGCCCGCCGATCGCCTCATGAGCTTTCACAACGAGTTTTGATTCTCTCAACCATTTATTAGCTTCCCCAAGTTGCGCAAGGCGGTCGGGATCCATGATAACAACATAATTTGGCACAGGAATGCCCCATTTGTTGAATAGCTTCATGGCTGGCCCTTCAAGTATCTTAGCCATACTATCGATATTTGTATGTTAATGGGTAGAAACACAACACAGAAAAGTGCAAGATTTTAAGTTAACTATATTTTTATTTCATACAATAGTTTCAAAAAAAAAACAGCGGCATGAATAATTTTTTGTTCTGGTGGCAACATCTTCCGTCACAGATGAATCCCGTGATCTTTTCCATGGGCACTTTTGCGCTTCGATGGTACGGGATGATGTATGTTATCGCTTTTGGCATTGTCTATCTCCTGACCGCCTATCGCCTCAAGTCTGAAAAGCTCTCGTTGAAGCCTGCGCTTGTTGGCGATATTCTCACCTGGGCAATGGTTGGCGTTGTTTTGGGAGGCCGTCTTGGCTATATCCTCTTTTATGGAACAAGCTCCCTCATTTCCGATCCCCTCGGAACGCTCTCTCCCTGGAGTCTTACACCCGGGGGGTGCCGTTTTTCCGGAATTTCCGGCATGTCCTACCACGGAGGAGTAATCGGCGTTATCGTTGCTCTTTTTGCCTTTACCCGATCAAGAAACCTTGGCTTTTTTGAGACATTTGATCTCTTTATTCCATCTATTCCAATTGGTTATACCTTTGGACGTCTCGGCAATTTTATTAACGGTGAACTGTATGGCAGGGTAACTGAATCAGCGATTGGCATGTACTTTCCACTTGCGCCAACGTACCAGCTTCGCCACCCATCACAGCTTTATGAAGCCTTTTTTGAGGGGATTCTTCTTTTCGTTGTGCTCTGGCTGCTTCGCAGGAGAGAGTTCTCACACGGCTCTCTTTCAGCTCTCTATCTCTTTGGGTATGGCTTTGTCCGCTTTTTTATTGAGTTTTTTCGTGAACCCGACGCTCAGCTCGGTTTTGTTTTACTGAACTTTTCCATGGGCCAGGTGCTCTGTTTCCTCATGATGATTGCCGGAGTTGGCATCTTCCTGGCTACCAGGTCATCATCTCGCTCATCATGAAGGTTTACGCAGAAAGATGTAGCCCGTCAAGGCAATCAACGCCACTGCTACAGCCCAAAGGTAGGGAGAGAAATGCGCTCCGCCTTCATACATGCTGAAGATGCCGAAGAGGAAAAAGATCACGGCTGCCCCGATTTTAATGATATTTTCGGGCAGCCTTGCTCCAAGCATTTTTCCTGCAATAATTGCCAGACCATCCGATATGACCATACCAATGGTTGAGCCAAGCCAGACTGGCAAAAATGGGTGAGTTGACGCGAGGGTAATGGTGGAAAGCATGGTTTTGTCGCCAAGCTCAGCCATAAAAAAGGTTGAAAAAACCAGCCAGAAGGGGTTGATTCCGGTTTTACAATGCTGCTCATCCTCATCAAGCGAGTCGCCACGGAGTGTCCAGAATCCGAAGACAACAAAGGCAATGCCAGCTACAAATTTTATCCAGTCAGTCGGCAACTTGTCGCCAATAAACCATCCAATACCTGCCGAAAAAACGTGAATGGCAAGCGTCGCCCAAAAAATTCCCCATAACACCACGCTGGTATTGTAACAGGTGGCAAGTGTCAAGGCAACAAGTTGTGTTTTGTCGCCAAGTTCAGCTATAAAAATCATGACCAGGGAGAGCCAGAATGCGTCCATCTGATGGTATACTCTTGGTTGTTGAAAATTGAATTTGTTGAGGGCGGGATAATTGAAACTTGATAAAGCCGCTCCGATACTTTAGGAGCGGCTCTTCCAAGAGGGCACTTTTATTTTTGAATGTTCAGATCCTTGCTCATCGCTTTCTGCCTGATATCGAGCGAACGGCGGTACAGCGGATCCGCTTCAGCACTTTTTCCCTGCATTTTCAATGATGATGCAAGGTTGTTCAGGTCAGTTGCAACCTCTGTATGCTCTTTGCCATAGATCCTTTCGTCGATCGCAAGTGCACGTCGATAGAGCGGTTCAGATTCAGCAAACTTGCCCTCTGCATCAAGCAATCCTGCCAAGTTTTTCAGACTGGGAGCCACAGCAAGGTTATCCTTGCCCAGCGAATTCTCACGAATCTCCAGTAAACGGCGATAGAGAGGCTCAGCTTCCAGATATTTTCCCTGTGTATTCAGCAATCCAGCCAGATTATTCAGGCCAAAAGCCACCCTGGGGTCATTGATGCCAAACTGAGTTTGATAGATAGTAAGCGACCGGCGTAACAATGGCTCGGCTTCAGCATATTTGGCCTGGTCGCTCAACACTTTTCCCAGATCATTAAGGCAGGAGGCTACGTCAAGATGCTCCTTGCCCAACTGACTTTCCCTGATGTCAAGCAGGCGACGATATTGCAGTTCAGCATCTGGATATTTTCCGGCGAGGTGAAGCAGCTTTGCATAAGTATAAATGTAAAGAGGCTCTTTATCGTCGGTTGTTATAGCGTTTTTATAATAGCGCTCTGCCTCTGAAGAGTTTTTGCGCAGTTCATAAATCTGTCCTTGCAGAAAATCTATTCTTGCCAAATCCGGCCCAATGACCTTATGCTTGTTCCTGAAGACCTGCAGGATTCTGTTCACCTCCGAATAGTCATATTCACCTCGTGCATGGTCTAATCTCGTAAAAATACTTTTCAGTTCATCGCCAGCAACTCCCTGTTTGATGTAGACATAGTTCGCATCTGCAATATTTACCCGGTCAAGGTGTGCCAGGAGTTCCGGCCAGAGGCTTACTCGTGCATCACTATCAATCGTCTCAAGATTATTTCCAGTGTAGGATCTCACAAATTCTATAAATGCAGGAAACTCTGCAGCCCTGTCCCAGTCTCCGACCAGTAACACTTTTCGCAATTCAGAATTCTGTCTGCTGTTCAGGTTCAGAATGACCGGTTTGCTGGGTGTCTCTGCTGGTGGAGCAGGGGCGATGCTTTTAACCGTGATTTTTTTCGATTTTTTATTTTTTTTGACTTTGGGGCTAGCTTTTGGTGTATTAGCACTCCCAGAGTCATTTACTGTTGTCGTTGTGCCGGAAGCGCTCCAGCCAACAACAGGATGTAAGGTCGAGAGTGCAAGAACACTCAGGCAACCAATGCATGCATGTTTAGCTTTGATATTGAAGATGGTTGGTTTCATGACGAAATAATTATTGTCAAATGTTTAGGAGAATGATGTTTCCTTATTTTTATTTTCATGATACTTGATCATGAGGGGTCATGGTAAAAAAATTACCACAACGCCTTCAAGTTATACTATAACTTGTCAATAACAAAACTCTGTGACCTGTATCACGGGTTTTTTGAAGAGTGTTTGGACTTTTGACCAATGGTTTTCTTCTGAAATTGTTACGGTTTTATCGAAATGGAGTCAGGATTGAGTGAAATAAAAGCCGCCGGAGCAGGCGATATACCAAGATGTGCCGAGCTTCTTGGTATTCTTTTCAGTCAGGAGGAGGAATTTACCCCTGATGTTGAGGCACAATCAAGAGGACTTTTGATGGTGTTGCAAAATCCTGGACTGGGCAGAATTTTTATCTCCGTGAGTGACGGGGTTATCCAGGGCATGGTGATGCTGTTATTTACCGTCAGCACTGCTCTGGGGAGCAAAGTTGCTCTTCTTGAGGATATGGTCGTGGCTCCTGAATGGCGAGGTAAAGGGGTAGGCTCCCTGCTTGTTGATCACATCCTTGAATATGCCCGTAAAGAGGGATTTGAGCGTCTGACACTGTTGACTGACAGGGATAATGAGCTGGCACAGCACTTTTACGCATCAAAAGGTTTTACCAAATCAGGGATGGTGGTCTTCAGAACCGCCCTCAGTTTGTCTTTGGCTCAGAAGAGTGAGTTGTTGCAATAAGGGCGGCTTTCCGTGCAGGATAAAGGCTGACCGCCAAAGAGAGCAGAACCGCCGTGATGCCAACGGCCAGAAAATCGCCTGTGAGCATATCAACGGGGTAAGCATCAATAATGAAGGCGCTTTTTGAGGGAAGCTTTACAACGCCATAAAGGAGCTGGAGTTTGCAGATACTCCATGCAATGATGATACCGGTTGCCGTTCCGGCAAGCCCTGTAGCTCCCCCTTCGGCGATAAATATTGCCATGAACTGTGGTTTCTCCATACCAAGGCATCGGAGGTAAAAAAGCTCTCGCTGCTTGTCGATGGCGGTCATGGCAAGGGCTCCGGTCAGGCTGAGGGTAGCGACCAGGACGATGAGCATGAGAATGCTGAAGCTTGCCCATTTTTCAAGCTGCATGACGGCAAAAATATTGCTGTATTTTTCTTCAAGAGTGCGTACCCGACACCTTTTGTTGAGTGTGCTCTCTGCCAGCCGTTTTCGGAGATGCCCTGTTACGGTCTGGCGAGAGTAACCATCTTTTATTCTGATGTCAATGCCTGAATACTCACCACTTCCAAGCAACAGGATTTTCTGGGCAAAACGATTCGATGTGAGAACATAACGGTCGTCAAAAAGCTTCTGCAGGGAAAAAATTGATGAGACTGTTGTTTCAGGGATGGCAAGTGCTGGCATCAGGTAAGGTTGCGACAGCGATTCAAGCCCTAAAGAGATCAGCTCCGGAGAGAAAATTTTTACCTCACGGAATCGATAAAGATTTGTCCGATAGGCAAGCAGCTCTCCAACCGAGATGGATGTCGGAGTAAACAATGGTTGCCTGGTTCGTGTCTGAACTATCAAGCGCTGATGTGAGGCCTCACTGAGACCTTTGAGGACAACAAGCTCACTTTTTTTTCCGGCGACAATAATCGCTTCACCTTCGGCATAGGGTTCTGCAGAGGATACTCCTTCAATTGCTCGTAGAGAGTGGAGAAGAGAATCAGAAACAGCCATTGAACGACCATCAGAAGGAATACATTGAACAGGGCTGTCAATCGTTATAAAGAGATCGTGTGCCAGTTTTTGAAAGCCATTCAAGACACTCATCACCACCAGTAGCGTGCTGACCCCGACGACAATTCCGGCAAGACTGATCGCCGAGATGATATTGATGATCCGGAACCGTTTGCGGGCAAAACTGAATCGTTGTGCAATCCATAAAGCAGATTTCATAGTGGTCAAAAGCAAGAGTGAGTCAGCTTCCCAAGGCTATTCCGGGTTTAAGACGAGATGCAATTCGGGAGGGTATAAAAGCAAACAAAAGGGTAAGCGTCAGCACAACGATGGAGACAACCGCATAATCGAAAGGTTCAATCAGGATCGGAACGTAGGTGATGAAATAGCTTTTTTCGGGAAGGGTGATAAAATGAAAGCGCAGTTCAAGAAGAGAGAGCGTCAAGGCGAGGAGGTTTCCTGAAATAATCCCCGAAAGTGAGATGAGGAGGGCCTGTATCAGGAAAATTCTGCTGATTTTTCCTGGTTCAAGACCCAGTGCACTGAGCATCCCTATCTCACGGGTTTTTTCAAGTATCAGCACCAGCAGCGTCGAAATAATGTTGAAGAGCGCCACAATGGTGATGGTCACAATCAGCAGCGGGGTAATGTTTTTCTGGAGTTTCAGCCACTCAAACAGGTTCGCATACCGGTCAAAAATGGTGTAGCCATAAAAAGGGAATCCAAGGTTGTCAACAACTTTTTTTACTGTTGAGGAGAGCTGTTCCTGGTGATAAACGGTGGCATCATACCCACTGATCATTGTGGGGTTGAAGCGCTGCTGGAGCGCCGATAAATCAGAGAGAAGCACAAAATCATCAAACCCCTCCTGCAGACCGGTATCGTAGATCCCTTGAATGGTGCATACCTCCAGTTCCATAGAGGAGAGAAGATCAACAATGCTTTTATCTTCCGTGATCATCTTTTGGGAAGATGGTGGCCCTCCAAGCCCGAGCAACATTACCCTCTGCCCAACCTTGAGTTTAAGATTTTCAGCAAGTGTCTCTCCTGCATAGAGCGATATTCCCTCCCCGCTGTCAGGCAAGAGAGGGTTCCCCTGCCTGAGAAATTGGCTCAGAAATATTTTTCTTTGCTCTTTATTGATGCCCTTTACCAGCACCGGTTTACTGCGCCATGCCTCCTCCTTGCCTTGATTGCGGCTGCGAAGCACAAAACTTTTTTCAAGGAAAGGGGAAACTCCGGAAATATTTGGATGATCGGCAATCTTTGCACGATCCCCGTGGCGCTCCTCAAAAAGCTGTTCATCCGGTTGACGAATCTGGATATGGGCACTGAAGCTGATCAGCTTTTGTTCAACACTGCTGGCGAATCCATTGACAATCGAGAGTGTCAGAATCAGGGCGGCTGTGCCCACCGCAATACCTGCCACAGCAACCATGACAATAAAGGTTGGTTTCGAGGCTGCTCGTTGCTTGAATGCAAATCGTCCTGCAATATAAAATTCAGGTTTCATCCCGAAATTGAGGGCGAAGCCATTGAGGAGAACATCACCACCTTGTTACGTCCATCAGCTTTAGCGCGGTAAAGAGCTCGATCGGCATTACTGATAAGTGTTGGCCAGTCAAGGGCATCATCAGGGAATGTTGCTATCCCGATACTGACCGTCAGCTCACCGGAGGGCTGGTGCTTTTCATTCATGAATGGTGCATCGCAGATAATTTTACGCAGTCGTTCAGCGATGTCTCGTGCAGTTCCTGTATCTGTTTTCGGAAAAAGAAGAGCAAACTCATCACCTCCAAACCTGGATGGCACATCGTAAGCGCGACATTGACTGCTGATGACATCAGCCATGAGTTTCAGGGTAGTATCACCGGCTAAATGGCCGTTGGTATCATTATAAAGCTTGAAGTAATCGATGTCAATCATGGCGAGAGAGACCTTGTCATTCAGGCGCTTTGCCCGCTCAATATCAATAACAAGGTGCTCCTTGAAGTGGCGGTAGTTGTACAGATTTGTCTTTTCATCACGAATGTAGATTTCATCAAGTTTTTTGTTTTTGGCATCAATATCGCTGCAGAACTTCATGATCGACTCGGTAATCTGTGCAATATCGCTTGAGTGTCCCGTTTCCGTCAACTCTTTTTTCATCTCTGCCGCAGTATCACGAATACTCTCGGGTATATTTCTGTTAAGCAGTTTCAACTGTCCGACAAGCTGCGCAAGAGGAAGAAGCGTCTTGCGATAATTGCTGTGCAGCATCCATCCTGCCGTGATACTCAAGGTCAGCAGAACTGCAAGAATGAAGAAAAGAAAAAATTCATTGATCACAACCAGTCTGACTGAAGCCTCTTTTGACGCAACTCTGGCTTGTTCAATACTTTTGTCGAGAGCAGAGTGGAGAAGTTCAAGATTTTCTTCAGCAATCATCGCAGGCCATTGCCGCAAGCTGCTCTGCAACGCAGGAAACGCAGGCAATCCAGCCTGTTGCATCGCTGCAACAAGTTTTTCAAAGTCGACAAGAAGAGATTCCGTCTGAACCTTCACCTCCCTTTCCTGTTCTTCAGCAAGACTCTTGTTGCTGTTTTCCTGATCACGGAGAAGCCCTAACTCAAGAATTTTCCCCCTGAAATCAACTAAGTCGAGGTAACATGCCTGTTTTTTTTGCACTGTTTCGAGCAGATTCTGCTGTGTGACCATAAAACCGGCTACACCGGCAATGACAATGATCAAGCTGATTGTTCCCGTATAAACAATCGCCCGTAACGGAGAGATATTGTTTATGGCCTGACTGGCTCTACTCATAGGCTAATGTAAAATAAGAGTTCTTTCGACGAGCTTGCAAGGGGCAAGCGAGCTTCTTTCAAATGCTTTTTGTCCTGCTCCGCTCAACCAGGCACCAAACCCTGCGGCCAGCGGATCGCCCGAATAATATACATAGTAAACCGTCGTAACAAGAGGATAGCTTCCATCAAAAATATTTTGCTGTGTGGGCAAAAGCGAGAGAGCTCCCTTTCCCTCTTTCGCAAGCGGAAGCATCCTGATGTTGCCTTTGGCATAAGCCAAAACATCTTTCAGCGCTGTCGAGGAGTGAAAAAGGAGTCCAATGGCACTCTCGTCAGCAGAGAGACGCGTGAGAAGCGCAGGGTCACTCTGGCATCCCCAAGCCTGTAAATTCGCTCGTTTAGTGCCAGTAATGGCAGCAAAAAGGGATTGAAGGTGAAAATCATCCGCTGTTACCAGTGGGATCATACCCTCTGTCTTTTTCGTTGTAAAAAGGGTACGAAGATCTTTGAGTGAGAGGCTCTTCAATGGATTTCGGGAGTTGACAATGCAGACAATCGCATCTCGGGCTACAGGCTCACGTCGCAAGGGAGTGTTTTGTGATGCCAGGAGCGAATCTTCAGCAGCGTCAGCTCTCCCTGCAATCAGAGCAGCCCTTGCCTGGTGGTCAAGCAGAAGTCTCAAACTTTTGTCAGAACTCACCGGCAGGAGTGAAATATGGGCATCAGGATAGTAACTGTTAAACATGGTAACCTGACTCCTGGCAACCGTGAGAAGCTGCCTGTCGAGCGCAAGATCCATCTTTCCGCTTTTTGCTGTATCGTCGATCTGGCCCTGTACGCAACTCATGGACATCAAGATCGGGAGAAGAGGGAGAAGCCTTTGTACACCCTTGGTGATGAGGTGGCCAAAGGTGCGGTTGCGCATGGTTGTCAGCGGACTCATGGTTATTGTTACAATTCTCAAAAATAGTTCTTCCACCTCTTGTAAATCAACGAAAAAAGCTTATTATTTCCGCATTATTGGATATTTATTCAGATTATATCCTTTTTTCTGCAAAGTTCTGCATAAGATTATTCACGAAATGAGTTCCCCTCTATCAGATGGTTTGAAAAAATATTCAGTATCAATAATTGGCGCTTCAGGTTATTCTGGAGCCGAATTAACGAAGTTGCTGCTTGGTCATCCTGCTGTTGAACTTCATGAGCTGTACGCATTTTCTCAGGTTGGCACTCTTGTTTCAGAGCTCTACCCTGCCCTTGGATGTGACAAAGTTTACAAGCCGTACCATGGAGAGAGTGAAAGTAATATCTATTTTCTTGCGCTGCCCCATGGCGAAGCGCTTCAGCTTGTTCCATCCCTTCTCAAGGCTGGCAAAATTGTTATTGACCTCTCCGGTGATTTCAGGCTGAAAAAGAGTGACGAGCATCAACAGTTCTATAAACAGGGCAAAGCTCCTGATGCCTTTATGACCTACGGCATGCCTGAGTTGTTTCGCGATGAGATTGTCAGGACAACGGCAATCAGCAACCCCGGCTGTTATGCAAGCAGTATTATCCTTGGTGTTGCTCCGCTTTTTCACGGTGATAGCCCTGCATTGAAGGTTAGGTCCATCAACTGCACCTCTACCTCAGGTATCTCCGGTGCAGGACGCAGCAGCAAAACTGAGCTCTCATTTTCGGAGATGAGTGAAAATATCAGGGCATACAAGGTTGGGCTCCATCAGCATACTCCTGAAATTATGCAGGCACTCGGCACATCGGCAACCGACCCGTCGTTTGATTTTACCTTTACCCCCATGATTGGTTCACTGGTACGGGGTATCTACAGCGTGCTGAATGTCAACCTCGAACAACCGGTTGAAAAAGAGGTGGTGGTGGCTCTTTACCGCAGCTTCTACCAGAATTGCCCTTTTGTGCGGGTCCGGGAGAGCATGACAGAGATCCGGCATGTTGTCAACACCAACTACTGTGATGTCCATCTTGCCCATCTGACAAAAAAAGGATCGCTGACGATTATCACGGCGCTCGATAATCTGCTCAAGGGTGCCGCCGGTCAGGCGGTGCAAAACATGAATATCATGCTGGGGTTTGATGAGAGAACTGGGCTTATCGCATCTTCATTAATAGCTAAGTAAACGACATAGAGCATTGGAAAAACTTTGCAAGGGGCTTAAAGTCATTCATCAGCTTTCTGCCATTACCCGCTGGCCATCCACGGTCACCCCAATGGCTTCAGGAGCAGATGGGTCGAATGGGTTCTGGCCTGAGGGCTTTTCGACCGGAGCAGTCTGTGCCAACATCAAATACAGCAACAGAAATGATTTGATGGTGCTGATGACAGACGGCCCTGCCACCGCAGCAGCGCTCTTTACCCTGAACCGTTGCGTTGCGGCACCCATAACGCTGTCGCGTCAACATTTAAACTCTTCATCCTCATCTTTTCGGGCACTTGTCTGCAACAGCGGCAATGCCAATGCAGCCACAGGTGATAAGGGGTTGAGTGATGCCCGGGCTATGGCCGAGGCGGTTGCGAAGGAGTTTTCGCTGAAGCCCGAGGAGGTGCTTGTCGCCTCCACCGGAGTGATTGGACAGCTCCTTCCGATGGACAAGGTGCTTGATGGCATATCTTCACTCGCCCCAACCATGCAGTGCCACTCCGTACTTGATGCTGCAGGTGCTATCATGACCACAGACACCTTTCCCAAATTCTATACTCTTGAGCTTCAGCTTTCAACGGGTTCTATCCGTCTGAGTGGTATCACCAAGGGATCCGGCATGATCTGTCCGAATATGGCCACCATGCTGGCATTCCTGGCTACCGATGCTCTTATCGAACCAGCTCTTCTCCATACCGCCCTGGAGCTTGGAAACCGCAAGAGCTTTAATGCCATTACGGTTGATGGCGACACCAGTACCAATGACATGGTCTCCATTTTCGCCAGCGGGAAAGGGGCGGAGATCACCGGTGAGAGCCCGGATTTTACACTTTTTTGTGAAGCACTCGAAGCACTGATGACCTTTTTGGCCAAACTTATTGTTATTGATGGCGAAGGCGCAACAAAACTGGTTGAAATAACCGTCAAGGGAGCAGCCGATGACCGTGATGCCGAGCTTGCCGCAAGAACCATTGCCCAGTCGAGCCTTGTCAAAACAGCCCTTCACGGTGAGGATGCCAACTGGGGCAGAATCATTGCCGCCGCAGGTCGATCGGGCGCAGTGTTCAATCAGGAAGAGCTTGAGTTGTACTTCGATGATCTTCGTATTCTTCAGCCGCCTCTTGTGGCCGACTTTTCTGAAGAGGCCGCAAGTGAAATTCTGGCAAAAGATGCCTTCACCATCACCCTGCGTCTTGGTCATGGTTCCGGTGAGGCAACCATCTGGAGCTGCGACTTGAGTAAAGAGTATGTTGAAATCAACGGCAGTTACAGAAGCTGATACCTTACACAACCATCAAAAAGAGAATAATTTTCAGCAATGGAGCCCTTACAGTGTACTGAATTGAACAAGGCAAGAAAAGCGCCTCACGCCGCGATAGGACAGGTGCTTATTGAGGCGTTGCCCTATATCCGCAAGTTCGAAGGCAAAACCTTTGTTATCAAGTACGGCGGCGCTGCCATGAAGGATGCCTGCCTTAAAAATATATTTGCTCAAAATGTCACGCTTCTGCGCAAAGTCGGCATCAAAATCGTTCTGGTTCATGGAGGTGGCGATGCCATCACCAAAACTGCCGAAAAGCTTGGCTTAAATACACGTTTTCTGCATGGGCGTCGTGTCACCGACAAAGAGATGATCTCAGTTATCCAGATGACCCTGGCTGGCAAGGTGAATCAGGATATTGTGCAGCTTATCAGTGAACATGGGGGCAAGGCTGTGGGAGTCAGTGGTCTTGATGCCGACACGATCAAGGCGGTTCCTCATCCAAACGCTGCAAAACTTGGGCTCGTTGGAGAGGTCGAACAGATCAACACCTCCTACATTGATCTGCTCTGCAGGGCCGGTCTGATTCCGGTGATTGCTCCGATTGGATTTGATGATGAGGGTAATATTTACAATATCAATGCTGATGATGCCGCAAGCAGTATTGCCATAGCGCTGAAAGCTGAAAAACTGATCTATGTCAGCGATGTAGAAGGAATCCATGTTGGTGAAAGGATTCTGAAAACCATAAGCAAGGGAGAGGCGGCTGACTTTATTGAACAGGGCATCATCTCTGGAGGAATGATTCCGAAAGTACTCTCAGCCTTCAAGACTCTTGACAGCGGTGTTGGCAAAATTCACCTTATCGATGGAAAGGCAACCCATTCGCTCTTGCTCGAAATTTTCACCCACGAAGGAGTCGGCACCCAGTTTATTGCAGAACAGGAGAGTGATCACTATTAAACCACCCCGCTGCAGGCAGCGGGGTATCTGGTTTTGGAAAAAGCGTAACGTACTTCACCGGAAGCGGTGGGGAATTCAGCCCCGAGAGATTTAAACAATGATAATGGAATGACAAAAGTTCAACAACCACACCCTCATATAAAACGAGATTTTCTTGGCTTTTCGCCGCTTGATGCCTGCAAGATTATTGAACTTTTCGACTACTCCCTCTTTATCAAGAAAAGAAGAAAAGAGAGCCCTTCGGCCAGCGGTTTTCAGCCACTCCGCGACAAAACGGTTGCCATGATCTTCAGCAAACCCTCACTCAGGACACGGGTCTCTTTTGAACTTGGTATCTATGAACTTGGAGGATATGCCATCACTCTTGATGGTCAATCAATCGGCCTGGGGACGCGTGAATCTGTGGGAGATGTCGCCAGGCTCCTTGCCCGCTACAACGACGCAATTGTTGCCCGTTTGCATGATCACTCAGTCATTGAGGGGCTGGCCGACCACGCATCAATTCCGGTTATCAATGCACTGACCGATCTCTACCACCCCTGCCAGGTGCTTGCTGATGCCTTTACCCTCTATGAAAAGTCACTCTGGAGAGAGGGAATCAAGGTTGTTTTTGTTGGTGACGGCAACAATGTTGCCAATTCATGGATTGAGCTGGCCGGTATTCTTCCCTTCCATTTTGTGCTTGCTTGTCCGGAAGGGTACACACCGAATCAGGAGTTGCTTACTGCCGCCCGGGAAAAAGGGGTTAGTCAGATAGAGATCAGCCATGATCCGCAGGAGGCTGTCGCCCATGCTGATGTTCTCTATACCGATGTCTGGACAAGTATGGGGCGGGAAGAAGAGATAGTTCAGCGCCTGAAAATCTTTGAGCCCTTTCAGATAAACCGCGCATTGCTCTCCGCAGCAAAACCATCTGCGGTTGTGATGCACTGTATGCCGGCACATCGAGGGCAGGAGATCAGTGCCGAGGTGATGGATGGAGCGCAGTCCATCATTCTTGACCAGGCCGAAAATCGTCTTCATGTCCAGAAAGCTCTGCTTGTCAAACTGCTGAACCACGAGGAGTACAGAAAATTTCATCTTACCCATCGTCTGCTGAATGCGGCAAAAAAAATAAAAGGCTGAAGGATGGGTAACCGATGAACAAGCATGCACGACAACTCAAGATACGCGAAATCCTCGAACGGCATACGGTCGAAAATCAGCATGATCTGCTTCAGCTCATCAGGGATTCCTGCATGGCCGTGGCTCAGGCGACCCTTTCAAGGGACTGTGCCGAACTCGGTATTGTCCGGTCACGGATAAATGGCAGTTATCGGATGCTCTTTCCTGACGATAATGCAGGAAGAATCATCAAAGGGCTTGTTGGGATTGAGGTGCTTACAGTCATCTCCAATGAGACCACGGTTATTATAAAAACCCTTCCAGGCAGGGCGCATGGGGTCGGTTCATATCTCGATCATTTGAGAAGCCCGCTTGTTCTTGGCACGATTGCCGGTGATGATACCGTTCTGGTAATTCCATCAACGGTAGTGAACATTCCCGATCTGAAATTATATATTCGTAACAATCTTTCTAAAAACTGATAATTCACTACGACGCATGAGCAGGGAAAAAATTGCAATAGCCTATTCCGGAGGACTTGATACCTCTGTGATGATCAAGTGGCTGAAAGACAAATATGGCGCTGAAATTGTGGCCGTGACCGGTAACCTCGGCCAGCAGAAAGAGATTGAAAACCTTGAATCAAAAGCGCTCTCAACCGGCGCATCAAAATTCCAGTTTGTTGATCTGCGCAAGGAGTTTGTTGAAGAGTACATTTTCCGCGCACTGAAGGCTGGAGCACTTTACGAAGATGTCTATCCTCTTGCAACCGCACTTGGACGCCCCCTTCTTGCAAAAGCACTTGTTGATGCTGCCATTGCTGAAGATTGCACCATGCTTGCCCATGGTTGCACGGGTAAAGGGAACGATCAGGTTCGCTTTGAGGTCACCTTTGCCTCACTGGCCCCGCATCTGAAGGTGCTTGCTCCCCTGCGTGAGTGGGAGTTCACCTCAAGAGAGGCTGAAATTGCCTACGCTCTTGAGCACAACATTCCTGTCTCTGCAACGAAGAAGAGCCCCTACTCCATTGATGAGAACATCTGGGGGATCAGCATTGAGTGCGGTGTGCTCGAAGATCCGATGGTTGCTCCTCCTGAAGATGCCTACCAGATAACCACCTCCCCGGAACATGCGCCCGATACCCCTTCAGTGGTTGATATCGAGTTTGAAAAAGGTCTTCCCGTCGCCCTTGACGGTAAAAAGATGAGCGGGCTCGACCTCATCATCCGTCTGAACGAGATCGGCGCAGCCAATGGCATCGGAAGGCTCGACATGATTGAGAACCGGGTGGTCGGCATCAAGTCACGTGAAATCTATGAGGCTCCTGCGGCAACCATTCTCCACTTTGCCCATCGCGAACTGGAACGGCTCACCCTGGAGAAATCGGTCTTCCAGTACAAGAAGAACATCAGTCAGGATTATGCCAACATCATCTACAACGGCACCTGGTTCTCTCCAATGAGAACGGCACTTGATGCCTTCGTGAACGAGACGCAGCACCCTGTGACCGGCCTTGTCCGCCTGAAGCTCTATAAAGGTAACGTTACCCTGCTCGGCAGAAACTCCCCCTACTCGCTCTATAACGAGGAGCTTGCCACCTACACCGAGGCCGACACCTTCAACCATAAAGCTGCGGCAGGCTTTATCCATCTCTATGGACTTGGTTTGAAGACATTCAGCCAGGTTCACTCCGGGAAGTAACTTCCTCCCACAGATCAGCGCAGGCCATACACTCCGGTCTGCGCAACTTGGGCATCACATTCATTACAATTTGTCCGGTCATCCAGGATTTATTGAGCAGATGGTCTCAGGAGTTAATGCAATTCACTACCTCCCTTCACCGTCCGTGTATTTTCAAATCCGTTGTAAGCGACAGTAATACCAATAGCAAACACCATTGCTCCAACTCCAAGAAGGACATTCAAATAGGATGGAGCGGTCAATGCAAGCCGGACTACCACTGTGGAAACAGCAAATCCGGAGTTGCGAAAGAGACTCTCATAGCTTGAGCTGTAGCGCAACGAAACGAGCACCAGGAGGAGATCACTAAAGATAAGAGCCGTGTAGAAGAGTGCAAAAAAATCGTATGTCGGCTCACCCCTCAAATATAAAAGGGCATCAGTGAGACCTATTCCAATAAAAATGATTAACAGCAAGAGCGACACAATTTTTTTTGATAGAATAAAATCATTGGTCGTAACAGAGTTCTGTGTCAAAGAGCGGTGATGCTGGAGTTTATAATAGATACCAAGCAGAAAAAAAATAAGGAGGGCTCCACCAGCATTAGAAAGAATATGCAGTACAGGCTTTGAAGCCTCAACCCAGACAAGTGGTTCCTTGAAGTAAATAAATTCTTTAAATGATTGGCGAAGCAGAATCAGCGACAGGATCTCGAACTGCTTGCCAACTGAATCTGAAAGCGAATTGGCAAGGCTGAACACCAAACCAAGAACCTCAAGAGCAAGCAGCATTGAAAATGCAATATTTATAGCATAATAGTGGCTTGATGGAAGAATTGCTGCAAGCCCTTCCGGCAACCACCCCTGACGACGAAGCTCAATCAGGGCAAAAGCCCCCAGAAATGTGATAATCAGCACATTTGCCGCACTTCGCTCTGTGCGCTTATGCTCCCAAAAGTGCTCCAGCGCATTAAAAAGGCGTTCCAGGCGATTGAGAACAAGTGTCATAAATTCCTGATATCGTTTTCAAAAAGTGTAGAATCCAAAGTTATCAATTGCAATGGAAGTTGCAGCCAATTATTCCCCTCACGGATCGGCCTACAGTTTCCTGCGGGTACTTTTCCGACAGCTTCACACAAGGCAATTGCTTATCTTGCGTGTATCGGTCGGTTCCGCTGACTGAACAGCGGGTCCGTTCTGCCGGACAATTCCAATACGCGACTTCACGTCGCACTGAATTATTCAAGTTAGAGCTTATTGATAAAAAATTTTCAACCGGAAAAGCAAATATAAAATATTATTATAAAATATATTAGTGATTTTCGTTCAAGCACTATGATAGAATCCTCGAAACAAGCATCGAGGTATGCATTCAAAGATAATCGATTCATTCACGAAGCAAAGCTTCGGGTAATTTGCCCATAGAGAAAAAAAAAGGAGAGAAGACGATGATGCACATACTGATTCAATGGCTGGTCAATGCGCTGGCGGTCTATGCTACCGCACATATTCTTGACGGAATTCATATCAAAAGCTTTGGAGTGGCGATTGCCGTGGCCCTTGTGCTTGGGCTGATCAACACACTGGTACGGCCAGTCATGCTCTTTTTCTCCATTCCCTTTATTATTCTCACCCTTGGACTTTTCCTTCTGGTTGTCAACGCCCTGATGTTGCAGTTCGCCGCAATGCTTGTCAGTGGATTCACCATCGACGGCTTCTGGTGGGCAGTTGCGGGTTCAGTAGTCATCAGCGCAATTTCCTGGCTGCTCGGGTCGCTGTTCAATCTATAAAAATCGCAATGGATAAAAGCTTCTGCCACTGCAAAAGGTTTGGTTCCGGTTAAAATAACAGGTGTTTATGTTTAAAAAACGGTTTATGAACAAGGTGGGGACGGCATCCGCCCTTTTCGCTATCTCGCTGGCCCTTTATGGGATTGACTTCAGCATTTTCGGCAATTTGATTGAAATATCTGCCAGTTTTCTCGGTAATCTCGCTTTCCTGCCCATTTACATCATTGTCGTCACGCTTCTCTTCGAAAGGGTGCTCAGGAAAAGGGAGCGCCAGTCGGTCATGAGAAAACTGAACATGGTCATTGGTGTCTTTTTCAGTGAATTCGGCAACCGCCTTCTGAAAGAGTTGTCGGAACACGTGGTCGGAAGCGATGAGCTGAAAAGTCGCCTGCGTGTGACCGGATCCTGGAAAAAAGAGGATTTTGACGAAGCGCTCGGCTATCTGCGCCGAAGCAACCAGAGGATCAACATCGATAGTGATGCTCTCCCCTGCCTGAAGCAGTTCATGGCCGGAAAACGGAGCTTCCTCCTGAGCCTTTTGGAAAACCAGAATCTGCTTGAACATGAAAATTTTACTGACCTTCTCTGGGCAGCGTTTCATACCATTGAAGAGCTCAATGCCCGGGAGTCGTTCGATCGTCTTCCTCCGAGCGACAAAGAACACATCAATGGCGACATAAGGCGGGTTTTCGGTCATCTGATCCGGGAATGGATTCTTTATATGCAGCATCTCAAGGAGGATTATCCCTATCTTTTCTCTCTGGCGGTTCGTCTCAACCCGATGATCGACTCGCCGGATCCGACGGTGTATCAGGACTGAGCACTGAGCGCAATTGATGATGCTGTTTGGGTTCATCTTCAAAAGGGAAAGAGGAGAAAATGGCTGGAAAGCCAATGGTGCAACATGTACGCGGAATCATTGGCAATTGTCATCACCTGTTGTTTATTTCTGTGGCGCAGGCAAGAAAAAGCACTAAAGCTTCTCCCACTCAAACCTGCTGACGTTTCTTGCATGCGGGTCAAAGACGATGCCAATCAGATAGCGTTCGCCACTATACTTCTCGTAATATTTCATCTTCCTGATCTGCTCAAGTGGCTCCCCGTCGGTCACCTTGAATTCAAAAAGAAAGGTTCTTCCATTGGCCTTTATGGTCAGGTCAACTCTGCCCTTGTTGCTAACATCCTCGGCGATAATGTCCACCCCGATACTGGCAAAACAGGCATAGAGCCCGCTGGCGTAAAAGCCTTCGTAACGCTCAATATCATTGTTGGTAAAATTATTGTAGGCGATGCTGGCAAAAAGGCGTTTGATAACGGGTTCCAGACTTCCAACATCTCCGGCTTCGATGATGTCAAGCAGATCATCGCTGATCGACTCTTTTTTCAAACAGATAATTGAGCTGCTCGTTCATCATACGCTCCGATTGAGTCCCATAGAGGATACCACAGAGATGCGCTTTTGCATAAAAGTTGATGGAGTTTCGCCAGGCCAGATTCCTGAAAATGGATTCAGCCCGTGCATCCGGCTCACTCAGCCAGCCAATGATGAGCAGATCAGGATAGTTGTCGTACCGTTTCTGATGATGAATCTCCCCCTCAATGGTGGTGAAAAATGGCAAGGTGTTTTGGATCTGATGATCAACCAGTTTCTTGAGCGTCGAGGAGTAACCACCAAAGGTGATCGGGGTCAGATAAATGACAAGATCACTTTCAAGGCATTTGCCCGTTATCTCCTGATGGTCATCAGCCACGTGGCATTTACCGGGGGTTTTCAGCCAGCAGAAAAAATCGCCCCTGCAGTTGCCAATCTTTTTGTCGCGCAGTACCACCACTTCGGCAGCCCAGCCTCGGGCAACAGCGGCTGATTGCAGGGTTGCCGCCGAAAAACTACCAACCTTGTCGCCTGCCAGCGACCCGTCAAGAATCAGGGTTTTCATCGTTACTCCTGTATAAATTGTTGGGCAATTGATTGTAATTCATAGTGATAAAGCCCGTCTCCGTCAACCCCGAATGGTGGAAGACGACCTCCGATTTCAAGCGACACCAGGCCGTGTACACGGCTCCAGACAATCAGGGCAACGCCATACGACAGTGCATGACAGGTGCTGGTGTTCATGGCTGAAAATTGCGTTTTATACTCAGGTGGCAGTAACGGGAAATTCTCGCTCTTCAGCTTGCCGGCAAGGCGAAAATCTTCAATCACACTGACCAGAGCGCTGATGGAGCGTGTTGCTGATGGTATAATCTCCTGCTGTTGCTGCTCGTAGCCGGGAATGGGAGTACCAAAAATGAGCTGGTAGCGCTGGGGATAACGCAGCGCCCAATCACGATAGGCGAAACCAATCGCCCGAAAACGTTCAAGAAGCTGCTCGGGCAGAAAGCTGTCGCGTGCCTGAAGCTGGACATCACCAAAGGATGTGAAAGCATCAATGGTGAGCGCCGTCACCAGTGCGTCACGATCAGGAAAATAGTTGTAGATCGCCGGGGCGGTAATGCTGAGTGCACGAGCAATAGCACGCAACGACAGGGCTGGCGCGCCAAACTCCGCAATCAGCCGCCACGCGCTCTCCTTGATCGCCTCCTGAAGATGTGGAATCTGCTCTTTTTTGACCGGTCTTGCCATGGTGATAATCTATTTAATTTTACAATGTAAATATATGGTGTAAAATTAAGAGATGCAAGATATAACTCCTTAGCAAAAAAATTTGGAGGATCAGGCAAGAATAAAACAAAATTGATCTATCGGGATTCGCTGATCAGGTGATACATTGGTATAATCAGGAAAAGCTCTAACGAACCACAGAGGAGTTCCGGGGATTTACCTCATACCATAGCCAATCCTGAAAAGCAAGGGATTCTCTACAGCACCGGATCATTGAAGATCGGAGATATCCAAAACAGTGACACCATGATACTTGCTTTTGAAATGGTAAAGTCCTCACAACTCTTTTTATAAAAATAAAATAGCTTAAAATGTAACGGAGGAGATGATGACCATTAGTGCACAAGGCTACGCGACACAATCCGCAACAAGCGAACTTATTCCGTTTAAGTTGGAACGCCGTGATCCACGTCCCGGCGATGTGGCAATCGAAATTCTTTATTGCGGTGTCTGCCATTCCGACATTCACTCTGCCCGTAACGAATGGGGCAGGACGCACTATCCCCTTGTTCCGGGGCATGAAATTGTAGGACGGGTAACCGCCGTCGGCAATAAGGTTAGTAAATTCAAGATTGGTGATCTGGTCGGTGTCGGCTGTCTGGTGGATAGCTGCCGTAGCTGTCACTCGTGCGACGAAGGTTTGGAGCAATATTGTGACAACGGCTTTACCGGAACCTACGGCAGCGAAGACAAAATCGGGGGCACACCGCACAAAATGACTTTGGGCGGTTATTCAGACAAGATTACGGTTGAGGAGCGTTTTGTCCTTCGTATTCCGGCCAATCTCGACCCTGCCGCAGCCGCTCCCCTGCTTTGTGCCGGCATTACAGCCTATTCGCCGCTCAAACATTGGAACGTCGGAGCCGGACAGAACGTGGGTATTATCGGGCTTGACGGACTGGGACATATGGGCGTAAAATTAGCCCACGCCATGGGTGCCAAGGTGGTGATGATTACGACATCACCAGAAAAAGGAGAAGATGCAAAGAAGCTGGGTGCGGATGACGTGCTGCTGTCAACGAATGCCGATGCAATGAAGGAGGCAGAAAATAGTTTTGACTTCCTGCTCAACACAATTCCTGTTGGGCATGATGTTGATCCTTATATGGCCCTCCTGAAGCGTGACGCAACCATGGTGGTGGTTGGTGCCGTTGAGCCATTGACTGAAGTAAGTGGCATTCCATTCATCTTCCGTCGTCGTTCCATGGCGGGTTCGCTGATAGGGGGATTGCCTGAAACACAAGAGATGCTGGATTTCTGCGGGACACACAACATCACTTGCGATATTGAGATGGTCAATATGAAGGATATTAATAAAGCCTATGACCGCACCGTCAAAGGCGACGTGAAATATCGCTTTGTCATCGACATGGCTTCCTTGACAATGACATGACACACGCCGACACACGTTATCGTCGTTATTGGAGGTGGATCAATCGGGTCAGGCAATTGCTCGGCGGAGCAGTGCGGGGAAACATAACCTACGTTATCCAAAAACAGCGATAAACTGACCGGAGATTTGCGTTATGTTTGCTCTGGTTGACTGCAACAACTTTTATGCTTCGTGTGACCACGATATTACACGTTAAGGATCCAGCACCTCATAAATCGTCGTAGCATCCTTGAAGTTGACGCCCAAGGCTTTGAAGTGGGCTTTGCCGCAATCGACTTTTTTGTTTTCGGTTGAGCGCCGTTTATCTCGGTCAAGGGTGCTTTTGGTTTCGCGGACGAGATAGAGTTTTTGAGTGTCATCAACAACGACTGCCCAGTCAGGGTTGTAGTCGCCAAGTGGTGTTGCAACCTTGAACCAGCGTGGCAGCTTGCAGAAGAATTTTACCCGGTCGTCAGCATCGAGAAGTTTTGCAACCTCTTCTTCTGTGCCGGAATCGCAGGCAATGTAGTTGAACGGGGTGCGGTTGTCGGTACTTTGGATGGTATAGAGGCGGCTGAGGTACTCTTCAATCTCCTCGGCTTCGAAGAGGCGCATTTCGTAGTATTGGCCTTTGATTGGCTCGTATTTGATGCCATCGATAATCAGTTCGTGCAGGGCGCGATTGATCATTCTGGCAGCTTCGGTCATAAAGGATTGGGGATTGAGGGTGAAATCTTTCAACCGTCCTGATTGCTTCAGGATTTCAACCAGGGTTCCCCTTGTAAGTTCGGTTTCGCGCTGCAAAAAGGCGAGAATATCCGGCAGCGGCTGCTCGTTTTGGACGAGGTGTGTTCTGCTGCTGGTGATTTTTCCGCCTTCAAGGCCGGACTCTTTGATTGCAAGCTCTCTTTTGGTGATCTCAATCAACACCGGCTTGATTTCCGCCATCGTACTGATCTTTCCTGCCGCCAGAGTGACCAGTTCAGCCGTTTTAAACTCAACAGAGTATCTCGTTTTCTGGCTGATTATATTCCAGAGTACCTGAAAATCATCGTTCAGTTCGACACGCTTGTTGTACGATACTTTCTGGCGATCACGCCCATTCTTCACAAAATCACGTGGAAGGAACCTCTCTATGCGCCCAATAACCGCATCTTCAAGACCGTTATATTTTTTCGGCAGGGTAAAGGTAAAGTCGGCTTTGGCGGGCGTAAATGCCGTGGTAATGTCGCCATAGTTGTCAATCAGGCCATGTTCGGCAACGCATTGCCAGATTTCACTTGACTCCTCCTGTGTGAGGTAGCCAGTTCCTGCGGTGTTGAGCACTGGAGTGAAGGCGAGCTGGGGAAGACGACCGAATTTGAAGTTGCCGCTTGGGTCGATGGCGGCTTCTATTTCGGACTGCAACCCTTTGGCGAAGTTTTCAAAGGTTTCGTT
>Ga0194060_10000761_pt1 | contig 23348 bp, 10 predicted proteins | sample SepL225m_MetaG_FD_163427 | JGI IMG/M metagenome (GOLD analysis project Ga0194060, IMG submission 163427) | Anoxic zone freshwater microbial communities from boreal shield lake in IISD Experimental Lakes Area, Ontario, Canada - Sep2016-L222-5m | ecosystem: Environmental > Aquatic > Freshwater >... | reverse complement strand
CCCCTTTTTGACCAGCCAGCGCGGGCTTTCCGGAATCATCATCACCGTGAGCAGAAAAGCCACCGCGGGGAAGGTCATGATCCCAAACATCCACCGCCACGTGTTGGGATGCTCCGCACCCACCACACGGCTGACCAGGTAATTCGAAAGGTAGGCCGCCAGAACCCCCACCACGATGTTCAACTGGCTGACCGCCACCAGCAGCCCGCGCCGCTTGGCGGGAGCGATCTCGGTGATATACATTGGGCAGACGACGGACGCCCCGCCGACCGCCACACCGCCCAGCCAGCGGAAGAACAGCAGCGCATACCAGTTCCAGGCGAGCGCACAGCCCACGGCCGAGAGGACGAACAGCACCGCCAGCATCGCCAGCACTGGCCGCCGGCCCCACCAATCTGCGGGCCGGCCGACGGAGAGGGAGCCGACCATTGTCCCAATCAGCGCGCTCGACACCGTGAAGCCCAGGAGGTTGTCGTTGAGTCCGAACACTTGCCGCAAGGCGTCCGTGGTGCCGGAAATCACGGCGGTATCGAAGCCAAAGAGCAGCGACCCCAGAGCGGCCACGATGGCGCTGATCACCAGGATTCCGCCGCCACCGCCGCGGCCGGTCGTGGTGGGAGCTTCAGTCGCGGATGGAATATTCATGTTCGGGGCTTTCGTTGATTGCCGGCATCGGGCGGCGATTGTATCGGGCAGGGCCGAACGAGCAAACATTTACTCAATCGGAATGCCCAGCATCTTCAAGATGTGCCGGGCGAGATGTTCCTTTAGCTCCCGATGACGAGGGACAGGTTGTGAAACCTTCGTGCCAGGGTTCTGATACCAGTCATGTTTTCCTCCGTGCCGAATGAACACACAACCCGACGACTCGATCTTCTTGATCAAATCGCGGCGCTTCACGCTACTTCCAGTTCGCCTCGATGCCTCACGCAAGGAATCTCGCCACTGGTGAGGTCTTCATACAGGCTCGCCAAGTGCGCCTTCAAATCCTCCAACGACTCACCCTGCGTCAGGTAGTCGGGAAAATCATCCAGATAGCCCAGCCAGGCATCGCCGTCCTGCCAATAAGTGAACCGTCGCGATCTCATGGTGCAAGGCTACCTTGCCAAGCCGGGAACGGCAAGCGCGCACGACAATTAACCGTGCCGGCGGATAGAGTTGATCAAAGCAACTCGTTTCGTCAGGAGGATCTGAGCCGTTTATTTGGCACTCCACATAAACGGCTTGCCCGCTGACCAATCCATGAAACCTCACCAGCAAAGCTGAAGATCAATCGTCTCCGGGCTGCTTTCTTTAGCTGCTGGTGTGGCTGCTTGTTAATCAATTGCCGGCTTTGGTCCACCGGACAAACTTGAATCGGCTGGGACCTCTGTAATTGCCGGTCTTTGTGGTATGGCCGGTTTGCCCGTCCCAACCGAGTTCGATACGATTCTGCTGGTTCTGCTCGAAGTTGAAGGTCACCCCGTCGTCTTCGTAGAGCACGAAGGGCACGGGCTTCGTGCCAAACGCGTGAACCGTCAGCGCGAACTCGGTTGCAGGAGTAACGCATTCCACCGGTTCTGCCAGCGGCAACAGGGTGCCGCCCTTCACGAAGACCGGAATCTGATCCAGAGGCTTGGTGACTTCGACCTTACGCCCGCCCGCATATTTCTCATGCGTCCAGAAGTCATACCAGTCGCCTTCAGGCAGATAGACGCTGCGCGCGGTTTGGCCGGTGAAGAGCGGTGCCACCAGCAACGATGCACCAAACAGGTATTCATCATCCACACCCCACGCGTTGCCGTCCTCGGGATAATCCATGACCACCGCACGCACCGGCGGCAGGCCCTTGTTGCGGTAATCCGCGTAGGCCGAGTACAGATAGGGCAGCAGACTCATCCGCAGATCGAGCAAACGACGGCAGACGGCTTCGGTCTGTTCCCAGTTGGTCATGAACTGGCCGCGGTTGTTCATGTCTTTGTTGATCTGTTTCCAAACCGGATTCTTCAAGTACCAGCAATCAATTTGGGTGAGCGCGGAGAAGACGCTGGTCTCCAGGCGTCGGTAGAACTCCTCCAGCGAGGCCATATCGCGCACTTCCGGGCACCAGAGCACGCCGGCAAACCCCGAAGTCGCCAGTGCGCGGACATAATCCCGATGATCGTAGGCGTCGCTGTACAGCACGTAGGGCAGCGGCGCCGCCAAAGCCCCAGAGGAACGCACCAGGCCAAACGTGCGCTGGTTTCGCTGCCGATAGGGCTCCAGCAAAGTCTGCTGATAAAGGGATCCGATGAGCAGGTGCATCTGTTCTCCGTCCAAACCGGAAGGGAAGCGTGAGCACTCGGGGAACGACCACGGCGTGGCGCTCAAGGGTTGGTGGTCGCACTCGTCGAGTTTGAAGCCGGAGACCCCTTTGCTGACGAGCAGTTTGTTGTGGTGCCCGGCGAAAAGCGCCCGCGCCTCCGCCGTGGCAAAATCCGGCACCAGTCCGTTCCAGACCTTGTAATCTCCGCTCCACGGCAACAGCGGCTGATAGAGCGGCGAGGTGGGATGAACAAACGCGTGCTCCCAGAGGTTCAGCTTGTAGTTCCTGGCCGTGGCCTCGTCCAGCAGGGCACCGGGATCGGGGTAGTTCTTGCCCCAGACAAACGAGCAGGAGTAAGCGTGCGAGTGCCAGCCGGGCTCCAGACCGAACACATCGCAGGGAATATGGCGCTCGCGGAACTCGCGGAGGAAGCCGAGCACCTCGCGCTGGCCAAGCTCAGTCGAAGCGCGATACCAGACGCCCAATCCCCACAGCGGCGGCATGCATCCGCCGCCGGAGAATAGGTTGTAGCGTTGCACCGACTGACGCAGGTCCGGCCCGCCGAAGATGTAGAGGTCCACACCGCGTGCCACCGGCAAATCCATGGTCATCACTTTGTCTGCCAACTCCCGTGGACGATACAACGCCTCCACACTGGTTGACGGGATTTGATCTCCGGCGGCTGCGCCTTTCTGCCGGCCTTGCGCCTCGCGAACCGGGTCGAGATTACCACCGTAGAAACTGACGTAGCGAGCGCTGTCCACGTAAACGCCGTAGCCCCGGGTGGACACGTAGAATGGCACCGGCGCGTGCGAGTCGCCCAACACGGTGCCCTGGTCGTCGCTCACGCGCATGGTGCGACGGCCATTCATCGGATCGAAAACCTTCAGGTTCATCCCCAGACCGTAGATCCGCTCGCCCGATTGCAGCGGCAGTTCCAGCACGCAGCCGCGCCCGGTCGTCTTGAAGCCGATGGATGCCACCTTGACAGGCAGACGCGGGCACGATGCCAGCCCAGCAAGTTCGGCGGTCCGGGCTGGCTGCGCGCGAAAATGCTCGGGCGTGAACTGCTCCGGCTGCCCCAACCGTAGCCGCCAGATTCCCGGCCCGACAGCTTCGAGTTCATACCTGCGCGCCAGTTGTTCCGAGGAGAGCTTGTTCCACTCCGCCGTCGGTATCGTAGCATCGGTGCCATCTGGATAAAGGTGTGGCAGCGCCTCGTTCGCGAGAATCCTGGCGTCGGCCCAATCCGCGTGATCGCTGTCCACGCCATCACCGCCATCCGTCGCGCGCAATTCGAGTCTCTTCACTCCGCCAAGCTCGACATCAACCCGCTTGGCAGGTTCGCCGCCCTTCATGACGCCGCTCTTCCACAGCGTTTTGCCGTCACCAACCACCAGAAACTCCACGCTGCCAGGATTTGTCTTCTTGCCCTCATCCGCTCCCACACTGGCGATCAGTCGCTGCCCCTTGCCTTGGAGATCCAGAGTCAGACTGCTGTTCGCATGACTGCCAATTCCGCGCGCGAACTTACCGCCGCCGATGGACATGATTTCACCGCCGAAAGACTGCTTCGCCTTTGGCCGGAGGACCTCCTGTTTCATCTGGCTGAGGTCCAGTTCATCGAGCCAGACCGTGACAACGTCAGCCCTGGCCGGATGGGCTAAACAGAGCAACAATGCCAGCAGAGGGAAGTGAATCCTTTGTTTCATGCGGGACTGACGACGTTCGAGTTTCTACAATCAATGAACTGGTGTTGCTGTGATTGGAGAAATCGCCTCAGTAGTGAGGATGTTTTCCCCGGTCGAAAACGTGGGCATTGCGCAGACGTTCGTCACCGATTTGTGAAACTACTTCGTGGCGTTCCACCTTATGGTTCACAATGAATTCCTGATATCCTAAGTAACCCGATTTTGAGAGTTCCGCCACCATCTTCACAAATTGCTCTTTGTCCTCGGGGGAGAGCTTATGGAATGCATCAAAACGCCCCGACCTGCCCAGATTATAAAAGTTATCAACCGCTGAGAATACGTCATGAGACGCAGAAAGCTCAACGGAGGCGGCATCAACGGTCTTACTATCCATCACCTGACCGGCAACTTTAGCCTCTGCCGGCACTGCATCGGTAGCGCCCGACGCGATATTCTGTTTCCCTCGGAGCTGTGGTTGCGAGCTTTCGCCGGAGGATGGAGAAACCACTTCGCCGTAAGTTGAAAGAGTTGTGATCATGCTTGATCCATTTTCGATGGCTGATAAGGCATTGCTTCTGACGCTACGCGGGGCAAAGAGAACCGCTCGCTATCGCTTTTGATAAACACCGCAATAAGCCGTGACCTAACGCCTTTTTGGGCAGGCCGCAAGTAATACCCGAGTATTTCCACATAGAAATGTCCAGATCCGAGCCAGCTACCGCCGTTCGTCCATCAGCACATCCAACTCAGCGATGGCGGCGAAGGGCTGACCGTTGACCTCGGACCGGACCACTAGTTTCAAATAACGGGCCTTGACTGGTTGCCGAAAGTTCACGGTTTCAAGCTTATCGGTATTCGGCCATTTAACTTTAGCCACCGGCGCAGCCCAGACGTTCGACTCCGTGCTGCAATAGATCTCGCACGCGGCGATGCGTCCATTAGCCATGTCCTGGCGCGGTAGATAGGTGATGCCTTTCAGCGAGACCACGCGGCCCAGGTCAAGGGTGAGATGGTGAGGCATCGGGTCATTCGCAGGCGTCCACTTCGTGTGCCAGATCGTCTCCGGGTCGCCATCAATCGCGTTAGCGGCGAGGTTACCACTGGCGCTGTCTTCGCTGTCGGCCTCGACTACCCGGGCTTCCAGCTTCATGAGATTCGACCCATAGCTCAGGTTGAGAAGCCCCGCGAGGGCTTCCTTGCTGACCTGAACCCCAGGGTTGAAGCGTTTGCCCGCCATGTAGCTGAGCAGGCTCTCGCACAACTGGCGCGCCGCGGGCCGCTTTTCCAGCTCCTTGACCAAATCGGCGGAGCACACGAGCAGCTTGCCGTTGCCCACGCGGCACTCCCAGACCAGCCCGAGCCGGCGATTGGTGTTCCAGTCATCAATCACCTGCACAATCGGGCGCACCTCCTTCGGCAGCCCATCCAGCATCATGCCCTGCGCCCGTGTCACAATCTCATTCCACTGCCAGTCCTGGAAGAACTCCGTCGGGAATCCGGCCAGGGCGGGATGCTTCGGATCGCACAGCAAGCCGAGCGTCTGGTGATCTTGCGTATGAAACATGTAGCGGTTCCAGAAGATGGGCTCAAAGAAAAGCCGCGGGTGCTGACGGGAGAGGCGCGGCGGGAGCAACAGCACCCGACCTCCAGCGTCGAGCCGGGCGAGGGCGGCCGCGTCTAAAGCAGACGTGACCAGCACATCCACCGGCGTCGCAGCCTCGGCCTTAGCCGGATAAATCCACACACCCCAGTCGTTCTCGAACGGCGTGCCCTTTATGCCCACGACCAGTTTGCAGGCTTGTGGCGCCTTCAGTTTCGCAAGATCAACCGAGATTCGGCCCAGTGGAATCCCCTGCCCCACCGGTATCGTCCTGGCCGCGAACTCACCCTTGGCCAGTGTCTTCCCTCGTGCCGAAACGAGCTTCCACGCGGCGACGGCGTTCTCCAGGGGTGCCGGTCCGAAATGCGCAAGTTCCACCTCGGCAATGAGCGTTTCGTCGGTCGTCCACACACGCTTGAGCACTCGCGCCAGCGGGACAGTCGCGTTGCAGAACCGGCGGTATTGGGCCGGGGTGATGTAGCCCTTGGATTCCCAGAAAGGGTCCAGCACGCCGACCAGCGCCGTGCCTTGCCCGGGGAAGTCATGCAGATCGAGCAGTTCAAAGCCCCCGATGCCCGGCGTGCGCAGCGCGGCCTCGATCTCTTCCTTATAGCAAAGGGCCTGGAGCTTGCCCGAGGCGCGCAGGAAATCGCGCCACTGGTCCAGCATCCCATGCTCTAACAGCGAGTCGTGGAAGATATCGAAGTTCTTCGGCTTGAGCGGCCCGGTGTATTTGCGCACCTCGTCGAAGTTTGGATACACGCACCACTGTCCCATCTCATGCACCACGGCCGGCACGCTCAAGGCCTTCACGTCCTGCAAGTAATCCTTGCCCAACCAGCCGTGCGGCCCGCGGCACGGCCAATAGACGTGATACTGGTTCTCGGGCAGTTGCGGGTAAGCCGAACCGCTCGTCACGAGGCGGCGCGGGTCGCGCTGCTTCCAGAAGTTCACCCAGCCGGCCAGGAACTCATCGCGGTTCTTCCCGCCCGGCTCATTGCCATGCGTCAGCAGCAAGAACGACGGGTGATTGCCATACGCGCGAACGATGCGCTCGCTTTCCGCGTAGAGCCACTCACCCAGCACCTTGTCCTCGCCGGGATTCGACCAGACCGCGCACTCGACCTGGAAGTAGAACCCCAGCTCGTCAGCGGCGGCAAACGCGGCTTCGGGCGGACACCAGGAGTGGAACCGGATCAGATTCAGCCCATGCGCCTTGCACGCGCCGATTACCTTCTTCCAAGCCGCCACGTCGGTGGGCGGATAGCCCGTCAGGGGGAATATGCAGCATTCCAGTGTGCCCCGGAAGAACGCCGGCTGACCATTCAACACGAACTGCTTACCCTCGGTGCTGATCTCACGAAGGCCGTAACTCACCGTCCGCGCATCATCGGCCTGTTCGCCCTTGAGCCGAACGGAGAGTTTCTGAAGCACCGGCTGGAATTCGTCCCACAGCTTCGCCTTATTTCCAAGCGCTACATTCAACTCGGCGGCGCCGCCCTGTGCATCCCAGGTGATCGGCTGGCTTTGCCGGCCAATCGTGAGGGTGCCCTGCCCTGCTCTGCCGGTCGCATTGCCGATGCGCACCTTCACCCGTGCAGTCTTGCCGGCGACGTTGGGATACACTTGCACATCCTCGATCCATACCGGGCTAGTGGCGCGCAGTTCGAGCTGGCCGATCAGGCCGTTCCAGTTCCCTTGCGTGTGATCGGTAACGCTGTGCGCCCAGGCCCCGACGTTCACGATCACGCGGTTATCCACCCGGATCGTCAGCGTGTGCTTGCCCGAAGCGAGGCCCGTGCCCAGTTCGAAACATTGGGGCGTCGAGAGGCTCGTGTTCGTGCCGATCTCCCGTCCGTCGAACCACACCCGGGTCTCCCAGTGTGCCCGTTCCAGGCTCAGCACCACCCGCTTGCCCTGCCAAGCCGAGGGTATGTCCAAGTCGCGCTGATACCACGCCGCCCCCACGTAATGCTTCTCCGGCTGCAGGAAGAACGGCACCTTGATGTTCCCAGGCTGCCGGTACTTCGCGTATTGTGGGCCTTTCAGCCACGCGTCCGCACCAACCTCACCTGTCCATTTCGTATCTACCGTGATGTCGTCGCCAAAGCCCTCGTTCTGCAACGCGCCGGGCAGCTTGATGTGCTGGTCCAGCGACCGCTCGCACCAACGTTGCTTAACGCCCGCGTCCTCCCGGTCCAGTTGGAAGCGCCACTCCCCAGCCAGTGAGACACGCTCCGCCTGGGCTCCCGCGACCGGGGCGCAAAAGGAGCCCGCGAGGGAGGCGCTGAAGGCGAGCCGAAAGCAAAAGCCGATAGCAGAACATTTCTTCATCACGCCTAATCTGTGGCCACGCCCTGCCACCCGAAAGCGAAATCTTTGAAACAGTTCACCCCTTCCGCGTCCAATGTTGCGGGCAAGCGCTTCGGGCGGAGCGCGCTGGGGCAAGGCTCCGGACGGCCCAGGGAGGGGTAAGATCCTATGGAGTACCTATGGACATCCTATGGAGATCCTATGGAATTCCTATGGAGCAACACGCAAGCAGTTCCCAATCAACACGCTCGCAGGGCCGAAGCAGCAGGCGTTAGGGTCGCATGGGTGAGGTATCGCATTGTCCTTCGAGCCAATGCGAATCTCTATACCAGAGCCTCGCTACAAATGATTCTGGGAACGGGGCGCGCGGCGGCATGAAGGCTCCGACGGTCAACCCAATCGCGGAGGTTATGCTGGTCGTAGATGCGTGCCAGCACCTTCAAAAGCGGTTCGCCGGTCACGCCATTCCGGCGCAGAAGTACTACCTCGCGGTTGACGGCTCGCGTTAGGGGACCTCGGAAAGCTTTTTCGAGCACGTTGATCATCGCTTTCTGATCTTCGTCCGCGGTGGCCGCGAACAACAGACGCAACTCCCGCAAGACGTAGTTCTGTCCGTGGCTCAGTGACAGGGTATGCGTGCGCTCGGCTTGCCGGTGCTTCACTTCTTCGGCGAACTGGCGTTGCACCCGCATTACGGCGGCGTTGTAGTCCTTCGGCAACGTCTGACTTTTCAGTTCCGGCCCGCACTTGATTGCGCCGAGAGTCTTTGGGATGTCTTTCGACACCACCGCACCGTTTGCATCGAGCAGGAACAACTGCTGGAAGCCCTTCGAGTTTTCGCGTTCGGGATATGAGGCTTCGCAAAAAACAAACTGGCCCTTTAGCGTCGAGGTCTTGGCGGCGCGAATGCCATCCCGCAGCTCAGCGATGCGTTCGTATTCGGCCGGGTTCTCCTTGCGCAACTGCCGGAGAATCTCTTCGGCTTCGTTCAGGTCGAGGAACTCCTCTTTCTCTGCCTCATCCTCAAACAAGCTCAACTGCCCGCCGTGCTTCTGCTCGTAAATGGCGAACATCGCTTCCTCGTTTAACTTCTCGGTGTGATCGAGAATCTCCGAGTCTTCGCCAATCGTGTCGTGGATTTCCTGAATCCGGTTGTGGAGCTTCTCCTTCAACCCAAGATTCTTGTCGAGCCCGGTCTCCGGCAGGAAATTGAAACCGTAGATCACGTCGTGATCGCTGCCAATACGGTCAATGCGCCCGAACCGCTGGATCAATCGCACTGGATTCCAGTGCAGGTCGTAGTTGATGATGTTGTCGCAGTCCTGCAGGTTCAAGCCTTCCGCCAACACATCCGTCGCCACGACCGTGAACAACTCCGCCTCGCCGGCGGCGCGGACATATTCAGGATTGGCTTTCGGCGCGAACCGGCCCACCACGCGCGCCTTGCTCTTGTCGCCGCTGAAGATCACCTCAATGTCGTCCCGCTTCCCACCGGGATTCAGGTTGTCGTACAGATACCGGGCCGTGTCGGCATACTGCGTGAAGAGCAACCGTTTACCATCCTTCAACGGCTTCTTCGCCAGCCGCTTCTTCAATTCCTGCAACTTCGCATCTTGCTCGGGCGTGATCGGTTCGATGCATTTTAGCATCTTCTTCAATAGCTTCACGTCGTGCCCGATTGCCTCCTTCAGCGGCTGCAAGTTGAAGTCAGCAATGTCGTACTTCCCGGACACTGCTCGAAGCGCATCCATCAAGTCCTGTTCTTCGTCTTGATTCGGCTCGTACAGAATTGCTTGCGCTTCATCTCCGGCAGGGACAAAGCCTTCGTCCAGTGCCTTCAGAAATCGTTCGTGAACGAGGAGCAGTCGGCGGACGGTTTCCTTGAAAGCAAAGACGCTCGACTCGAACCGCTTGAAAAGCAGGATGCGAATCAACCCGCGCAACGTCGCCCCGGCGCGATGCAGGCTGGCATAAGGCTCGCGCTTCTGCTTCTCGGCGGGGACGTAGTTGTACAACCCATACCGGGCGTAGGTGAGTTCTTCGCCGGCAGGTTTGATGATGCGCCGCGGCTCTTTGCTCTTTGACGGCTTGCCAATATAGCCGAGCAGCTCCTGATACAGCCCCCGGTACGTGTCTTCGATGCTGTAGGTGATGGTGTCCAATTCGCGCTTCGGGAAAAACTGATGCCGCCCACCAACGGTTACGTAGGCGCGTTTCCGTCCATCGAGATAGTCTCTGAACTGCGAGGGGTCAACCGGCTGCTGCGTCACCGAGTCAAACCCGTACCACTTAAGAATGTGATTGCGCGTGCGGCGAATCAGAATGTTCGCCAGCAGGTCCGGCAGCTTGCGCTCCTGCTTCTCGATCAGCTTGAAGTACTCCTTCAAGTTCGGCGGATCAACCGGCAAGTCGGTCTGGTCGTCTTGATGGAACAGCTTGATCTGGTGGTACACATCCCACGCGCTTTTGTTCCGCGGCGTCGCCGTCAGGAAACAGCAGCGCTTGCCGGTGCTGAGGAACGCCTCCACCACTTTGTACCGCTGGGTGTCGGGATGCCGCAGATTGTGGCTCTCATCAATCAGCACGAAATCCCGGTCCTTGTAGAGAACATTCTGGAGGAGCGTGTTTATCGAACCATCGTCCTCCTCGCGCAGATAGCCCAACGACAGCACCCGCGCGTTGAGTTGGTACACTTCGTTGTATCGCTCCCACATCTCCGTCAGGGGCGCGGGGCAAAGGATGAGTGACCGGGCGTGATCCGTCCGCTCGAAATGCTTCACAATGGCCGCACCGATGTAGCTCTTGCCCAACCCAACCACGTCCGCGACAAACGCCCCGCCGTAATCCTTCACAATCTGCACCGCCTGACGCACCGCCACTTTCTGGAAATCCGCCAGCCGCTTCGTGATCTCGTCGTCCCACAGAATGTCTTTGTCGTCCTCGCCTTCGAGCCGGTCGCGCACCAGCGTGTACAAAGTCTTCATGTAAACGTCGTAGGGACGGACCGACGCCACCGCCCAGGACTGCTTCATCTCTTGCATCAACGCCTCGTCGAAGTCCTGCGACTCATCCCAAAGCGCATCAAACCACTTCCCAAGCTCCTTGTGATTGTCGTTCCCTTGCACCACGACGTTCAGTTCCGTGTTGTGCGTGACGCCGGACAACGTGAGATTCGACGAGCCAATGATGGCGAGGCCTTCCTCGTGCCGCTCCACCGGCTTTCCGCTCTTATCAAACACCTTGCCGTAATCGAAAATGTAGGCCTTCGCGTGCAACCGGCCTTTGGTATAGACCTTCACCTTGAGCCGCTTCTCCTCCACCATCCGCACCAGCGTCGTCACCACGGCTTGCGCTTCATCCGTCTGATCCATCAACTCGATGGCCGACCGGATGTTGCCCGCCGTTTCGCTGGCCATGCGCTTGGTTTCCGTGCGCTTGGGATACGCCGCTGCTTCCGCCGCCTCCGCCACCAAGTCCAAGCGCCGGTAGCCCTCGGCCAATTGCTCCAGCGTCTCGCGGTTGGTGGTGTTGCCGATGAGCAGCCGCAACTCCTTCACGCCCGCCAGCCGCTGCGCGATGCTCTCCAGACCGGAAAGGAAAAAATAACCGACCGCAAACCGTGCCGACTCCGTGGACGACAGGATGCGGTTGATGTGATCAACCAGCTTTTCCTTGCGATTGTCTATGATGTCGTGCGTGGGCATTTCATTTCTTCCGCCTGGGCGGCTTCAGTTGTTTTGCTTGCTGGGCGAGGTTCTCAACTTCCTGGGCGAGCTGCGCGTCGGCCTGCGCGTCTTCCACCTGGCGGCGCTGCCGGTCGAACTGGTCAAACTCCAGTTCCGCCTTCCGCTTCGCTTCGTCGGCGGAAATGCTCCCGGCGTCCTCCAGGATTTGCCGGTCGCCGGCCCGCAGGAACGCGTCCAGTTTGGCAACCCAGTCGCGCATCGTCATCGGCCGCCGTTCCAGGGCCTGCAGCTCCGCGAAATCCAGATACTGTGTCACGACCAGGCTCAGCTTCTTCAACTCCTCCCCGGTGAGATAATTCTTCGCGATGGCGACGTCCGGCTTCCGCACCTTTGCGCCTTTCCAGGAAGTCAGCCCCATGTGTGACTGCGCGGCATCGGCCCGCTTGTGAACCACCTCGGCGGCGGTCTGTCCGTGAACGGCCCAGTGCATCTTGTTTTGCACCGTTTGAAAGAACAACTGCGTCACCTCGGCGCTGGGCTCGTAATCAATGCTGGTCTGGTAAATGTCGCAAATCTTGCGGTAGAAGTTCCGTTCCGACAGCCGGATCTCCCGGATGCGCTGCAGCAGCTCATCGTAATACTCGTTCTTGGTCCCGCCTTGCTTCAGCCGCTCGTCATCCAGCGTAAAGCCCTTCACGATGTATTCGCGCAGCCGCTGGGTGGCCCAGATGCGAAACTGGGTGCCGCGCGGGGATTTCACCCGGTAGCCCACCGAAATAGTCACGTCCAGGTTGTAGAAATCCACCTCGCGCTCGACGCTTCGTGCGCCTTCCAGTTGAACTATCCGGAATTTCCGGATAGTTGCTCCCCGCTGCAACTCGCCCTCTCCAAAAACATTTTGAATGTGCTCATTGATCGTCCGGAGGTCCTTTTGGAACAACTCCGCCATCTGCCTTTGCGTCAGCCAGACCGTCTCGTTCTCCAGCCGCACTTCAATACGCGTCCGGTTGTCCTCCGTCTGGTAAAGAATGATTTCCGACTGGGACCCCGGCTTCATTTCGCTGCGCTCCCTGGTCGCGCCGAAGTTTGGACGGAGGCGGATTCCACGATCTTGATCTCCTCCGGCGTCAGACCGTAGAGGGCGTAAACCTGTTGGTCTATCTCACGCTCCAACGCGCTCGTGTCGCCGGCCGCGCCGCAGGCTTTGGAGTGCGCCGGCAGAGCGCAGCGGCGACGGCGCTTTCGTTTGGCGGTGAATGCACCCCGGTCGTTCCAAGCTAAGCCAAAGCGGTGTCGCGCCGCGCTTGCCCTATACTTGGCACATATCTTCGGAGCCGGAAGCACGTCAAGCTCCGTTAGGAGCGCCATGTCTATAGCAACGCCCACCCCGGACACCCGACCAAGCTCCAGAGGAGCGGCATGAATGGGGATTCTGGCCCCCACCGACCTTCGGCCGTGGCCGAGTGAACGCCCAGCCATGCCGCTCCTCCGGAGCTTGGCACACCGGGCGGCACGGGTGGCTATAAACATGGCGCTCCTAATGGAGCTGTTCGCAGCGCCGCTGCTCATTTCGCTGCCCCCTCCACAATCTTGATCTCCTCCGGCGTCAGGCCGTAGAGGGCGTAAACCTGTTGGTCTATCTCCAGCTCCAATGCACTTATGTCGGCGGCGGACCTACCTTGTTTGTGAGCAAGGATGCGATCCGCCAGTTCTACAATCCGTTTGTGGCTAGCTTTTTCGCCTGAGTTCTTCATATCGATGCGACGGATAGGAAGCATCTTGATGTCTTGCGGGTTCAGTTTGGGGAACGTCTCTTTTCCAAAATTGGGAAGGTGTAACGCCCCATACCAGCTCAAGAGCCGGGAGTTTGCTATCGCAAGCAGGTATCGCAAATCAACCGGTGATTTTTCGTGCTGCTTAAACGGCGTTATGCTATGGCCGTGATAATAGGTGTCTTTCGCAACGTATGTCGCCTGAATCCTTCTGCCATTCCCAGGGATTTCTCGGAACAGCAGCCGAGGTCCAGTAAAAAATCGCCGGTCGCGTGGAGCGCCCAGCCACGGGCCGTAGCTCAACCATTCCCCGCTCCAGTTTAACTCGTAACGGGCCAAATCCTCCCCGGCAAGCCACTTGCCGCATGTTTTGTTCATTCTATTGTCAAAGTGGTATCCTCGGCGCTTGATGAGTTCAGGTGACTGGCCTCTGTAGCGGTCATAAGGGGTAATCCCTTGGATCGCCTCACCGAATTCAGACAGCGGACTGACTTGCGGGCTTCGGAGCTTCGAGACCAGAGCCTTAACTTCTGGTCGCAGCCGATAATCGATGGCAAGGCCGTCGGTCTTAACCCATTCGGCTTCGGTGAGTTCGCGAATCTGCCCATCCATCAGGATTTGGATTGTGGATGTTGTGTAGCCCCGGCGTAAAAGGAATACCACCGTGTTCACGACTGCTTCGAAGACGCTTTCACCACAAATGCGAAGAATCCTGAAATCCGATTGGTCGTGGATGAGGCGGCGCAATGGTTCAGCACTCTCAAGCTTCAGCCATAGTTCCGGCGTAATAAACGAAACAAAACCGCCAACTTTCAGTAGGTCTAGTGCTCGTTCAGTAAAGTAAATGTAGCTCTCATATTTATACCGGTAACTGCGGAAGTTTTTTGCGATGTATCCCTTCGCCTCGTCATCGAAGCTTGCGCCGTAAGGTGGATTGCCGAGACAAACATCGAAACCCTCGGTGATGCCAAACATCCACTCCGGCTCAAAGAAGTCTGCCGAAGCGTTTTGATCGTAGGGATTCCACGAGGCGAGTTTGCGCGCGGTTGCGGTATCCCAGCCGTCGCCTTTGAGCAGTTCGGCAATTTCGGCGCGGAGCCGGGCGTCCTCGTCGCGGCATTTGGCTTTTTGTTTCGGCGTCCTGGCATCGAAATGGCGCTGCCGCACGCGGCGCAGCTCGGCTTCCTTGCCGTCAATCTCGCGGTTGCGCAGCAATTGCTGCCCAGGCCGGTTCACGCCAATCAGCGTGTTGGCCGCGACGAACTTGGTTTCCAGGTTCGGCAGCGGGCGCACGCCGCGATTGGGCTGCGTGTCGTCAATCTTCTGATCCACGATGAGCGAGATGAAGAACCGCATCTTGGCGATCTGGACGGCGATGGGCTGGATGTCCACGCCGTAAATGCAGTTCTCAATCAGGTAGAGCTTGCGGCCGTAATCGAGTTCGTTGTGCTCAAAGGCTTCGTTGATGCCGGTGATTTGCTGCTCCAGTTCACGCACCGCCCGCTCGCGGGCGGTGGCATCCTCAATCTTTTCGGCGGTCGCCATCGTGTCGCGGACGCGGGCAATCTGGCGCTCCTTCCATTTCTCGTTGCCCGGGTCGAGCTTGCCGAGAATGAAAACGAGCTTGTGCAGGATGCCCATCGGGAACGCGCCCGAGCCAACCGCCGGGTCAATGGATTTCAGTGAGTCAATGGCGGCGATGAGCACGTTTACTTCCTGCGGCGTGAACTGGTGCGGCTCGTCGTTGTAGGCGAAAAGATGCCGGAGGCGGGCTTCCACATCTTTCGCGGTCGGCAGCGCCGCTTCCAGTTTGGTTTTCAGATAGGCAATGAGCGCCTCATCTACCATGTAGTTGACGATTTCGCGCGGCGTGAAGAACGAGCCGGTCTGCTTGCGGGCAGTCGCGCCAGTTTCCGGGTTGTAGGCCGCGAGCAGGTTTTCAAACACCTTGCCGGACAATTCCGGGTCAAGCGCGACTTCCTGCTCGATGGGCGTGTTTTCCTCGATGGTGAAATTGTAGCGGTTGAAAATGTGAATGAGGCCGCGAACCGGCACACGTCGGAACTTAGGGTTGTCGTATTCCGCGCTCAAATCCACTTCGCGTTCCCCGCCGAAGAACAGAAAATCCGGCACAACGGGCTGGCTGTCGTCGCGCCGGGAGAAGCCGTCAATGCGGACGTAGCGCGGTTTGGCGTGTTCGCCCAGGTCTTTGTCGAGGCACTCGAATAGTCCGCCGTTGAGGAACGGAATCGCCTTGAACAAATCGAGCGCGGACTTCGGTTCGCTGAAACATTCGCGATGGCGGTAGAGGCTATGCGCCATGAAATTCTGTTCTTCCTTCGTCCAGCCGCGCTTGTCCATTTCGGTGTTGAGCGTGGCGAAGAAGAGGTTTTGCAGGATGGCCCGGTAGAAAACGGATTCCTTGTCGCTGGTTTTGGCCGGCTCGAAGCCAGTGAGGGTTTGGGCGAGTGTGCGCTCGTCGAAGAGCGTGTCCGGGATGAGTCCCTTCTCCTTCACGAACCAGCAAAAGATCAGGCGCGTGATGAGGCGGATGACGCTGATGTGGTCGTGGCCGTCCGCTTCCTTGGGCGCGTCCTTGGGGAAGCGGACATTCTTCAGCGCCCAGAAATACCAGTTGGCGATTTCGCGGAAGAAATCCTTGGTGACCGCTTCGACATCGAAAGCCGCGTCGCAGCGCTGCTGAATCGCCAGCGGCGAGATTCCGAACAATTCGGGATTGATCTCCGCCAGGTCCAGAAGTTGCACGCGCTCCGTCGCCGTCCGCAAACCCGCGCCCGGCTTGACCGTGATTCTGCGAAACAGACGGCGGCGCTCCACCTGGTCGTCATACTTTACATTCAGAAAATGCCAGTCGGTCTGGCCTTGGTTGGAGAATACGAAGAGCGCGTAAGGATGCTCGCGCAACAGTTGCGTAACCACCGGGCGCTCGAACCCGCGTGCGAGAGCATCGGAGGCGAGCCGGCAATAGATGACGTGGAAGGCATTATCCTCGCCGCCACCCGCGAACAGCACGGGATCGTCCACCAGGGCCTTGCTCGCCGATTCCGGCCAACCGCGCCGGGAGAGGGGCTGGTTCACGCGCTGGTAATTGAGTTCCGACCAAAAGAGTTGCTTGAGAGGTTCGATCCCCCGCAACCCCTTCAGCAAGTCCAGGACGCTCTGTTGTCGCTCAGGTTTGGGCATATTGAGTTCTACCCTTCAAAGCTTACTTGCGACTCGCCGCCGCAAGCGAGGAAATCCTTGTCCGCGCCGTTGGCGCGGGTGGCAGCATGGGACGCGAAAACCCGTGCCGTCGCCGGGCTGGCAGCAGATGTCAGTGATCATTGCTATGCCCCGAGCCATGTGAGCCTCGCGCCGGATAGTATTTCAAACCATTTCACCCGCAAACAAAAAGGAGTGGCCCGCATCGGGCACGGAGCGGAATCCGGTCCACGAGGACACCCTACCTGATTTGCCCAGGCGCTGGATCGTGAAGCGCGGTTCGGCGCGCGAGAAAGGAATGGACAAGCGCCTCGCGAGGCACGTGCGGGGCCGTCGGGTTGCCGGGAATCGGCGGCGGATGGCTATAAGGTGTATTGATACTGCGGGAGGCTCAAGCCAAGGGTCCGGGGCGTCTGCAGGCCGTAACTGGGGGGCTAACGAACCGTTCTATGGTACCATGGCAGGTCCATGGTGGTACCATACTGCTACCAGGGTGCCCCGGGTGCGCAACCTGCCGTTCTCACTATTGCGAATGCTTATGCAACTCAGCCGGTGCGCGGACATTCCTGTCCGCTGCAAGGCCAGAACGCTACCCCAGGTAGGGCGCGCAGTCCCTTGCGCGCCGTAGCGTAGTAGAACCGGCCTTCGCCAATTCGCGGCGCGCAAGGGACTGCGCGCCCTACCACACCTCTCCACATTGATGCGGACAAGAATGTCCGCGTGCCGATCCCGGTCAGCGGTATTCCTTCACCACCTCGAACATCGCAAGCACGTTCTCAATCGGGGTATTGGCCTGGATGTTGTGGATCGTGGAGAAGACGAAGCCGCCGCCGGGACCGAAGATCTCAATCCGCTCGCGGACCTGGTCCCGCACCTCCTGCGGTGTGCCGAAGGGCAGCGTCTTTTGCGTATCCACGCCGCCGCCCCAGAAGACCAGCTTGTCACCATAATCGCGCTTGAGCATACGCGGGTCCATGCCTTTGGCGGAGCATTGGACGGGGTTGAGAATGTCGAACTCGGCCTCGACCACGGCGTCCAGCAAGGGCGCCATGCCGCCGCAGCAGTGCATGAACGTCTTCCACTGAGTATGCCGGTGGATCCAGCCGTTGACGCGTTTCTGATAAGGCAGGAACAGGTCGCGGTATTTGGCGGTGCTCAGGAATGGTCCGTTCTGCGTGCCGAAGTCGGTGCCGTTGGTCTGCATGATGGCCGCGCGGTCGCCGATGGCCGCGTGCAGGCGTTCGAGGTTCTTGATGGCCACCTCCGCCTGCGCCTCGAAGACGGCTTTGATATAATCCGGCCGTGAGGCGGTGCTGACATACCATTCTTCCACGTCGCGAATGCCTTTGGGGCGGGGCATGAACGTGGCTGGTACCAGCGCGATGTCGCCGAATGTCAGTCCGCCAAAGGTGCAAAACAGCGCCTTGTCGGTGGTCGTGGTGAGGCGCTCGGCCAGGCGGCAGTAGTGCTCAAGTTCGCTGTCGAGGACGGGTTGAAACTCCTCAGTGTTGTCGGCTGGGTTCAGCTTCTCGTCATCCACTGGTGCCTGGCGGATGATGGCGTCGAAGAAATGCCCACCCGCCGGCATCCGGCCGCTGGGCGGCACGGAACGGTCGTTGCAAGGCCATTGGAGCAAATCGCCGTTGGGCTCGTATTGGGTGTTGAAGTCCCTCGGCACCAGCACGGGTGTACCGTCGGCGAGCCCCCATTCCTTGAACTCCGTTTGCGGGAAGCCGAACATGGTCCCGGTGCCGTGGAGGCTAACCGTATCCACGCCGAGCGCGCCTTGCAGATCGGGGGCGACCTCTCCGAGCATCTGGTAAATCTCGACCACCTTGACCGGCGTGCCGGGCCGGTCCAGCCCGAGGGCCTGCCGAAGTTTATACACCATGCTGACGTGGATGCCGGCTTGGAAACAGCCGCCGAAATCGACCGGGAGTTTGTCCGGTTGCTGGTGGGCGCAGGTTGTGAGGATGCGTTCGCGTGAAGTCATGAGGGGAAGATCCGAAAACCGAATACCGAGATCCGAAGGAAATCCGAATGCCGAAATCCGAAGCTAAACGCTCTCATGGCAATATCAATCGACTAAATCCTTCTCGATCTGTTCGAGGGTCTTGCCTTTGGTCTCGGGTAGGCGTGTGAGGATGCCGGCGAATCCTACACAGCAGATGGCGGCATAAATCCAAAAGGTGACGGAGGGGCCGAGGACGGCGTTGAAGATGGGGAAGGTGTAGGTGAGCAGGAAACAGGCGATCCACAGGAAGCCGACCGCGATGGACATGGCGGAGCCGCGAATGCGGTTGGGGAAGATCTCCGAGATGATCACCCAGGTGACCGGGGCCAGGGACATCGAATAGGCGGCGATGGCGGACAACACCAGCACGAGGAACAAGGTGTTGGGCACCACTCCGCCCCCGCCCTTAAGATGATAGCAGTAGCCGATGGCGCTGTAGATCAGCGCAAGGGCCGCCGCGCCAAACAGCATCAGCGGCTTGCGCCCCAGACGGTCCACCGTGAAGAGGGCCACGAAGGTGAAGAGGAAGTTCACCAGGCCGGTCATGACGATGTTAGTGAGCGTGTCGTTGATGTTATAGCCGGCTTGCTTAAAGATCTCGCCCGCGTAGTTGAAGATGACGTTGATGCCGCACCACTGTTGGAACACGGCCAGGAAAATGCCCAACCCCAGCACCACCAGCACCCGCCGTTGCAGCAGATCCCCAAGGCGGACATGCTTGTCCTCATTGACCAGCGTGGCTCGAATCTCAGCCATCGCGGCGGCGGCGTAGTCCCGGCCGCCAACGCGCGCGAGCGTGCGCTCGGCCCGTGCGGCAGCGCCGGCCTTGGTCAGCCAGCGAGGGCTCTCCGGCACGAACATCGAGCCCACCAGAAACAGCACCGAGGGCACGGCGCAGGCAGCGAACATCCAGCGCCAGCCCTGCACCACGTTCCAGGAAGCGGCAAACTCCTCGGGCGACAGGCCGTCCGGGACTGGCCGGGCGATGCACCAGTTGACGAATTGCGCCGCCAGCACGCCGATGACAATGGTCAACTGATTGATGGCGACCAGAAGACCGCGGCGGGCAGGCGGGGCGATCTCCGAGATGTACATCGGCGAGATGTTAGAGGCCAGGCCGATGCTCATCCCGCCCAGGATGCGCCAGGTGACAAACGCCGGGAAGCTCTGCGCAAAGGCAATACCCAGGGAGGAGAACACGAAATTCGCCGCGGCCAGGATCAGGAGCGGCTTGCGGCCAAAGCGATCGCTGAGCGCTCCGGATGCCAGCGCCCCCGCCAGGCACCCGAGCAGCGCGCAGCTCTGCGCCCAGCCGGTGGGTGAAATCGCGTTCGCCTTCACCTTCGCCCAGAAACCGGCGTCCTGCGCCACCAGCGCAGCCGTATCTTTGAGATGAAAGAATGCCTCGTAGAACTTGGCGGCCCCGCCAATGACCACCCAATCATAGCCGAAGAGCAGCCCGCCCATCGCCGCGACGGCGGAGATCATCCAAACGTAAGTCGCGTTCAAGCCGGCTTGGTTATCGGGGGCTGTCACAGGCCTGTCGGAAGTAGCGATCATCGTTGCCTCGCAGGCTAGCAGGAGCTAAGTGGCAGGGCCAGTGACAATGTCACCGAATCACTACACGCGCGGGAAGTTCGCTTGCTGACTTAGGGCACCCTTATCGACTTCCTGGCCGAGCTGGAACGGGTTGGCCGCATCAGTAAGGTCGCAGCCGGTCGCCATGATCCTGGCGGTCTGGGCGCCGGTGAACTTGCACAAAGTCCCGGTGCCGGGCTGGGCGCGCAGGCCCTGCATCAGGCAGCGGCGCACGTCGCGCAAGGCCAGCGCCGGCTCGTCACCCGAGGGAGGGGCGGCGGTGAAGGCGCGGAGGTCGAGGTCTTCCACGCGGTCGAAGATCACCGCAGGCCGTGCGTCGGGCTGCGCCAGATGGAAGTGGACATTGTCGAGGACGAGCGTTTCGGCATGGCGGCAAAAGAGGCCATAGGCGGGCAGGTCATCGAACATATCGGCGTCGGGATACTCATTCTCCTTCTCGGGAACCTCCTTCCGCGCCAGCGCAGCGGAGCCGCCGCCCTTCGCCGTGATGCGGATATTCTGCAAGGTGATGCGGCGCACGGGATAACCCGGAATGCCGGTGATGGAGGAAGCTCGCTCCGCGCCGGTGGCAACGATATCGGAAATGGAGATGTCCTCCAGGTGTTCGGGCTTGGGCACGGCCTGCGCACGGCCACGGTTGCCCAGACGGATGAAGATCGGCGATTCGATATCCGCCATGACGATGTTGGACACCGCAATACGTTCCACGCTGGCGCCGTCCACCATCTCCAGCGCCACACCCGAGGTCGGCTTCCGCTTCCAGAGGTCGGGCCGGGCGAACATCGCGCAGTTGCTCACGGTGATGTTCTTGAAGTCGCCGCTCGATTCGGTGCCCAACTTGAAACAGTTGCAACCCGTCGTGAGGACGCAATTGGTGACGGTGACATTCTTGGTGGACCGCCGGTAGCCGAGTGCGAAGCTGGCCTTGGGCACGATGGCGTCATCAAAGGCTTCCACGTAACAATTGGCGATGCGGACATGGTGACAGCAATCGGGGTCAATGCCGTCGGCATAACCGTTCAGGATGGTCACACCTTCGATGTTCACGTAGTCGCAGCCGAGCAGGCTGATATTGTAATTGGGCGCGTTGCGCAGCGTGATGTCGCGCACGACGATGTGGCGGCAATTCTTCAGCGCGATCGGTTTCGGGCCGTGGCGCTTGGTTCGGTTGCCATCAATGGTGCCGGGGCCGGTGATCCCGATATGTTCCACGTCCTGCGCCCGCACCAGCGCGTAGTGGAAGTCGGTCGTCTCGTCGTCGGAGAAGGACTTGAAGTTCAGCTTCTCGTAGGGGTCGAAGTCCTGCTTGTCCGGGCTGGCTGCCAGCGTGGCGCCGGCATCCAGGAAGAGCATGACCTGGCTCTTGAGCCGCACCGTGCCCGACAGATACTTCCCGGGGGGGAAATAGACGGTGCCACCGTGCGCGCCTGCGGCATCAATGGCCGCCTGGATGGCTTTGGTGTCCTTGGTCAAGCCGTCGCCCCGGGCGCCGAATTGCCGCACGTTGAACAGGGGAAAGCCTGGGGTGGAGGATCCGGTCGTGTTCGTGTCGGCTCCCAGGACCGAGGCGGCCAGTGAGACTGGCAGAATGGCGGCGGTGGATCGCAGCAAGAAGTCTTTTCGCGTGAGGCTCATAAGGTTGTGCTGCGGAGTCTCAGCCCGATGGGGACGGGCGGCAACTGAAAAAGAGCTTCGCCGAATGATCAGTGCGCGGGCACGTGATAGGAGAAATCCGAAACCCGAAATCCGAGGCCCGAAGGAGGCCCGAAACCCGAAATCCGAAGGGGGCAGCCTCGCAGCGATCTCCGTAGCGCATCGAGAAGCTATCCCTCGTAGCATCGAACGTGAGTTCGATCATTATCTGCTCGCAGCGATCTCCGTAGCGCATCGAGAAGCTATGGTGCTTTCGAGCTTCGGATTTCGGATTTCCTTCAGGCCTCGGATTTCGGGTTTCGGATTTGGCAGCCGAAGGCCACGCCGTGGCGGGTTTGGCCCCCTTGCCTGGCACTTCTGCTCATGCTATCCTGCTGTCGCTGGAAGCAACCCGAACGACTAAGCCTGTGGTCGGTTTCCCGGGAAATGCTCTCCAAGCAAGCGAGTAACTCGACAAACCAGATACGACTATGACCAAGACCCGCGGCTATGCCGCTCAAAGTGCTACCTCACCGCTGACACCATTTGATTTCGAAAGGCGCGAGCCTGGACCGCACGACGTGCAGATCGAAATCCTCTATTGCGGCATCTGCCATACCGATCTCCATCAGGCCCGCAATCATTGGGGCGGCTCGATGTACCCGATGGTGCCGGGCCATGAGATCGTCGGCCGCGTCACCCGCGTTGGCGCAATGGTGACCAAGTTCAAGGTGGACGATTTTGCGGGGGTCGGCTGCATGGTGGATTCGTGCCGTCGCTGCCCGGCTTGCGAGGAGGGCCTGGAACAATATTGTGCGGAAGGTCCCACCTGGAGCTACAACTCCAAGGAGCGCGGCACCGGGGAAATGACCTTCGGCGGCTACTCGGAGCACATTGTGACCGAGGAACGGTTCGTGGTGAAGATTCCCGGCAGCCTCGACATGAAGGCCGTAGCCCCCCTGCTCTGCGCGGGCATCACGACCTATTCGCCGCTGCGGCACTGGGAGGTCGAAGAAGGCCAGCGGGTCGGCATCATCGGCCTGGGCGGCCTGGGCCACATGGGGGTGAAGATCGCGAAGGCCTTCGGCGCCGAGGTGGTCATGATCACCACTTCACCGGCCAAGGGCCAGGATGCCATCCGGCTCGGCGCGGACGAAGTGCTGATCTCGAAGGACGCGGCGGCGATGGCCAAACAGGCCAGCAGCTTCAATTTCCTGCTCGACACGATCCCCAACCCGCATGACGTCAACCCGTACCTGTCGCTGCTCAAGCGCGACGCCACCATGGTGCTGGTCGGGGCACTGACGGCGCTGGAACCGCCGCTGATTGGGGCCAACCTCATTGCCAGCCGGAAGACGCTCGCCGGTTCCGTGATCGGCGGCATACCCGAGACGCAGGAGATGATTGATTTCTGCGCGGCGCACGACATCGTCAGCGACGTTGAAGTCATCCCCATGCACGCCATCAACGAGGCCTACGAGCGGCTGCTGAAGAACGATGTCCGCTACCGCTTCGTGATCGACATGGCGTCACTC
>Ga0194060_10000760_pt1 | contig 23352 bp, 23 predicted proteins | sample SepL225m_MetaG_FD_163427 | JGI IMG/M metagenome (GOLD analysis project Ga0194060, IMG submission 163427) | Anoxic zone freshwater microbial communities from boreal shield lake in IISD Experimental Lakes Area, Ontario, Canada - Sep2016-L222-5m | ecosystem: Environmental > Aquatic > Freshwater >... | reverse complement strand
TGTCAACGCTTCACGTATGGCCTCACGGCCACCCGCGCATGACTCGGGGCCAGTGTAGATCGCTACTCTTTCACTGTAAAGGACTTTCACCTCTTGACCTCCTGCCGGTCTCCCGGCGCACCGAAAAAAAGTTTTAGAATCAATTTGACATTCACCAAATTCAAATTGAATAAAGGAAATCATATTTTTTTTCAGCATATCAACAGCCCCTAAAAGAACCTGATACTCATGCCCTTCAACATCTAACTTCAAATAATCTATAAAAGAAAATGAATTTAAAAAACAAAAACGGTCTATAGTATCAATTTTGACATCCTCTTTATATTGATCATTAAATTTGCGTAGTGGATTTTGCTGATTATATAAAGATGCAATTGTGGACGAAACCTCAGAAGAGTACAACGTTAAAATTTCTGGTACAGCACCAAAACCAAATTTATGGGCAATAACCTCTGTTGAAAGGTTACAATCATTTATAACGTGAACCAAGTCACAATAAGTCTTGCCAGAAGGCTCAAATGAATGGATTATTTTTTCACAAGAAATCTCATGAGCAGCCAACTTTGCAAATTGATCCAATATTCGCTCCAACGTCAAAGATTGTAATTTTTCTCCGCTTTTGCCTTAATTTTAAGTCAGCATAACGAAGAGCATACTCTTCACCGCTATACCCAACTGTAGCCCCTCCCCAGTAATTCATACCAACTTTTGAATAATGAAAAAGCTGACCCCATAGAGATTGAAAACAACTTTTTCTTACAAACTTTAGAATAAATGCTTGTATGTATTTTTTACTGCTCATATTGATTCATTGAAAAGTTGTTGATTGAGCAGATATTCAACTTACTAAATACATTAAGCTGATAACTAATTATTAAGTTTAAAAATACTATCTTTAATAGCAAAGCGTAGAGGTATTCAAGTAAGTTTGAAACACTATGAATACAATAGCTTATATTTCATTTGATGATCATTAATCTCTAATTTGATCTTCCCAACCACGCCTGAAACATCAACACCGTCCATAGGGTATCGGCATGGTCATAAAGACCGCCTAGGTGTTCAGCCCACTTAATCCGAATGGGCTCAGGGTAGAAATAACCCTCAGTCTGGAGTCGGTGCAAGTTCAACAATTCTTCAGCCCAGTCGCGCAACGGCCCACGAAGCCACTCCCCCACAGGCAAGCCAAAACCAGCCTTTGGCCTATCAATGAGTTTATTGGGCACATACTTGTAAAGAACTTGGCGCAACGCCCACTTCCCCTCAGCGCCGCGTATTTTCATATTCAAGGGTAACTGCCAAGCCAGCTCAACCACACGGTGGTCCAAAAAAGGTACTCGCGTTTCGAGACTGGTCGCCATAGCGGCACGGTCAACTTTGCACAAAATGTCATCAGTCAGGTAGGTAATACTATCGCGATACATCATCTCCAACTCACAATACTTCAAACCTGAAAGAGGTAATTTGTCATCCAGCAAACTGGCAGGTTCGGTGATTGAGCCACTGGCACCCTTCACAAGAAAAGCCAAGTTCTTCCATTTAGAGACAATACTTTTATGTAGCCCCCCCACATTGCTATCCTCTCTCAAACGCTCAGCTACCCATTGAGCTTTATTTCTAAAACGAACGAGGTTTCTCTGACCCGGAAGAACAGTATTGATCATCTCACCGATACTATCCAAGGCACTTGAGGGAACAGCCCCAACTATAGTTCCTAACATCTTGCGCGATCTGTATGGCAACCAACTCATGTTTGCCCAAATACGTGCGCCACGCCAATAATGCTGATAACCTCCAAATAACTCATCGCCAGCATCGCCAGAAAGCGCCACCGTCACATGCTGCCGCGCAACTTTACACACCAAGTGTGTCGGAATTTGTGACGCATCGGCAAATGGCTCATCGTACATGGTGGGCAATTGTGGGATTACCGCCTGCGCCTGAGCCGCTGTTACAAACAACTCAGAATGATCAGTACCCAGATGTTGCGCTACTGCGCGAGCGTATGGCGACTCGTCAAAGCCTGCCTCTTCAAAACCAACAGTAAAGGTCTTGACCGGTCGCATGGACTGCTGCTGCATCAGCGCCACAATTGTTGATGAATCGATACCGCCAGACAGAAATGCCCCCAAAGGGACATCGGCAAGCGACTGCAAACGCACGGCTTCGTTCAGATGGTGTTCAAGTAATGTAATTGCCTCGGTTTCGTCTGTGATTGGATTTCTAGCACCTTTTGCCACGACATCGCCAAGCGACCACCAACGCCGCAGGGATAATCCACCTTGATCTGCAGATGGGCGAAGTGGTGTGTTTAGTGGGGCTGTAAAATCACCGCAGATGCTCAGCAAACAACCCGGTTCGAGTTTGTAAATATTCTGATAAATACTATACGGCGCAGGAACATAGGTAAACCGCATATACAGTGCTAAAGCCTCACGACTCACCGGATTACAAAAACCAGGGTAAGTCCGAAAAGCCTTTAGCTCAGAGGCAAAAACCAAGACCTCGCTACTACCACTACTCAACCAGCCATAATATAACGGCTTCTCGCCAAACCTGTCTCGTACCAAATGTAGCTTAAGAGTTTGCTTGTCCCATAAAGCCAAGGCAAACATGCCAACACTCTTTTTAAGTGTACCTTCAATACCCCATGTTTCGAAACAAGCAAGTAAGGTCTCGGTATCCGAATGTCCTCTCCATATCAATGGATAACCTAAACCGGTTAACTCTCCACGCAATTCCAAATGATTGTATATTTCTCCATTTAACACAATCACATAGCGCCCACTATTCGAATGCATAGGCTGATGCCCGGCAGCAGACAAGTCAACAATTGATAGTCTTCGGTGCCCCAAAGCAATACCTGCCTGCACATCTACCCAAACCCCGGCATCGTCAGGACCTCGATGATACAACGAATCAGCCATAGTTCTGGTACGCAGTTCTGTTGCTTCACCTGCATTGCTGCTCCAAATACCTACAATACCGCACATCTTTATGAAAACCTTATCATCGGTTCAAACTAACTCTCTCTACTAAGGATGACCACTTTTCACCTATGACATCTATCGAGAATTTATCAACAACATTGATTGCACGAGAAGCAAACCTAGCTCTTAGTTCATGATCATTCAGTAAGGTTAAGGAGAACTCGGCAGCACCAATAATATCACCTACTTCAGTCAAATATCCGTTAACCCCATGATCTATGAGATCGGCTGGACCCGTTAAGCAGTCGAAGGCTACCGAAGGCAGACCGTGAGCCATCGCTTCTGCCAAAACATTAGGAAATCCTTCATAACGTGAGGGAAAAAGAAGGATATCTGAAGTATAATATATTTTAGAAAGATCATCCAATTTCGGAACAAACGAGACATTTTTTGAGAGTTCTACAGAATTTACTAATGCAACCAATACATCATGTTCCGGGCCATCTCCTACTATAATCAACTTGGCCAATGGAATTTGCTTTTGAATAATAGCAAATATTTTAATCGCGTAATCAAAACCCTTTTGTGGAGTCAATCGCCCGACACATGCTATAACCGGATATTGATTTTTATAGGTACCGGCTACAGTTTGAGATTCTAAAGGATTATTAAATTTGGGAGTTGGAGAATAAACAACATTTGGTATTACTGTAAGCTGACTATCATTTAACCCAACATTTTCACCAAACCATTGTCTTGTTTTCTGAGACTGTGCAACGACGCAATTAAATCGCCTAAAAAAAATATATCTTAATAAAGACATTGTTTTACTTGGTGTTTCCATTGGCGGATAAATTCTTTCACTTCCAATTAATCCTTTAATCTTAATTCCAAGAGATAACATCACAAGCAAGATTGATGTCGTAAACCCTAACGCTATGAATACAGAATCTTTATTGGACTTAAGTAACTCTCGAAATTTAGTTGTGAATAAATACCAAAAAACACACTTAAATTTATGATTTTGTGAAACATTTTTTACGTAGGAAAACTTTTCAGCAAATCCCTCTGGAGTTAACTTAATTGCAAATATAGTCACACTATGACCCTTGAACATAAGAGCTTGTCCTATGTTCATAGCTGAACGCTGAAGACCTCCTGCGGCATAATCATCGTGAATAAATATAATTATATTCGCCATAAAATTATGCTTTTCAGAATCAATTTTTTCTATAAATTGCTAACAAATGCGGTGTGCCTAGATCGCCTCTGAAATAACGCTTCGCCAGCCGCTTTACTTTCCTGTAAACGCCAATGGGAGTATAACTCGTTGTACTGAAGTCTAAAGTCTTTGCTGTATTCAAACTAAAACCATGTTGCATAAGGTGTTCACTAAGGCTGCTTATACTCCAACTACGCACATGCTGCCACTCGTGGAAAATAGCCCCACATTCTGGACAGCATTTTTTTGATTTTGATAAGTCCTCTTGGTTAGGTGTTGTAATGATAAGTGCCCCCCCGCTCTTTATAACTCTTGCAATTTCAGAAAGTGTTCCATCCAAATGAGGATCATCTAAATGCTCAATCACCTCAAGTAAAAGAACAACATCAAAGATGGCATTACCCAGTTCTGTCGGAAGTTTAGTAACCCTCAATGCCTGTTTAAAATTATCTTGACCGATCGTCTTATTGATTAATTCCTGAATCGAAGAGGATGAAAAATCTAAACCACTATATTTCCAACACGATCTTAATTTTTTTAAATGATCCCATATATATCCTGGACCACATCCAAAATCAAGCACATCCAATGTCTCATTAAGGGAAATATTACAAAGTGTCAGAATTTGATGCCCATACGATTTTGAGAAATACTCATCTCCTAATGTACGAGCATAAAAGTCCCATAGCCTTGAAACTTTTATATCATCCCACAGAATCTCATGCGTTGTATTTAAAGATGTATCCAATTTATTCTCAATTTTATGTTTAACAGGCGACTGCTAAAGTGACTTGTGACAAAAAGCCTCAACGCCATTACCACCTTCAGTTACGTTAAGACCAATAGCTCCCAGTTTTGTTAAATGCGCTCTAATTTGTTTGACTGTTCTTAAATGCCGATAGAAATCTGTGGTACCATCATGAGTGTCCAACAAGGCCCATTCATAAATCATCTGCTTATCCTTTAATCCAAAACTTCCTCCATAATGAAAACAAACTGGTGAAAGCCTGCTTAATACTCTTCTTGCAAAGAGTGAATCTCTATATTTCCAATGAATTGGAAAAAAGAAATTGACAATCTTCGTTATCAAACTCAAACGATATTTCTTTGGCAATAACAGCATTAAATACCGGTACAGCTCTTGTGCTCCGCCAATAGGAGGAGGAAACATTTTTTTCCACGTGAATCTATAATGATCAATAACAAGATATCCCCCGGGTCGTACCATCTCCCAAAGATGGTTGATTGATTCTTCCGTATTAGGAGTATGTTGCAGCACGCCAAGACAAATAACATAATCATAAGCCAGTTTTGGAAACGGTATATATCGAATATCCGCCTGCACTAATGTTAAATTCTCTGAGTTACCATTATTATCAGCATTTGCTTCAACTGCGTTAGAATAATCAAATGAATGTACAATGGCACCATGAGCTAATAAGACTTCAGTAAATCTACCAGCCCCGGAACCAGCTTCTAATACCAGTTTATCTTTAATATTTTCCAAGTGACCATTCATGCACCTTGATAAACGATCAAATGTAGCAGTTGTCCCTGTATAAGAATCTAACTGTGTTTTTTTATAAATATTCCATTGTTTGCCGAAATCATCGGCATAGTTTTCGTTAGCTACAAATCTTGGGATTGACTTAATTACAGGATATTTAATCCCCGACATACTGTAACAGTAGTCATTATCTTTAATTAAATGGCTACAATCAAAAGGATCACACAATTGAGATAAGTCTTTATTCATTGATACTTAAATTTCCTTTAATTAATCACAAACAAATAATGTCAATAAAATCATATTTTATATGGGCTTTGGTGCCGTTATTAAACTCAAAAAGTATTTTTTTTGTGATCGAATTTTCATAAAATTCAGATATTTCATCAAGAGTTGGCAAAGATTGTGTTGCATCAATAACTATTCCACATTTAACATATCCATACAGATCATACTTCCATTTGTCTATAGAACCCAAATAAACTACTGGGACGCCCCTCCTTAGCGCCTCCTCGGTAACGGACGAATTTCCCACAACGACAAGATCATAATTATTCATTCTCAAATCTTGGTCGACGACTTCATTGCAACAAGAAGTATTGTGTTCCTTAAGTATTTTTTCTGGGGTTAAATCATTTGGGTGACAATGAACAATAACCGAATCAGCTTTCCAAGCGATCTGAATTGAATGAATGAAAGGAACAAGGAATAGCGATATATGATCAATAAGATCTGCAACACATAAATTGTAGTATGAACTTAAAAAAATACCAACTCTAGGAGGAACTTGTAAATTTAATTTCATTGAGTGATTAACAATCTTTTCAAGATACATAAGACCATTATAGGATGATCTTATAAGATCTGCGTCTTCACCATTTGCAAGAATAACTTTATTAAATATACTTAGTGAATATAACGTAAGTCTCTGTTTAGTAATTTTTTTCGGTAAATATAAATTTAAAGGCAATCCAATATCAATGAAAGCAGAAATATATCCAGCAATTTGCGGAACATACTCATCTATGGTGATTACTTTTTGTATCTTTGATAAGATTAAGTCTGAATTAGCTAAACAAACCGATCTGTGAAGGTAAAAATTAAGTAACCATAAAAGATATAGTCGGTTTTGGGACGCGCACTTAGAGATCATGTAAATCTCCGTACAATTTTCTTTAGTTATTTTATTATAGTCTGGATCCGTACTTTGCGTAAAATCATTTTTAGAAATTATATTTTTATACCTTAGATATGAATTTATTAATTCCTTAATAATTTTTATGCGAGGGAAATGAAAGCGTTGCAAAACTATGTTTTCGCGCTCCTTTGCGATTTCAGACTTTCTAAGAATATAACCAGATTTAATGTCTAAAATAGCTATATTTTTATAAACTGGCAAATAAATATTTGTCCTTCGCAATACCAAAAAAATATAAAGAAAAATAAGTGAAGGCAGTCCTCCAAATCTTAGGAAGGAATTAATCAATATATCTTGTTGGGAAAGAATTATATTTGGTGTAATTATTTCATTATCTGCTAAATAGAATTCACAAAATCCGAACAGCCTTTGATCAGATTTAATATCTATGTTCATACATTTGATTTAACCTGAATTTTTCATCAAAACAATAAAAAAGGGGCACAAAAGATATCGCAAAATCTTATATTATTGGTAGTTAAGATCAATAATAAAGGCACAATATCAATGGAACCCCTTGAAGCGAATATAGTCATACCACAGAGTACCCAACAAACATTATTTTCATACGCTTCAGCTCCTCCATTGCACCAGTCAAGGGGAAAAAAAAGTTGCCATTGATTTCCAGGGTGGCAGTATCACCAGCGATGCTGGCGTGCTGTTGTTGAGAGAAACCGAGTCTGAAGTGAGTATCATCTCAAGGCTGTCAAAGTGCATCCATGATGGCCGACGTTTTTGTTCGATTACTCATTCCGTCAACGACCTGATGACTCAGCGAATCTTTCAAATAAGCTGTGGTTATGAAGATGCCAATGACAGCAATAGTTTACGCAACGATCCTGCGATGAAAAATGCTGTTGGTAGGTTACCTGATACTGATGACGATTTGGCCAGTCAACCAACCATCAGCAGACTGGAAAACATGATTAACCGCACAGAACTGTATCGGATGGCAAAAGTGTTTCTGAATCAGTTCCTTGCATCATATAGCGAACCACCAGAGGTAATTGTGCTTGATTTTGATGATACTGACGATACGGTTCATGGTCAACAATAATTGGCGCTCTTCAACGGTTATCATCAGGAAACCTGTTATCAACCGCTTCATGTATACGAAGGTTTCAGTGGCAAGTTGATAGCCACGATACTGCGACCAGGCAAACGTCCAAATGGCAAAGAGATCGTCGCTTATGTGAAACGGATTGTCCAGCATATCCGTCAAAAGTGGCCGAACACCGTTCTTGTTTATCGCGGTGACAGCCATTATTCAGCGAAAGAAGTCTTTGCATATCTTGCTGAGCAACAAACTGCTACAGTGTGACTGGTCTTACCGGAAATCCTGTTTTGCTGAAGAGTGTCGAATCTCTTATCGAAGAGGTAAAGACTCAACAAGCGGGTTATAAACGCTATCATTCCTTCTGCTATCAGGCAAAGAGCTGGAAGTATCCTCGCAAGGTTGTCGCCAAGGTTGAGATAACCGAAAAGGGATTGTTGAACGTTCGTTTTATCAGTACGGAGATGATGAATGCCAAGGCCAAGGTGCTCTACGAAAACATTTACTGTGCACGAGGAAATGATGAACTTTGCATAAAGGAGCATAAAACGTACACCAAAAGCGATTGTACCTCCTGCCACCGTTTTCTTGCCAACCAGTTTCGGCTGTTTTTGCATTCAGCAGCCTATGTGCTATTCCATTTCTAAATCAATAGTGAATCCATAATCCAAGGCCATGCGACGATGGAATGAACTCTTTGTGTATCATTTTCCATCACTCTTAACGAGGCTTCCAAATGGTCTTCAAGAGCATGCAAGCTGTTGAAGACTATCTTCCCAAAAGCTTTTTCACGAAGTTCGTCCCACAAGTGCTCGACTGGATTGAGCTCTGGCGAATAAGGTGGCAATGAAATCAGACGCATATTTTTCGGAGTTTTTAATGTGGACGATTTGTGCCAACCAGCACCATCCAATATCATCACTATCCTATCTTCAGAATACCTGGACGATATTTCATCGAGAAATATTTGCATGCATCTGCTGTTGACAGTCGGCAGGATCAACGTGTCAAGCGCCCCATCTCTCACCGACACAGCAGCATACGCATAGGTGTACTCTTGGGTCATCATGGCCATACACTGCGGGCGAATCGGTCGTGGACACCAGCATCGTCGCGTGTCGGTAATACGGCCAAAGCGTGCTTCATCCTGAAACATCACCCGAAGTGGCTTGGTCCACGGCCACTCCGTGTTGATCAGGGAGAGGAGGGATTGGAGTTTTTTTCACTCTAACTGCGCGTCGACATCAGTTTTCGTATGTCTCTTGTCCTGCGCAAGCTTCCGCCAGTTATTCCTGTGCAGAAGATTATTAGTCGAAGCAAGTGCCGTTTTACGGCCAATTCGTTTGTCCAGAGCACTCTTGATCTCGCCGACAATCAATATGCCGCCATGGATTGCTTTATCGAAAAAAGGAGCAAGAAAGGCAGCCTCTTCCTCTTTGCTCATATTTTCCCGATGGCATCCACCCCGCTTTGGTTTTGTTTCTGCTGGCAGGCCACCGGCCTTTATAAAACGCCTCCTCAGCTGGCAGGCCCAACCCTTTGAAATACCCAAGACAGCGGCCACTTGGTCAATAGAAAAACCGTATTCCAGTGGCAAGACCACCGCTTGTGCCTTGCGCATCTCTTCTACAGTCCGAGCATTTGCCAATGTATCCTTTGCCTTTTCCAAAACGTCCTGACCACTTGCTGGTCGTGCCATATACCCACCCCCTTTTAGGGTATATTATAACACTTTTGTTTTAGAAGTGGAATTACTTCACAGTTTGCGTGCCAACGTGTTACCAGGAACCAGTCTGGCCAAGGCAACCTTTGAGACCATGCGCTTTAAACTCTTCAAAATAGGTGCAAGAATCATTGAGCGAAAAACAAAGATCAGTGTCCATTTACCAACGGCATGCCCGTATCAGGGAATCCTCTCCAAATGCATGGCAATCTTTGCGCACCTGCGTGCCCAGCCATCATAACCAGAACTGAGCAGGGGGAAAATGAAAATTGGTTAACAAAAGGCGGCACGATATATTAGGCTGCAAGGGTAGAGTACGCAAACGTGAGCATGCTGAGAGATTTTTTACCTCATTTCAGGAGCACTGCTTGTCAGGGATGAACCACTGATACTCGATTTCTTCACTACCATAAACATGAATGGCTAAGATATGCTCGGAGTGGTTTCCATTTTGCCTCAAAATTTTTGTTCCACAGAGGCTCATGAATAATTCAGGTTAAGTGAGATCTTGAGAACCAGAACAACTAAATAAAAAACATTGCATACACACATTTTTATTGTTACCAGAGCATATAGGGTATAAGCTAATTCACCCATGATTCTACGCCCAAACTGTTGCAGGGTGATTTATCACTGCCATCAGTGACCGAACTACACTGCCAGCATTACTTGCTTCGTTATATCCACTTACAATTCCTGAGTATAAATCATCAACAACGCCAAGACCTGACTTATTTGCTAATTTATTAAACGATTCACGTAACTCTTCTATTTCGTATTCTTTAGACAAAAAGTCAGAAAGATCTTTTTGGGTAAGTCCCGGCTTATAATTTAAGCAGTTTACCATTGAGGCATACCAAGCCTGTCCAAAAGTTAAACATTTACGCCCTAACATGATCGACTCCCAGCCTGCGGTACCTGTTACTGTTGCAGTTAAAGCAACATTTTCAATAATCTCTATACTAGGAAATAATTTATTAACAAAATATAACCCTGGAATCCGATCAAGTCTATCAAAAAATAGTTCACCGCGTTGGTAAGCACCTTGTTTTGGATTTTCCTTAACCAAGATTATCCATTTTTTGTCAAAGATCGATCTTAATGTTTCAATCATATATAACTGATCTTGAAATACACCACCTAGTGCCGATGTTGATAATTCAGGCTGTAAATGCAATGGAACATAAATAATATGCTTTGAATTAATTAATAGCTTCCTAACAGTTATATTATCTAACGCTCGTTGATTGATTTGTTTTTCATATCTTAACCTCAAATTACGATTATCCAATATATTTGTAATATTTAGTTGATTAGACTTAGTCAGTATTTGTAATATAATTTTTAAACGCGAAAATATTCTATTAATGCCAATTTTGATTTTATAGTAATACAAATGCAAGCCACCAGCATGATGTGCATCTTGCTGCTGCACTATATCTTGCATATAAAATAGTTTTTGGTTGCTCCCAAAGTTTATCACAATTTCGTTGTTATGCAAATCCGCTGGTATGTTATGAAAACCTCCAAAATCCTTTATAGAGGTAGAAATTAAAAAATTATTTGGTAATATATTTTGATAACACAACAATGTTTTAATACAAAAAATTTTCGCTATTTGATACAAAACATAATCTGGTCCTTCATGCGGAATATTGGAAAATATTACTAACGACGTTTTTTGTTCGCGAACTAATTTACAAAAATAGTAATATGCTAGTGCAAATTCGTTTGTGAGTTCATGTATATTTGAAAAACTTATTCCTCTCCTGCTAATCATTATATTATATATCAGAAAGTGCTGTCTATAAAACTCATTGAATGAAAGGATATCATTTTCATTTTGTACTATAGTTTTTGGTATTACACCTTGAACCAAACTACATATATCAATTGAATTATTTTGATCACTAAACCAAATCGTAACATTTAATTTTTTTCTTAATTCAAAAACAATTTCCTTCCCATTTTTTCCGCAAAAACCCCATATTATCGTATTTTCTAATGCCATAATTTAACCTGCGTTGTGCAATTCATGATAATTACGAATATTAAAACTGACAGAGAAACGATAAGCAAATAAGGAATGGATCGAGATATCTACCAGAAATCAACATGGCTATAAATGTAAAAAACATGCGCTCGACTTCCCTTGAGTCCATGAGTCGTACTCTCATACCTGAATTGAGCGATTCATCCGCAATTGGTTTAGGCTTTACTGGCTTTAACTGTTTATTTTTGAAATCGTTATAGATTTTGTGATGTGCCATGGTGCATTTAACCCATTGGGTGTGGCTATTTTGAAATTGAAAATCGACGCTTATTTATCTTAAAAATAATGCGTTAGAAATATATTTAATAAAGCACGTTCTCATTACTAATCGCTCAATTCAGGTCATAATAACTTTACGTGTATGTTCGAAAATTTTCAGATTATAATCTGCGAAGAGCCCCAAATTCCAGAAATATGGGTCTTATTGATTTTTTCTTAACATAGTAAATCGAACCTAAGTGCCGTTCCACGAAGAACATCCAGTGCAATCCTCTTACCCAATAGCATTTCCAAATACTTGGTTGGAACCCCTAAACCGGGGCGAATTGCACGAACATTATCTTTAGTCAACACATCACCTGCCTTCAAATCCTGCACTACATAGAGTGATCGCCTAAACATAACTGATTTTTTCTCAGCTTCAGTAGTACCATAATTAATATGCCCCAGTGCTTGCCATGCTCTCTCAGATTCAATCACTAGTTGAGCCATTTCAGTTGGCTCCATTGAAAAAGTGCTATCAACACCTCCATCAGCACGATTAAGAGTAAAATGTTTTTCAATCATTATAGCACCAAGAGCGACACTAGCAACTGATACTCCAACCCCGATTGTATGGTCTGAAAGGCCCACTTCACAATCAAACAGCTCACGCAGATGCGGAATAGTTACAAGATTGGTGTGTTCAGGAGTAGATGGGTAGGTGCTAGTACATTTGAGCAAAATCAAATCTTTGCAACCAGAGTCGCGTGCAGCACGCACAGTTTCATCTAATTCAGCAATAGTTGCCATACCTGTAGAGATAATCAAGGGCTTTCCTGTTGATGCAACTCTCTTAATTAAGGGAAGATCTGTGTTCTCGAAAGAAGCTATTTTGTAACAGGGCACATTGAGATTTTCAAGAAAATCTACCGAAGAGTTATCAAAAGGTGTGCTGAACGCAATCATACCAAGTTCATGAGCACGATCAAAAATCGGCTTGTGCCATTCCCATGGGGTATACGCCTCGCCATAAAGATTGTAAAGTGAGGTGCCCGACCATAGGCTATCTGGATCACTGATATGAAACTCCCGTTCATCAAGGTCAATCGTCATTGTATCCGGTGTATAAGTCTGAATTTTCAAAGCATCAGCACCGGAACGGGCTGCTGCCTCAACGATAGCCATAGCACGCTCAAGCGAGTGATTATGATTACCTGACATTTCTGCTATAATAAAAGGAGAATGATATTTACCTATTAACCGATCACTAATCTTGATACCTTCATGTATCATGCGTATATTTTCTTTAAGTAACAGATAGACTCAACGTTATAATTCAACCCTGAAAAAAACTTATGGGACCTTGTGTTGCCTCCAAGCACAACTGCTTGAATAACGGATATTTCCGGTCTAACATTTTTCAGCCAATCCTCTGCGCTTTGTAATAAATCATTTCCTATCCCCGACATGTTGATATCTGGAACTACATAAATAGAAACTTCAGCCATATCATCTATAATATCGAATCGAACAACACCAATATCAACCCCATGAAGGCTTCCAATAAGCAATGCTCTTTCAGAAGATGATAATACCGCCCTATACCATTTTTGATGATCACTCCAATCGATCTCATCAGAATTGCGTGATACTGCTCTGATCTTCGTATGATTTCGCCATTTGAATAGCCTTTCTGAATCATTCGGGGTAGCCACTCGCATCTTGATTTCAATGCTTCCCATTTTTCTTATGACTCGCAAAACACCCCGGCCATCAACCGCAGATAACGCCTGGTTTGAAATGAAGTTGCGAAGGTTACTATTCTCAATGAGTGTAGACAAATGGCGCTGTATCAAGCCATAAAAATCTTCATTTATACTTGGAGCATATAATAGACCCTCAGAGGCAGCATCACCAACCTGCTTGATCTGATTATCAGACGTAGCAATCACCAAGGTAGGCAAACCCATACAACAACGTTCCCAAGTCGCAGAGCCACCAGCACCGATACCCAGATCTGCTGATGCCATCAACTCTGATATACGGCTGGTTTGAACATGACATGCAAATCTATGCTCTGCACATGAAGCTTCTATCTCTTCTCTAAATGGATGTTGCTTACCTATAACCACATCAACATGAATGATGTTCAGTCTTTTACTTGCTAAAGCATCAATAGTTTTAGACGTATAATTTTCAGCATCAACTCCCCCGAAAAACACCAAAATACGCTTTACTGGCCCTATCCGAGGCTGGACCTCTTGCCGAAGCAAAAAAAACTCTTTGCGCAACAATGCGTAACGAGGTCCAAGCAACAACAGACAGTGCGCAGGAATTTTACCAACATAGCGCTTATCCATATCAGTGTAATAGTTCTGATCCAATAATACATCGCAATCGTGTTGACGATCAGCAATATCGTCAATAACAAAAATACGCTTTGCTGCTTGTCGAAGTGCTGACTCCCAGCGAGCGTCCAATGCGTAATGGTCCACAACCAGCCAGTCCCAAATTAGACCAGAAAGTGCATTTATAGTAGCTTGTGCATCGCTGTTCTGACAAATTCCTAGCCAATGAGAATGGGCTAACTCATCTATAATGGAGCCTGTTGTAGCGGCGTTAAGCTGAATAAAGTCATACTCCTTATCAGACAACATCGTCCGAAAATTCTCTGAAAGTTTAAGACTTATGAAACGAATATTTGCCCCCCTCTGCTTTAAGGCATTCGCCAAAGTAAAGCAACGCATAAAATGACCTGTACCAATCTGACAGGAAGCATCAACGCGAAAGGCTACATTCATTTGATACAATCAATTCAAGCGTTTAAAGGCACCATGACAAACTGGGCCTTTCAACAAGCTCACCACATCCCGTCCATCTTGACACTCTCTGATCAATCCAAATATCGGATCCAGAGCCTCAAAGAAACCAGCAACAACTTCCGGCGTATGCTCAATACAAACATAGACGCTATTGCCTGCGATATATCCTTTTGCAAGCATCTCTTGAGTAATCAAGGTCTTATACGCCAGAGAATCAGAACTTTGGAAGGTGAAACCAGTAAGCGAAAGCAAGCCCCAGTGGTCTATCTTCAAACCATGTTTTTCTGCAAGTTTCTGCCAGCCCTGACGAATAGTCAACCCTGTAGAGGTAATACACTCCCATGATTTGAGTCGTTCCATTACTTCCAGCGTTTTGAGCGCGGCTGTCGGGCCAATACGTTCAGTCCAGAACGTACTGCTAATAAAGGTACTTTGTGCCGCTTCCATTACTGAGCGCTTCCCAATGGTGGCGGTAACGGCGTAGCCATTCCCCAGAGCTTTGCCAAACATGGCCATATCGGGCTCAACACCATATTTTTTATGGAGACCGCCCAAGGTTTCACGGAACCCGGAGGTGCATTCGTCGAAAATCAGCACAATACCTCGGTCAGTCGCAAGCTGGCGCACCTTCTGCAAAAAATTATCTTCAGGACCGGCGTTGCGAACCACTTCCATCTTGATTACGCCAATATCGTGAGTGTTAACCAACGTTTCAAGCTCTGCAAAGTTATTGTAGTTGAAAGGAAAAGCCGTGCCGCGCAGATTTCTCGGAACCCCGTTTGGCTCAAGGCCTGGCAGCAAGTGGCCATCAAGACTTTTGTCGTCACCAAGATTAGCAGAGAGATACCAGTCGTGCCAGCCGTGATAGCCGCAAATTGCCACTTCATCCTTGCCCGAAGCTGCACGGGCAATACGAATTGCAATCGCGTTGGCTTCACCACCTGAGCGAGCCAGACGCGCCATATCGGCCCAATGGTGAAGTTCAATCAGTTTTTCTGCCAGATAAACCTCCTCTGGGCAGTTAAAGGTTGACATATTACCCGCATTGATGGTCGAACGCACTGCATCATCCACTTCTGGATGGCCATAGCCAAGAATGTTTGTACCAATCCCCATGATGGACATGTCGATATACTCTTTACCGTCCATATCCCAAACCCTGCAACCTTTAGCTTTGCTGAAATATGCTGGCCATTGGTCAGGAAGAAACATTTCCGCACGTTTGGAAAGCAGCATGTTGCCTCCAGGAATAACCAGCTTGGCTCTTTTCCAGAGTTTTTGACCGGTGCCCATGGTAGCGCCTTCGTTACGATTGATGTTCTGATTAACGCAAAACAATTCAGGCTGTTGTTTTTGGAGATTAAGCACTTCCTGCCAAGTAAAATCAGTGTCTGGATGAAAATGCTGGAATACTTTTTCGATCACAACAAAATCAGCAGGTTCATCAACTGTCCAGCGCAAGGCGGAAAGATTCTCGCTGTAATGCATAGACCCTGTCTTAAATTGCCTTGAATCACGTAAGTAAGGCGTAACATGCTCACGATCAAAAGGTTTATCGGTTTCCTTAGACGCTTGCTCCAGCGCTTGGAAAGTAAAAACCTCAATATCAAGACCATCAGGATAAGTCGGTGGATTGATATTGCTGAAGTAAGCAACATCAGAACTTTTAAAATGACGAATGCACTCATCTACAAGTTTTGGATCAACAAGCGGGCAATCTCCTGTAATACGGACTACAACATTTGCATTATGAGAGCGAGCCACATGGACAAAGCGATCAAGAACATCATTTTCGCTACCCTGCTCGCACGAAAATCCCAATTTACGGACATGCTCTACAAGTGGCTTATTGCGCTGATCAATGGAGGTTGCAACAACGATTTGATTAATCTCTTTAGACTTGGAAAGACGCGACAACAACAGTTCAATCATAGGAATGCCACCAATTGGCTTCATCACCTTGTCAGGCAAGCGAGTGGAACCCATGCGGGCTTGAACTATAGCTACAATTTTCATTTCCAAGACTTATGAGTTTTTTCCAAAAGTTTGCAGACCTTCAATGTTAGGACTAATTCTGCCAAATTGAAAACCGTCTTGACGCGTCCCGTTTACCAGCCATTGCGAGGGACGACGGCTTTCTTCAAAAAAACCGGCTTTTAGCAAAGCTCTGCATGATCCAACATTATCAGCATAACATCCTGCAGTAATTTTAGATAACGATAAGTGCTTAAAGGCATACTCCGCAAGCATCGCTATAGCCTGAGAGGCATAACCTTTTCCCCACTGACGATTATCGCCAATTATAAATCCGACATCTCCAACTTTATGATTCCAGTCGATTGGGCCCAATTTGATGTTTCCTATATGACTACCATTTTCGTGCAAAAAAATACCTAATAGAAGGGTATGAGAACTCGTATTTGCTTTGGCAACAAATGATGCAAGATCATCCTGAGATAGAGGAGGAGAGAAACGAACTTCGAGATAAGCATTTATTGCTGGATCCGAAAGCCAGCATAAATAGTCCTCTGTTACATCCTCCGGTTGCAAAGTACGCAAAAGGACATCCCCACAGCAAAGCGGTATTTTAAGTTGCATTAGATTCGTTTAAGAGGAATATTATAGTTTTTGAGAAACGCCTTTGCTCGCAATGGATTATTATCACCAAAATTAAACAAACTGCCACAGGCCGCTGCATCTGCGCCTAAATCAAAGGCTTGTTTCAAATGTGTGAAATCACCAGCACCACCTGCGACAATGAGCGGCAAAGGTGACAAAGCAACCACGCTTTTAATGAGATTCAAATCATAACCAAGCATAGTTCCATCCCTTTCAATAGACTGGATCATGATTTCACCGGCACCAGCTTCGACAGCCATTATTATATGCTCAGCCAATGATGCGCTTTCATACCTACGGCCGCAATCTGAAAAAAGTTCAAACCCTGTTGCTCCAAGTCGTGCATCAATACCAACCACAACAGCTTGTTGCCCATACCTTGTACTAATCTCGCTGATCAAATCCGGATGTGAGTAGACGGCAGAATTAACCAGTACCTTGTCGGCCCCAGCATCGAACAACTGCGATGCATCATCAAGACATGCAATCCCCCCACCAACAGTGAAAGGAACGAAACACTCACAGGCTATCTGCAGAACTACTTCGTTCAGCACAGCAATATCCCGTTGTATTCGACTAATATTCAACAGTACCAATTCGTCTGCATCCTGATCGCTGTATACCTGAGAACTCTTCACCGGATCTCCGACATCACGTGGATTAGAAAAGCCTACAGTTTTTATTAGTCGCCCTCCATCCAGCAATTCGATGGGAATGATCCTGCGTTTTAGCATACACCACTCCACAGACAAAAATTTTCTAATAAACGAAGGCCGTTTCTCTGGCTTTTTTCTGGATGAAACTGGACACCAACCACACTGCCGCGTGCTATAAACGACGGATAATTAATACCATATTCTGTGATGCCAACAATATCTACTTCACACATAGCGTTGAAATAATAACTGTGTACAAAATAATAATCAACATCCGTCCGAATACCTTGCAATAAAGGGTGTTTCTGCTGCAGATGCAGTACATTCCAGCCTACATGAGGCAAACGTAGTTGCTGGTCAGTCTCAAGCAATGCTACATTTCCAGAGATAAGCCCCAAACCTTCCGATTCACCACCTTCTATACCCATATCGGCAAAAAGTTGCATGCCGAGGCAAATCCCCATCAAAGGGCGACCTTTAGCTGCATATTGTTTAATAGGGTCAACAAGTCCAGCAATATGCAATCGCTGCATAGCAACAGCAAAGGAACCTACACCGGGAAGAAATAGGTGAGTAATATTATCCAGATCGGCTGCCAAAGTCACTGTTTTCGTATCCCAACCTTGACTATACAGCGCACCTCGCAGTGAACCGATATTCCCTATTCCGATATCTACAATACCGATACTCATACTTTATGTTCTCGATACCAACTGTCAAAATCTGGTGTCTTATCCCCCCACTGAATTGATTTAAAATCTGGTTGGAAGGGAGGCACCACCAGCTTTCGAACAATTTCGTTGAACTCATCTTCAGACATATCAAGATACTCTAAAAACAGCTTTAGTGACTGTGGTTTTTTACCTTCCCACTCCTTGATCATTTTTTCGGCCTTATCCTTATGCAAGTGACCATTACGAATATCAAGCGCCGTCATTTGTGTGACTCGGGAATAACCTCGCTTAAGATACTTGAGGTAATCTCGAACTCCTTGCATTTGACATTCAATCTTTTCATAGGTGTAACTTCCAAGTGGCATACCCTCAACCTGATCACCCTGCCAACCAAGTTTATCCATAATCAGCTGTGACTGGCGTTTGGTATCCCACGGGATGTATGAGCCCAAGCAAACTGACTTGTAGCGTAAACGCTTGAGATCTCGTAGCGACGGATATGTGTATGGCAAGAGATCTCGGGGATCAAAGTCAAAGTCCTCATCAATCATTCCCTTCATATCTTCAGCCGTTATGCCAAGATTAACAAATCGGTTGAAACGGGTCTCATCCACTGTTTCAATTTCGTCATCGCGGTAGTCGTAATAGGCTGTGTATTCGCTGGATGGTTCTCCCCAAAGAACAAGGGGTACGTTAAATTTAATCGCTAACTGCATCGGATAAGAGAAGATGCCGGTGTGACAGTGCCAACAGAAATCCCCTTTGCGAATTAGAGCTTCGCGCATAAGGCGCTTTACCACTTTCCAATTAGGTGTAAAGCTAATCACATCAACTCCAAGCGCCTTAAATGTTCGCTGATTGTTAGAAAGCAACGTCGGGCGCATGAAACCATGGTTAAACTGTACAACAAGTGGCTTGAGCTTGTACTCTTTCATTAAGTAGTATAGAGTAAAAGTAGAATCCTTTCCACCAGAAAAAGGCACAATACAATCATAATCGTATTTGCCCCGATTCTCAGCAACAAGTTCGTCAAGAATTTTCTTACGAGCTACCCAGTCAATCTTGCCCTGCTTGAACTCTTGCTGTCGACAAATATTACAAATACCAGATTCGTCGAACTCAATAGTCTCATAGGTTTCGGGCATCCCACAGAGAGTACATCGTTTCATATTGGCTGTATTGATGTTCATAACATATTCCACTTTGATGGATTAATAAGTCTTTCGTCGTCACAACGCAAGTCTGGAAACTGTTCTGGGAAGCCCTTGACTGTCGATTGCAGTAGTTCATTCAGTTGCATGCTGTTATCGACCCCAATCACGATGCGATCGATCAATGGTTGGGAAGAAACAAACGCAAGGCATGCATCTACTGCAGAGATGCGGTTTTCGTTTAACCAAGAATGCCAACAGTCAAAAAGGTTAAACCATGGGCTGAATTTTTCTTGGATTGTCTCTCGTGGCATAAGTAAAATGCCCTGTAGAAAGACAGAGCGAACATGTACCTCAACGTCTTTTTCTCGCAAACGATGTAACCAGCCGCTAGTTATTAAACGACGATCAAAAAGGTTGAGTGGAGCCTGAACCAAATCAAGAGCGCAAGCTTCAATTGCTGCATCAAGTTCAAGCGGCGAGTAAATAGATACCCCAATCTTCTGTACGACACCGTTATCTTTCAGCCGTTCAAGAGCATTCACCATAGGACGACCTTTAACACCAACAAGATCCTTAGAACAATGAAGCAACAAGGCATACAAAGAATCAACTTTCAACCTATATAAAGCGCTCTTTACATGCTCATCGACCCATGACGCAATGTCCGTGACACCATCCGAGAGTGGTGGCAATTTCGTAACAATCTTAAAACCCCGAGTTCCGACCTTTCCAAGAAAAACCTCGCTGTCGCCATATGCTATTGCGGTGTCAAGCGTGTCGATACCACTATTGAATGCAATAGCCAAAATATTACGCACCTCATCAAGGCTAACTTGCCCAAATTTGTTGGCAATCCCATATGGCAAACCAAACTGAACAGTACCAAGGGCAAGTTTCATAACAATACCTTCTTCAAAACGGCGATCACCTTTTCTTGATCAGCCTCAGCTAAAGTTGGAAATATAGGCAAACTAATCGCTTCTTTGTAGTATAGTTCAGCCTCAGGACAATAACCGGAATGAAAACCCAGTCCCTCATAATATGGCTGGCGATATATCGGTATATAATGAAGATTTACCCAAATCCTGGCTTCTAAAAAGGATTCGTAAACCTGCCGCTGGGCTTTACCACAATCGTGTTGTCTAATACGAATTGGATAAAGGTGAAAACTCGAATCAGCATCTGGATACTGCCAAGGTGTAATTATCGGCAAACCTGCAAAAACTGCATCATAATGCTTTGCAATCTGCTGACGTTTTGCGACGAAGGCTCCTAACCGCGTCATCTGGCTTAGACCCAACGCGGCATGAATGTCTGTCATCCGATAGTTGAAACCAAGTCCAATTTGCTGATAGTTCCAAAGTTCTTCCGGTAATCTTGTGTGCATATCTGCCGTATTGCTTGTAATTCCATGACTTCGTAACAGCCTCATACACTTGGCCAATTGCTCATCATTTGTAAGCGCCATGCCACCTTCCCCCGTCGTAATGATCTTGACCGGATGAAAACTGAAGACTGTAATGTCGCTGTATCGGCAATTACCGACTGGCTCATCCCTATAACGCCCCCCAATAGCATGAGAAGCATCTTCAATGATCTTGAATCCATACTGCTTACTGAGGGTATGGATAGCTTCCATATTGCAGGACTGACCTGCCAGATGCACAGGAATAACAAGCTTGGGTAAATTATTAATCTGCTCTGCTCTTGTAAGTTTTTCTTTTAAACAATCAACGCTAAGGTTGTAGGTTTTAGGATCAATATCCACAAAATCCACAGTTGCGCCACAATACAACGCGCAATTTGCACTTGCCACAAATGTTATCGGTGATGTCCATATGATATCACCCTTTCCCACACCCAAAGCCAAGCATGCAATATGCAGCGCACTGGTTGCACTGTTCACAGCAACAGCGTGTTGAGTACCACAATAATCGGCAACAGCTTTTTCAAACGCTGGAACAACTGGCCCTTGCGTGAGAAAGTCTGATTGAAGCACGTTAACGACGGCATCAATATCAGCCTGATTAATATCTTGACGACCGTAGGGTATCATACAGGTCAAATCTTGCCAATATTATTGCGATTCTGCTCAATCCATGAACGCAAAGTATCAATACTCATCCATTTGGGGTTATTGTCTGAACTATAGGTAAAATCATTTGCAACTCTTGTGCCACCGTTTATACGCTTATGATCCTGACTCCAGTTATTGATTGCTGGCAGTATCTTGAAATGTTTTACATATTCGTAGGTATGCGGCGCATCTTCAAAGCTGATCATCTGCTCATGAAGTTTTTCCCCTGGCCGAATACCGACAATCTCCTGATGGGCATTGGGATCAACAGCGAGAGCGATATCGGTCAGCTTCATGGAAGGAATTTTCTTAACATAAATCTCACCACCAACCATATCCTCGAAGGCGTGCCAGACAAGATCAACTCCCTGTTCAAGGGTAATCATAAAACGAGTCATGCGCTCATCGGTAATGGGCAGCGCACCCTTTTCGGCCAGAGTTAAGAAGAACGGAATCACTGAACCCCTCGACCCCATAACATTACCATATCGCACCACAGCAAAACGAGTATCCTGGGTTCCCGAGTACGAATTAACAGCAATGAAAAGTTTGTCAGAGGTAAGCTTGGTTGCGCCATAAAGATTGACAGGACTACTTGCTTTATCAGTCGAAAGGGCCACAACTCTTTTAACACCCTGATCAATACAGGCATCAATCAGATTCATGGCACCAAACACATTGGTTTTAACACACTCAAAAGGGTTGTACTCCGCCGTAGGCACAATCTTGGTTGCCGCTGCATGGACAACGTAGTCAATACCCTTAAGCGCACGAGCCAGCCGATCCTTATCGCGAACATCACCAATAAAAAAACGAACTCTCTCATCATCACCATAAAGCTTGGCCATCTCCCATTGCTTCATCTCGTCGCGTGAATAGATGACTAATCGATGCGGCTTGTATTTTGAGAGTGTGAGAGGAACAAAGGTATGTCCGAAGGAACCTGTACCACCAGTGATAAGGATAGATGAGTTACTCAGCATTGCAAAGAAAAATGGTTATTTATGGGCTATAGAAAGCCCGGATATTTGTTTCTGTAAGGATAACGAGCAAATGTTGCAGTCGATAATTTCGACCGCAACGAATCCCAATCATTCATTTACACTTGAGAAGTTGTCTGGCTCAACGAAGGAACGCCCACAATACCCTGCATGACCCTGCGCAGCATACCGTATTCGGCACGGGTACCGGTGGTGATGACGCAGATGTTTCTCATGATACGCTTTTCACAAGATCTTCTATCTCTGCAACACGTAACCCTGTCACCGCTTTGATGATTTCAATCTCCACCCCTTGTTGTATCAGTTTGAGAGCTATCGTTCTGGTTGTTTCCTCTTTGCCCTCCATTTTAGCGCAAAGATAGTTGGTCTCGACATAACTTGCCTCATCGCGAAGAGAATCCTGATAACGGTTGTAGGCACGAAGCTCTTCGTCCGACATGCTCAACAGGGCAAATGATTGC